>Ga0209512_1002777_pt1 | contig 17877 bp, 10 predicted proteins | sample frozenSSSSmetaG_FD_184142 | JGI IMG/M metagenome (GOLD analysis project Ga0209512, IMG submission 184142) | Glacier valley bacterial and archeal communities from Borup Fiord, Nunavut, Canada, to study Microbial Dark Matter (Phase II) -... | ecosystem: Environmental > Aquatic > Freshwater > Ice >... | reverse complement strand
TCAATAACTCCTGACGCGGTATGGGCAGCAGCAGATGCTTCTCCTGTAACGCCTGGTTAGAACTTAGGTTTATGTGGCCCACGAAGTTGTCGAAGCCGTTCGTCTTTTCGTTATAAACCTTCCGCAGCCGTACCATGTCGAACCACGTAATCTGCTCGTAGCACAGTTCTTTCCAGCGCTCGCGCCAGACGGCCTCGCGGAAACTCGCCTGGGTAAACGTACCAAGCGCGGGCGTGGTGAGTTTAGCCCGGTCCCGAATACGCTTCAGGGCATCGTAGGCCGCCTGCGTAGGGGCACCCACTTCGTTCTGCGCTTCGGCGTAGATCAGCAACGTTTCGGCATAGCGAATCTGCGGTACGTTCAGGTTGTTCTGCCGCGTACCGGCTGCGCCAAGCGTGCCCGCCGAGGTGCGGTTAAAGTGCTTGAACACGTAGGGAGCGCCCAGATCGAATGCGGCACCATTGCCATTGGTAAAGTAGCTGGTGTAAAAGTAGCCATCCTGATTTTTGGCCCGCAGATCGCCCGCTTCGTACGACGCATAGAACGCAGGCGTTGGCACTGAACTACCCGTTCCGCCCGGTCCGTTGAACGTAACGGGTTTAAAGTTGGGGTAGAAATTCTCCATGGGATTACCCGCCACTACCGTGTTGTACTGGTGCATGAACAGGTGTTCGAGCCGGTTTTCGGTCGTTTCGCTGTGTACATCATAGTAGGTTGAGAACAAATTGATCACCGTTGGGTTGGCGTTGGCATAGGTGATCACCTCAAAAGCCTTGTCGGCAGCCAGCTTGTAGTGCGACGCGCCCTTGCTGAGCGGGAAACCTGCCATAGTCAGATACACTTTGGCCAGTTGCGTTTTAACGGCGGCTAAGTTTGCCCGGCCCGATACGTCCATCCACGGCAGACCAGCCGCTTCGGCAGCAATCAGGTCTTCCACAATGAGCTTATAGATGTCGTCTTTGGGCGCGCGGCTGGGCGAAAACTGTTCGGTTGTGGCGGTCTGGGGGGTGGTGATGAGCGGAATATCACCCCATAGCTGAACGGCCGTAAAATAGGCCGATGCCCGAAGGAATCGGGCTTCGCCCAGTATCTTGGCCTTTTGCGCATCGTTCATGGGCGTAATGCCCGGCACCTTGGCCAGCACCTGATTGGCGTTGGCAATGACCCGGTAGAGTCCGTTCCAGTAGTTGACCACGTGTACCGTGTTACCGTCATGAACCAGACTGTACAGGTTATTGAGGTCAGAGTTCTGCGCCGTTTCGGTGGTCGAGGTACCGGTCAGGGCTTCGAGTAACTGCCAGTTGCTGGAGAAAATACCGGCCCCACCACCCATAAACCGCAGATCGGCATAGACCGAAGCGAGGGCAGCCTCGGCATGGTCGGGAATGGTGTAGAAGCTTTCGGGCGTTAGGTTGGAGGGGTCTTTCTCAGTCAGGAAGTCCGAGCAGCCCATTGGCCCGGTCAGCGCGATGCCGCATAGCAGCACCCGTGATATGTTTTTTACGAAAGATTGTCGCATGATTATCGTCAATGTGTTAAGTACGTTGTAATTACAGACCAATTTGCAGACCCACCAGGTAGGTAGTTGGCTTGGGATAGTTGTGCCAGATCATGCCCTGCGAGAACGCGCTGTTGCCACTTCCCTGATTGGTTGGCGTTACTTCAGGGTCACCCACAATGGGGTCTTCTACCAGCAGGAAGAAGTTCTGTGCCGAGGCATACACCCGCAGCCGGTTCAGTTTCAAGCGGTTGGTCAGTTCAGAAGGGAACGTGTAGCCAATGAGTGCGTTACGACCACGCAGGTATGAGCCATTTTTAATCCACTGCGTATCGACGTTGGTTACGTAGCCGGCGCGGGTATCGCGGATTTCGGCAATGGGCGTGTTCTGGTTGGTAGGGGTCCAGGCGTTCAGCACGGAGGTGTAACTGTTGGCCAGAGCCTGCCGGTCTTCACTGGGGTGCAGGTTCATCAGCATCACTTTGTTGCCGTACATGAACTGGAGTTCCAGCGTAGCGTCGAAGTTGCCAATCTTGAAATTGTTGTTCAGCGCACCCCAGCCTTTGGGACTGCCGTTGCCAATAATGCTGCGGTCGGCGTCGGTGATGGCTCGGTCGCCGTTCACGTCCAGATACTTAATGTCGCCCGGAAGCATGGTCAGGCCGTTGCGGTAGCTGGTAAAGCGGGACGCTTCTTCGCGCTCAGCTTCACTCCACACACCCACCCGGGTCAGTCCCCAGAAGGAACCCACCGGCTCACCCACCCGAATCACGTTGGTAGGGTTGGTGAAGTTGGGACCACCGACGTTGAAAATATCTGACGGTGTAGCCAGAGACAAGACCTTGTTGCGGTTGAGCGAGAGGTTGAAACTGGTACTCCAGGTAAAGTTGGGCCGACTGATGTTGACCGTGTTCAGGCCGAATTCAAAGCCCCGGTTTTCCATCGATCCCACGTTACGCCGGATGGTACCGTAGCCACTCGATCTGGGTACGGGGGCGTCGAGCAGCATGTCGGTAGTCAGCCGGTAGTAATAATCGGCTTCGAGCGTTACGCGGCCTTTGAACAGACCAATCTCCAGACCGGCATCGGTCTGAGCGGTCTTTTCCCAGCGCAGGTCGGGGTTAGCCAGGCGGTTGATACCCGTGCCGCTCACGCGGTTGTCGTTATAAATGGTAGCGTAGTTCGAACTCAGCAACGACAGCGACGAGTAGGAGGGAATCTCGGAGTTGCCCGTCAGGCCGTAGCTGCTACGGACTTTCAGGTTCGAGATGATCGGGTTGTTTTTCAGGAATGGCTCTTCTGATACGCGCCAGGCTACTGCCGCCGAGGGGAAAATGGCGAACTTGTTGTTCTCACCAAACTTGCTCGATCCGTCGGCGCGGCCCGTTGCCGTGAAGAGGTAGCGGTTGCGGAAACCATAATTGACCCGGCCAAAGTAGGAGTTGAATGCAAACCGGAAGGCGTTGGAACCTACACTGGGGTTGGTGGCACCGGCACCAAGGTTATTGAAACCGAAGTAGTCCGTAGCGAAGTTATTGACCGACGCCCCCATCGAGAATACGTTGGTTTCCTGCCACGAAATACCCAGCAGCCCGTCAACGGAGTGATCGGCTCCAAACTGCTTGTTGTAGCTCAGCAGGTTTTCCAGCGACCAGAAGCTCTCTTTGCGGTTGTTGGTCGATGCGTTGCCGTTGCCGCCGATGTTCAGCGTGCGGGTCTGCGACTGGTTCACTTCCTGCGTCTGGACGTTCACACCCATAATACTCTTGAACTGCAGGCCGGGGGCCAGGCTCAGCGTGGCGGCCAGACTACCCAGCGTGGTCTGCGTGTTCTGGATGTACTTACGGCCCATCAGGCGGTGTACCGAACTAAACGTACCCTCGGCCAGTGGATAATCGCGGTTGTTGGCAAAGGTGCCGTTGGCGTAGGTAACGGGCAGGAACGGAAAGTCTTCCACGATTTGCCGCGCTACGGCGTCGTTGACGTCCACGAGGTTTTCAGACTGGTTGTTATAGCTCAGCGTGCCGCTCAGTTTGAGCCATTTTTTCACCTGATCGTCAATCGTGAACCGGCCCGAGTACCGCTTCATGTACGAGGTCTTGATCAGACCCTGATCGTTCCGGTAGCCCATCGAGAGCGAATACTGAGTGCGCTCGTTGCCGCCACTGAAGCCCAGTTGGTGGTTTTGCGAGAGTTTGTTCTGTGCCGACTCCCGAAACCAGTCCGTATCGTAGAGTGGGTTGAGGTTGGCGTCAAACACGCCCGGAAACTGCGCGCTGTAGGCTTTCCGGCGTACAACGGGGTCTAAGTTAGAATACTTGCCGGAAGCCCAGCCCGCCGGATCGTACTTCTTGATGTTGGCGTAGGCCAGGTCTTCGGTGGCCAGATATTCCCGTGCGTTCAGCACCTGTGGCTTGTTGGGGCCGATGGTGTTGACGCTGAACTGGGTGTCGTATGTAACGCGGCTTTCACCGGCTTTACCCTTGCGGGTCGTAACCAGAATAACGCCGTTGGCACCCCGCGCCCCGTAGATAGCCGTTGAGGAGGCATCTTTCAGGACTTCTACGGATACAATGTCGTTGGGGTTAATGAAGTCAATGGCGTTGCTGAACTGATCGCCCGTAGACTGGGGCAGGAACACGCCGTCAACCACATAGAGCGGGTTGTTGGAGGAGTTGATGGAACTAAACCCCCGAATACGGACGGTGGTACGACCACCGGGCCGCCCGGAGTTGGTGTTGACCTGTACGCCCGGCAGCCGGCCCGACAACTGCTCGTTGAGGGAGGGTGCTGGCCGCTCCTGAAGTTCGGTTTCTTTCACGCCCGCTACAGATCCGGTCAGGTCGGATTTACGAACCGTACCGTACCCAATAATCACGACCTCGTTCAGGTTCTTATTGTCGGTGGCCAGACTAATATTCACGGCAGTCTGACTGCCTACTTTAATTTCCTGGGGCAGGTAGCCCACGTAGGAGAACACCAATATAGCTCCACTATCGGGCACGTCTAACCTATACCGACCATCGGCATCGGTAACGGTTCCGCGTTGTGTTCCTTTCAGAATTACACTAACGCCAGGAAGGCTCTCCCCCTTTTCATCTTTTACTGTACCCTGAACGGAAATACTGGCTGGCCGCAGCTCCAAAATGACCTGGCTGGCCTTGTTTCTACTCGTCTCCGCCGTAACCGCCCTCGACTCTACCGGGAATATAGGATTCTCTACATCAATCGACAGCCGACTGGTTGCGTCTTTCGTTGTTGGTACTTTGGCCACCACCATATACCCTCCATTTCTGACCCGTTTGTAGTGCAGACCCAGTGGCTTTAGAATAGCTGTCAGATTGGCTTCAATGCTGGAGTTGAAGTTGACCGCGTCACTCCCCACCAGCAGGCCCGACACGTTGCGATCGAAGAAGAGAATATCCACTGCGTAATGCTCTTGTAGTTGCAGTAACACATCTTTTAACTTGTGGGAGACTACTTTGGCCTGGCCATTCTGGTTGTGGGGTAGCAGTTGGTTCTTGGCCAGCACCTGCGAAAATCCGGGGCGTATTCCACCCAGCACTACTCCCAGCAGGAGTAGTGAACATAAAGCTTGTTTCATCGGTAAAAGGGTTTAGAGAGTTAAGGTTGCTCGCTTATGATAATCGTATTATCTTGTCGTTGGTAACGCAAGTTGGACGCACTTGTCAGCGTTTCGATGAGTTCTTCGGCACTGTACGCTGTAAATGACCCTGAGATAGTCCATTGGCTTAGTGCTTTGTCATTAATCTGTAGATGTATGCCATAGGTTTCGGCAAAGAGCTGGCCGATGTCTGAAAGGGTAGTTTCGGCAAATACAAACCGGTGTTCTTTCCAGGCCGTGTAGTCCTGTGGCTTGAGAGTTTCTTTCAGGCTGATGTGGCCTGCCTGATCAAAAGTAACGAGGTTGCCCGGCTTCATCATCAACTGTCTGCTGGCATCGCCTTCCTTATACAGAAGCTGTACCTTCCCTTTTTCAAGCAACACTTTGGCTTCTTTCTCACGGGTATTGACCAGGAATTTGGTACCTAACACAACCACGTCAAAGTGCTTGTCAGTCCGAACCACAAAGTGCCGGTTGTCGGGCGTGTGAGCGATAGAGAATTCGGCTTCTCCATTTAGTCTGACCTCACGGGTTTTGGCTCCGAAGCCAAAGCGGGGTACCTGTAGGGATGAGTTAGCGTTGAGAGTGACCCGGCTTCTATCCGTGAGTTGAACGGTTCGGGTTTTGCCAAAGGGGGTACGGTAGGTGACAGAAAATACGTCGTCTTTAAAGTAGATACCACCCAATAGTAACAAAACCCCAATAGAAGCGGCAATCATCCTGCCAAACCAGAAGGGCATGATTCGCCGGACAACTGAACGATCCGAAGCAGGCTCGGACATTGGGGCAAGTTTATCATCTGATTGATTTTGAATGCGTTGCTGGTGCCGTTCCAGTGCGTCGAGTGTATTAGCTTGGTATTGTAGATGCTGAGTTTCCCACAGGGCCAGGCATTCAAAAAAGAACTCTCGATTGTCTTCATTCCTAGCCCACTCGTCAATCAGTTGTTTTTGCAGGGCGGTGGCCCCCCCGGTAAAATAACTGAAAAGTGTTTCTCTTGTTATCTGGGTTTCCATAAGAATAGAAGACGCGTAGAATGCAAGTGTAGAATGAAGCAATACTGCAGATATGACTGTTTATGTGATACAAACCACTTAGACAGCTGCTAAAAAAAAGATTTACCACCAAAAAGGAGCAATAACATATACAATTATCAGCCATTTATCTTTTAGGCTTGTCCGAATCTGGCGGATAGCCTGATAAAGATGTGCTTCAATCGTGCGTAGTGACAGGTCCAATTCAGCAGCAATTTCATGGGCTTTTTTGTCCTCAAAACGGTGCATCACATACACCTGACGACGCTTGAGGGGCATAGTATTGATTGCATTCTGTACATCTTGGTGTAACTCCTCGTATTGGGTGATGGAGTCGGGCCATTGAGTGATATTGGAGGGGATCAATTCCGCTTTTTCGAGGGAAATCGTATTTCTGAGTTCGTTCTTTATGTAGTCGAAAGCTCGATTACGGACCATAGTAAATAGGTAAGCTCTATAAGATGAGTTTATAGTTTGGTGGCGTTTATCGATCTGAAACTCATAGAATATATCTGAGACAATATCCTCAGCGATGGCTTTGGACGAAACGTACCGTACCGCATGGCTGCACAAGAGGGCATAGTACTGCCGGAACAGCAAACTAATTCCTTCACCTGCATCCTGCTCAAAGGTTTTTCGCAGAAATAACTCCGTGTTGATACTCGGTTTCCCACTAAGATACTTAGCAGAATCCTCAGTCAAATCAACAGAGAGTACACCATGTCGCGTGGTCTGGGTTAGTTGCCGGATTTTTCCCATCGAAAGGCTGCTAAAGGGTAGATGTCAAAGTAGATACGATTTTAAATCGTTCGTCAAATATGCTATCTCATTTTCCTGAACTCATCATTTTGTTTATATACCCTAAGACGGTTGGCAGCAGGCTAAATACTTAGTCTATTTAATTATTTTTTTGAAAAATTGAATGAAACTCAGTAACCTAGCGCCTTGGGCGGTAGTCATGTGCTTGTTGGCTATGCCACTTTGGTTAGTGGCTTTACTCCATAAGCAAGTACAAGAAGCAGTCTCATGTGGTCTGACACTTGGATACCGGAGCGATGTAACTACCACATCGCTCCGGTACCCAAGTGTCACTTTCACGTTTTAGCGGGGCTGATGGTCATATTCGTCATTATGTGAAGTATCAGGAAAACGAAGACCATAAGGAAGAGAGTCATGCTCAGGTGCGATTCGGGCGTGGGCATCACCACATCGGGGTCGTTGGAAAGGATGCGCCGGAACACCTCGCTGTTTTTCAGACTGCCGGGGCCGATGGCCACTTTACCGGGACTTTCGGGCAGGTCGTCGTAGGCGTTGCTGGCCAGGTCCAGGCGCAGGCCCGCTTTCTGCTTGGCCTGATCGGGTCCGTGACAGGCAAAGCACTTGTCGGACAGGATAGGCTTTACGTGCTGGTTATAGTCCAGTTCGGCGGGCAGCAGCATCATGGCACTGTTCACCTCGTCGGGCAGGTCGGACTGGCAACCCACTTAAGGATATGAGTCCTATCAGGAGACGCTGGTAACGCATAGTTAAGCCGTTTTGGGAAACCGCTGCGTTCTGCAACCTGCTGAATCTCCTGCTCCGGCCTTTATGGTAAAGAACCGGAGTGAAATCCTGTTTTTTAGCGGCTCTCCGTTATCATAAAATCACAAACGACTATTTGTTACCCTGCCACTCCAGAGCATTCTATATCAGATTACTTACCAGCCTTGTCACAGTCATTTTCTTATTCCCAGCCGCCACCGAGCGCACGATACAGGTCGGTCAGGGCCAGAAATTGCGACTGCTTCGTATTGATTAGCGCCAGTTCGGCTTCCAGCACGCTGCGCTGCGCCGTAATCACTTCCAGGTACGATGCGTAGCCACCGGCCAGCAGATCATTAGAAGTCAGGACGGCTTTACGCAGTACGGCCACTTCCTGCGTCTGGAAATCAGCGGCAGCCCGGTAGTTTTCGATACCCCGTACACTCGTCACAACCTCGCTGAATCCGGTCTGCACGGTTTGCCGATAGCGGTAAAACGCTTCGCGGCTCACGGCAATCGACTGGCGCAGATCAGCTTTCAGAAACCGGCGATTAAAAACCGGAGCCGTTAAGCCACCCAGCAGGCCAGCGGTCAGAGACGCCGGATCGAGCAGCGTAGTAAGCCGGTATGAGTTGACACCCACGTAGGCGTTCAGATTCAGACTGGGCAGAAACGCGGCCCGCGTTACGTCTACGTCAATATTGGCGGCCTGTAGTTCCAGTTCGGCCTGCCGGATATCGGGTCGGCGGTTTATCATCTGGCGGGGCAGTCCGGCCAATGCCTGTCCGGGCAGTTCGCGATCGAGCAGGGATTTACCCCGTGCGATGGGTTGCGGAAAACGTCCCAACAACCGGTTGATGGCGTTTTCGGCAGCAACAATCTGCCGCTGAATCAGACTTTTACGACCCTGCGTATTCAGCAACTGGGCCGTAAACTGCTGCACGGCCAGTTCCGTTACGCGCCCCGCCTGTTTCTGCACTTCCACCAGTTCTACGGCCCGTTTCTGGAGGTCGATATTCTTTTGCAGAATCTCCAGTTCAGCATCCAGCGCGAGCAGGTCGTAATAATACCGGGCTACGTCAGCTACCAGCGACGTCACAATCAACCGACGGCCCTCTTCCGACGCCAGAAAGCGTGTGTAGGCCGCTTTGCGCCGGTTGCGGAGTTTACCCCAGAGGTCAATTTCCCAGGTACTTCTGGCCCCCAGAAAGTAGTCGGGCGTGGGGTTGGGAATGACCAGGTTGCCCCTGATATTAGGCGAGAGGTTGGTGTCGAAGTTCCCTACGCCATTCAGCGTATTGCGTCCATACCGGTCCACTCCTGCCGAACCGGTCAGATTCACCTGTGGAAACAGATACCCCTCGCTGTACTGGAAAGCGGCCCGCGCCTGTTCAATGCGCTGCGTAGCAATTTGCAGATCGATATTACTGGCCAGCGCGGTATCGATTAACTGCACCAGATCTGACTCGGCGAAGAATGTGCGCCAATGCTGGTCAGCTATGCTGCCCGCCTGACTGCTGTCAGTGGCAAATGAGACGGGCGTGGGGCGGGCATCGGGTCGTTCGAGCGGCTGAAACGTGCGCTGACAACCGGTAATGAGGAGGAGAAAAAGAACGACCCCACCCCAACCGGAACGCCGGAACGCCCTCCCGCAACGGCGGACCGCCCGAAGGGAGGGGCTAAGCCCTCTGAGTCCAAAAACCCCTCCCTTCGGGCGGTCCGCCGTTGCGGGAGGGCGTTCCGGCGTTCCGGTTGGGGTGGGGTTACGCTTGAATAACTGCACCATTGGCGGGGGTTTCGTGGGTTACAGAATAGGAACTACGGTCGATGCCGTTGGTGGTTTCGATAGACGCGCCGTTGTCATCGTTTTTATTCCGGTTGAACCGCTCGCCGATTTTAGCAAAGAACACGTACAGGCCCGGAATGACGAACAGACCAAAAATAGTACCCGTGAGCATCCCCCCCGCTGCCGCCGTTCCAATAGATCGGTTACCTACGGCCCCGGCCCCCGAAGCCAGCATGAGCGGTATCAGGCCGGCAATGAACGCAAAGGAGGTCATCAGAATGGGCCGCAGACGGGACACCGCCCCTTCAATAGCCGCCTTCACAACGGGTACGCCCTCCTTCTGCCGTTGATTGGCAAACTCCACGATCAGAATGGCGTTTTTGCCCAGCAAGCCAATCAGCATGACCAGGGCCACCTGTGCGTAAATGTTGTTTTGCAATCCCAGTATCTGCAACAGAAAGAACGACCCAAAAATACCCGTGGGCAATGACAGGATAACCGGCAGCGGCAGTAGTATACTTTCATACTGAGCCACCAGCAGCAGATACACGAATACCAGGCAGATCGCAAAAATATACAGTGCCTGATCGCCCGACAGCACTTCCTCGCGGGTCATGCCCGACCACTCGAATTCGAAGCCCTTGGGCAACGTTTCTTTCGCCACGGTCTCAATGGCTTTAATGGCGTCGCCACTGCTGTAGCCGGGGGCGGGTTCGCCATTGATCATGGCCGAGGTGTACATATTATAACGGGTCAGCTGCTCCGGCCCATAAACGCGCTCGAGTCGAATGAAATTGGAATAGGGTACCATCTCACCCTGGTCATTCTTGACACGCATCGTTAACACGTCTTCGGGCTTGGTACGGTAGCTGGGGTCGGCCTGCACGTAGACCTTGTACATCTGCCCAAACCGGATGAAGTTCGATGCGTAGTAGCTGCCCATCAGCGTTTGCAGCGTACTCATGGCGTTTTCGATGGAAACCCCTTTCTGGGCCGCCTTCTCCTGATCGACGTGGATCATGTACTGCGGGAAGTTGGGGTCGAAACTCGTGAATGCATTGCGGACTTCGGGTCGTTTCCCGAGGGCCTCGATAAAGGCTTTGTTTACATCGGTCATCTTCTGCAAATCACCACTCCGGCCCACGTCGAGCAGCCGCAATTCAAATCCGCTGGCGTTACCAAAGCCCGGTACGGTGGGCGGTGGAAAAAACTGGATACTGGCGTCCGAAATGGTTTTGGCCTTTTCTTCCAGTTTGGCAATCATATCCTGCATTGATTCTTTGCGCTGATCCCAGGGCTTGAGGTTAATCATGCCCATGCCATACGAAGCACCGGCACCGTCGGTAAGGAGACTATAGCCCGCCAGCGTCGATACATTCTCCACGGCGTCTTCTTTCCGGGCAATGGCCTCAATCTCGTCCAGCACTTTCTCTGTCCGCGACACGGTGGCACCGGCGGGGGTAGTTACGTTGGCGTAAATCATACCCTGATCCTCGGTGGGAATAAAGCCACTGGGCAGGAAGATGTTGACACCCCACGTACCGAGTATAAACGCGGCCAGTATACCCCAGGTGATGACGCTCCGGCTGAGCAGGGGACGTAATAAACCGCTGTACCAGCTGGCCAGCTTTTCGTAGCCGGCGTTAAACCGGGCGAAGAAACGACCCAACAGCCCCTTTTTGCCGCCTGCCTGGTGCGGACGCAACAGAATGGCGCACAGCGCGGGCGTCAGTGTAAGGGCATTAACTCCCGAAATAACAATGGAAATGGCCAGGGTAAGTGAGAATTGCCGGTAAAAAACCCCCACCGGCCCGCTCATAAATGCAACCGGCACAAACACCGCCGACATGACCAGGGTGATGGCGACAATAGCCCCGGAAATTTCGCCCATGGCCCCAAACGTAGCCTGCCGCGCCCCAACGTGGTCGTTCTCCATCCTGGCGTGTACGGCCTCCACCACTACTATGGCGTTATCGACTACGATACCAATGGCCAGTACCAGCGCGAAGAGGGTGAGTAGGTTAATGGAGAAGCCAATAACGCTCATGAACGCAAACGTACCAATCAGGGCTACCGGCACCGCCAGGGCGCAGATGAGCGTGGCCCGCCAGTCCTGTAAAAACAGGAACACGATAATGAATACCAGAATGAAGGCTTCAACCAGCGTATGCAGTACGTTATCGATCGACGCATCCAGAAAACGAGACACGTCATAGGCGTAGTTGTAGGTCATGCCCGCCGGAAACGACCGTTCTTTGAGTTCAGCCATGCGCGTTTTCACGTTGGCAATCACCTCACTGGCATTGGAGCCGGGCCGCTGCTTAAGCATGATAGCCGCCGAGGGCTTACCGTCCGTTTTAGACAGTACGCCGTAGTCAATGGAGCCAAACTCTACGTCGGCTACGTCTTTGAGCCGCAGCAATGAACCGTCGCCGTTAGTGCGGAGTATCAGATTTTCATACTGGGCGGGTTCAAAAAACTTACCTGTGTAGCGCAGTACGTACTGAATAGTCTGGGGGTCGCGGTCGGCACTTTCTCCCGCTTTACCCGGCGCGGCTTCTACGTTTTGCTTGCGGATACCGGCAATCACATCGTCGGCAGATACGCCGTAAACCGTCATGCGGTCGGGCTTGAGCCATACCCGCATGGAATAGTCCCGGTTGCCCATGATAGCCGCAAACCCTACGCCATCAATCCGCTTGAGTTCGGCCAGAATATTGATGTCGGCAAAGTTGTAAATGAATTTTTCGTCAACCGTCGGGTCGTCACTCACTACGTTAAGGTACAGTAGCATACTGTTCACCTCTTTCTCCGTCACGACCCCGGCCTTGATTACCTCTTCGGGCAGCTCGTCGAGGACGGTGGTTACTCGGTTCTGCACGTTTACCGAAGCCAGATCAGGATCGGTACCTACGTTAAAGAATACGGTTATGATCGACGTACCGTCATTGCCCGACACCGAGGTCATATACGTCATACCCGGCACCCCGTTAATGGCCCGTTCGAGGGGCGTCACCACGGCTTTCACGCTGACGTCGGCACTAGCTCCGGTGTATTTTGTGGTAACCGTTACGGAAGGCGGCACAATGTCGGGAAACTGCGTAACGGGCAACCCGGATAAAGCCAGCAACCCAAGCAATAGAATCAGGACTGAAATAACGGTCGACAGCAGCGGTCGTTTAATGAATGTATTGAACATTGAGTATTATTTTTTCGGATCTTACTCCGCGTCATTGATGGTCATTTGCCGCGTGCCACTACCAGTCAAAGGCAAGTACTAACACGCAGTAAATGACCATCTATGACGCGGAGTATTATTGAATGCCAGCGTACATAACGCGAAGACTGTCGGCAGAAACCGGCTTCGGAACGATCTTCATGCCGTCTTTAATGTTCTGCGTTCCTTCATAGACAATGCGCTCGCCCGGTTTCAGGCCCGACTGCACAATGTAAAACTGATTGATACGACTGCGGGGTACGAACGAACGTGCTTTGACCTGGTTGTTAGCATCCACGACATACACAAAGTTCTTATCCTGCACTTCAAACACGGCTTTCTGAGGTACCAGCAACGCATCGTTCACGTCTGTATCGAGCGTAATTTTTCCGGTAGCGCCGTGTCTAAGCAATTGGTTGGGGTTAGGAAATTTTGCCCGGAACGCAATGGTGCCGGAGTTGCCCTCAAAAACGGTTTCGGTCGTTTCTATTTTTCCGGGATAGGGATAGTGCGAATCGTCGGCCAATACCAGATCCACCTCGCGGGGAGCCGTTTTATTGGGGTCCCGGCGTTTCTTGATAAAAGACAGGTACTCTTTCTCAGACACGTTGAAATACGCGTAGATCTGGCTGATATCAGATACAGTAGTCAGCAGGGTCCCCTGTTCGATCAGACTGCCAACCTTGTACGGAATTCGGTTGATGATCCCATCGAAGGGGGCTTTTATACTGGTCATTGCCACCCGTAGCCGGGCATTGGACAGGGCCGCTTTGGCCTGATCGATGCTGGCCTGAGCGGCATCAATTTTAGCATTGGCCAGTTTGAGTTCCGATGCCGAGATTATGTCTTTATCGACCAGCAACTTCGTTCGTCCCATCTCAACCCGGGCCGACTGTGCCTGCGCCCGCGCACTCTCCAGACTGGCGTTGGCCTGGGCAATCTCGACCTGATATTCGGCATCGCTGAGTTTGAACATGACCTGCCCCTTACGGACAGGTTTGCCTTCATCGACCAGAATTTTTTCTAAATAGCCCGATATCCGCGCCCGTACTTCTACGTTCTGTACTGCTTCGAGGTGGCCGGCATAGTCATGCTCAAGGGTAGCAGCCTGAGTGGTCAACTGCATGACCGGAATTACCTGATCGGCAACCTGTTGGTCTTCCTGCTTCTGACTGTCGGTCTCTGTCTGGCAGCTGATTGTTAAAAGGCCCAAAAACAGGATGGGTACGCTAAGGGAGTATTTCATAATGGGGAGAGGAAGCACAACGTATTGATGTGTACATACGAATTAGCAAACCACCTGCCAGATTTTTAGCAGTTTTTCATGGTAGCAATTTTCAAATTCCATCTGAGTACCACCTTAGAAAAATATTAGAATGTGATTAGAATACGCACCTGGGACCTCTACCGTATTGGAATAGTTTAAATAAATAATAATTTAATACTGATAAACCTACGTAGCAAAGCCATATGTATAAAGACAGTATGAGAAGGCCCCTATCAATGACAGCATCGAATCACCAGAATAGTCACGCAACGATATAGAATAAAATTACCTGTTCGATACACATCGGCAAGATGGCGGCAGTCACCCACTTACAGGAAAGCAAGGAATTATACAGGCTCATAAATTCGTTATAAAGGCGTAAATTGCTTCCTTAACCCAATAAAATCGAACTGAAACCACTTGTCGCCACCGGCCTTTTGTTCATCCTGCTCTATCAACTGATTGGGTTGCCATTGGCGGTACTGACATTTGAGCGGTCATTCGATTCGCCTACGCTGGCATCAGAGTCCGACGAATATATGGTGGTTAAACTGCCCATTTCTCTGCCCTATACCAATTCCTGGGATAATCCCGATGGGCAGGACGGTTTGATTCGCGATGGTGATTCCTTTTATAACGTGGTGCATCAGCGGTACGTAAACGATACGCTCTATACGGTACTTAAGACCAACCAGAATGCCCGCGACCGTTTCTTCGATCTGGCCGATCAGATGCAGCAGCTCGACACGGAGCAACCGGCCGCCAAATCACCACTGAGCCGTTTACTCAAGCTACTTCAGGAACGTATAACCACGTATCTGCTGCCTATGAGCTGGCAATTGTTGCAGCCGGTTTGTTCGTTGCTGACTGCCCAGGTTAGCTATGTCGATCCGTTACTGACCTACGGTGGTGCTGATCTGACCTGCCCCTCTCCCCCACCCAAAGCATAGCTGGTTCTTTCGTTTTTGCGCCGATACACCGGCCTGATTCCGCTATGAATCAGCCGTTGATCGTGCCTATATGTATGGGCAATTAATCCTGCCCCCAACCAAACCAAGCTATCATATCCATGAAATTTTCTATTCTGATCACCACGCTGGCCCTGCTTGTACTGGGCGGCTGCCAGCCTAAGGCCACGCCGGAAGAATACAACGCCAAAGCGGGCAATCCGCAGTTACTGTACGACTGCCACAAAGCGCTGACGAGCATCATCATCCACGATATTTTTAAGCCGCCTGTGGCCAGTCGCATCTATGCCTATACCAACATGGCTGGCTACGAAGCACTCCGGCCCGGCCACCCCGAATACCCCATAATGATGGGCAAACTCAACGGCTCTCTTCCCGCACCCGTACCCAAAGCGGGGCAGACGTATTGCTTTCCACTGGCCAGCCTGACGGCTTTTCTGACGGTCTCGCGTGAGCTGACGTTCTCCGCCGATCTATGGGATAAGTTCGATACTGATTTCATGCCCCGCCTGAAGGCAATCAATATCCCGAATGATGTCTATGAACGGTCGGTGGCGTATGGTCAGGCCATCGCCAAACACGTACTGGCCTACGCCAGTAAGGACCATTATAAGGAAACGCGCGGGTTCCGGTACACCGTTACCAACAAACCTGGCACCTGGGTTCCCACGCCCCCCGCCTACGCCGACGCCTGCGAACCGCAATGGAACACGGTGCGGACATTCGCGCTCGATTCGGTACGGCAGTTTGTGTGTCCGCCCCCGGCCAGGTACGACCTCAACCGCAGCAGCCCGTTCTGGAAGCTGACGCAGGAAGTATATGACATGGGTAAACGGGCTGATAAAGAAGAGCGGGCTATTGCTTACTTCTGGGACGATAACGCGTTTGTTACCAACGTATCGGGTCACGTCATGTTTGCCAGCAAGAAAATGACGCCCCCCGGCCACTGGCTGGCCATTGCGTCGAATCTGGCGCGGCAGAAGAAGTTCAGCATGATTCAGGCCAGTCAATTATATGCCCTGTCGTCGGTGGCTATGTTCGATGCGTTCATTGCCTGCTGGGATGAGAAGTACAAAACCGTGAGAGTCCGCCCCGAAACGGTTATCAACAACACCGTCGATCCCGACTGGCGGCCTTATCTCGAAACCCCGGCTTTCCCCGAATACGTGAGTGGGCACAGCGACATCTCGGCGGCTGCGGGACAGATCATTACGCACCTCGCTGGCGAAAATCTGGCCTTTACCGACTCAACCGAGTATATCTACGGCCACGGCGTACGGAGTTTCTCATCGGTGAAAGCGGCTTATATGGAAGCATCCATCAGTCGGGTGTACGGCGGTATCCACTACCGCGACGGCGTGGAAGAAGGCACTAAACAGGGCGAACACGTAGGCCAATGGGTGCTAACCAAACTGCTGGACAAGCGACAGATGGCATCAAAGTAGGGCTGGTAAGGTAAAAAAGGGTGAGGGTAAGGTATTTTGGGTCAGAATCCGTAAATTTGTCCTTCCAGACGGCAAACTGCATCAGCATCATACCAGCCGTACAGCACCCGTTTTAGCGTTCAACCCCATCGCCCCAACCGGTTGCAGACTGACTAATTTTCATCATGGCCAAAGTAGCAAAAAAAGAGGTAAACAAAGAAGCACATATCCAGCGGGTAGCTGACTGGGTCAAGGCCCGTGGCTTCAGCGACATCAAAGCCAATCTGGAAGGCTATGAAAAACCCATTACGTTTGGGCGGCAGCAGGACGGGGAGTCGTTCATACCCGATGTAACGGGCAAGCAGTTCGAACAGAAATCGTACTTCGAAGTCATTCTAAAAACTGATGACCTCGATAAGCTTACCTCTAAACTCAAACTACTGGGGCAACTGGCCGCGGTGCGTGGTGGCAATCTGTACCTGATGATTCCGAAAGGGAATCTGCCGTTTGCCAAAACACTCATGACCAATACTCGCATTACCGCCGAAATGATCAATTTACTCTGATCTATTCGGGTTGATATACCGCAAAAATCCCGGCAGAACATCATGTTCTGCCGGGATTTTTGCGGTATATTCAGGGGTCCTACTTACTGCGCGTCGGTACCATCGTCACCCGTCGATATTTTAGCTAAGTCCTTGTTACCGGGCAGGAGAGCCAGTCCTTTCCTGAGCCACTCGTCGCGGGCGGCTTTGTCCTTTGTCACGAGTTCGTTATACGCAATCATGTATTTGAACGCCGTGGCCAGGTCCTTCTTATAGCGGGTTACCTCCTCTGGCTTGTCGCTGACCATCGTAATGAATTTCTCGTACATATCCTTTGCCTGTCCATTTCGCACGGATACTTCGGGTGCGTAGGCATAATATTTGGCCTTGGCCCGGTACAATACCGTGGGTACATAATCCGGGGCCTTTTCCTGCGCCAGAGCCAGGGCCGAATCAGCTTTGGCAAAACGCATCGTATTGCGAATAAGTCGGTTAGCGGTATCACGCTCAAAGCCAAGTACGTAGTTGCTCAGGCCGTACCGGAACAGATCCTGTACATCGGCTTTGTAGCCGTGTTTATCGGCCGAATCCAAAGCGGCAAGTGCCTTTTCGTGCTGCTTGGTGCGGTAGTAGTACTTGGCAATGTCGCTGTACAGATTATCGGTCGTGTCGTCGGGGGCAGCAATGGCCAGGTAGCCGATACCCACCGAATCGTTAGCCGATTTGGCAATTGCTTTGAGCGAGTCATTGTTGCCGGTGGCTTCCATACCCATGTAGGCCCGGCCCAGGTATTTGTAATCGTCCGACATTTTCTTTTCGGGAGCCTTCTGCAAAAACGTCTGGATATTCTCGATAGCCTTCTGCGGTTGCTCCAGCGACGAATACGCCCAGCCTTTAATCCGGTACAGAATTGGGTTGCTACCTAAAGTAGTGGCGTTACTGTCGATCAGATCAACGGCCCGCTGGTAGTCTTTGGCCAGGAAATGGAACTG
>Ga0209512_1002776_pt1 | contig 17880 bp, 9 predicted proteins | sample frozenSSSSmetaG_FD_184142 | JGI IMG/M metagenome (GOLD analysis project Ga0209512, IMG submission 184142) | Glacier valley bacterial and archeal communities from Borup Fiord, Nunavut, Canada, to study Microbial Dark Matter (Phase II) -... | ecosystem: Environmental > Aquatic > Freshwater > Ice >... | reverse complement strand
GCCTTGCTGGCGTCCGGAACCCGGGCTTCCGTCAGGTAGCTGCCGGTTTCGAAGTCAGCGGCGCCCTGCTGCTTGCGCGCGGGCACCAGCCGCCAGGCCAGCGCCACAAACGCCACGCCGGCCAGCGCCACGGCCAGGCCGACGGGCGTGAAGTCGAACATGCCGAAGCTGCCGGCGCCGCTCTGGGCCCGAAAGCTGGACACGATCAGGTTGGGCGGCGTGCCGATCAGCGTGGTCATGCCGCCCAGAATGGTGCCGAAGGCCAGCGGCATCAGCACCCGCCCGGGTGCCAGTTCAAGGCGGGCGGCCAGCTGAATCGCCACCGGCATCAGCAGCGCCATGGCGCCGACGTTGTTCATGAAACCGGACAGCAGCGCACCCAGGCCGACCAGCGCGGCCAGGCTCAGCGTGGGGCCGGCACTTTTCGGCAGGGTGTGGCGCACCAGCACGTCGACCGCGCCGGACAGCTGCAACGCCCGGCTCAGCACCAGCACGCAGGCCACCGAGATCACCGCCGGGTGACCGAAGCCGGCAAAGGCCTCGGCCGGTGCGATCAGGCCGCCCAGCACACAGGCCAGCAGCGCGCCCGCGGCCACCATGTCGTGGCGCCAGCGTCCCCACAGGAACATGGCGACGGTAACAGCCAAAATGGAAAGGATGAGGATTTGGGGGGTGGTCATGTTGTTTGAGCTTGCGTTTGACCCAGCATAGTGCCATCGACCATCTGCTCGCCCCGCATGTGGCGGCCGATGAAGTCCAGAAAGCTGCGCACCGCCGGCACCTGGCCGCGGCGCGAGGGGAACACGGCATGCACCATGCCCGGCTTGGGCGCCCAGCCGGGCAGCACCGGCACCAGCAGCTGGGCCTGCCGCTCGGCCATGCTGAGCGTGTCGGGCAAAAAGCTGACGCCGGTGCCGGCCAGCACCGCCAGCTTCAGCGTTTGCAGGTCATCGGCCACGTAGCGCGGCTGGTGCTGGAACACAAACTCCTGCCCTTCGGGGCCGATCAGCACCCAGGCGCTGCGCCCGTCGGTGGAGGACATCGCCACCGTGTCCAGGCGCGCCAGGTCTTCGGGCGTGGCCGGTGTGCCCTGGCGGCGCAGCTGTTCAGGGCTGGCCAGCAAATGGCCCGCGGTAGCGCCCAGCTGCTTGACCACCAGGCTGCCGCTGTCGTCCAGCGTGGGCCGCACCCGCAGGGCAATGTCGACGCCTTCCTCTACCAGGTCGACCACCCGGTTGGTCACCCGCATGTCAATCTTGACCTGAGGGTGCTGGGCCAGGTAGCGCGGAATCAGGTAGCCCAGCGTGCTTTGCGCCAGCGTGACCGGGCAGCTGATGCGCAGCGTGCCGCGCGGCTCGACCTGCATGTGGGCCACGGCCTCGGCGGCGGCCAGCGCCTCGTCGCGCATGGCGCTGCAGTGGCGCAGGTAGATCTCGCCCACCTCGGTCAGTGACAGCTTGCGCGTGGTGCGCTGCAGCAGCCGCACGCCCAGCCGCGCTTCCAGCTCGGCAACGCGGCGCGACAAGCGAGACTTGGGTATCCCCAGCGCCCGGCCGGCAGCGGCAAAACCGCCCCGCTCCACCACCTCGGCAAAATACAGCATGTCGTTGAGGTCTTGCATGAAATTCCTTTAATCGTCCTGTGATTTTCCTTTAATCGTCCTACTGGCAGGACAATCCATCGCGATTTTTCCAGCTTATCAGCCAATCGATGCACCCCCACAATCTATCCCATCGTTGAAAGCGCAACCCAATTCATCAAAATTTGTATTCAAGGACCTCCTCATGAGCCAGCTTCTCCACATCGACTCCAGCATTCTTGGCGGCAATTCAGTCTCGCGCCAGCTCACGGCGCAAATCGTCGCCTCGTGGCGTGCGGCCCACCCGGCCACCCAGGTCAGCTACCTGGACCTGGCAGTGGACAGCCCCAGCCACCTGTCGGCCGAGTCGCTGGGCTTTCGCATGCCGGCTGGCGCGGTTGAACTGAGCGCCGAGCAGCAGCGCGAAAACGCGATTTCCGAGGCTCTGGTGGCACAGTTCATGGCGTCCGATGTGCTGGTGATCGGCGCGCCGCTGTACAACTTTGCCATCCCGACCCAACTCAAGGCGTGGATTGACCGCGTGGCGCAAGTGGGCCGCACGTTTAAATACACCGACAAAGGCCCGGTCGGACTGGCCGGCGGCAAGACCGTGATCATCGCCTCGGCCCGCGGCGGCGTCTATTCCACCAGCGACGCCGGCAACGCGATGGAACACCAGGAAAGCTACCTGAAGACGGTGTTCAGCTTTTTCGGCGTGACCGACGTGCGCTTTGTGCGCGCCGAAGGACTGGCCATGGGCGAAGCCACCAAGGCTGCCGCGCTGGCCGCCGCCGCCGCTGACATTGCCATCCAGACGCAGGTTGCAGCCAACCAGCCACAAGCCACGCTGGTCGCCTGAAGGTAGTAGCCGCCAGAAATTCCGCTCAAACTGGCGGGACAAAAAAATTCCCCCATGCAGTTGCTGCATGGGGGAATTTTTTATTAAAACCGCCTCTGGCGCCCGTCTGTATTGCGCAAGCAGCTATTTTTACGATAGCTACTTGACTTTCCCCAAACCAGCCCGGTCAGCCGACCCACTTGCGCGCGTTGCGCCAGATTTGCATCCACGGGCTCAGCTCGCTCACGTCGCCGCCGGTCCAGCTCATCTGCACATTGCGAAACACGCGCTCGGGGTGCGGCATCATCGCCGTGAAGCGGCCGTCTGCCGTGGTCACGGCCGTCAGTCCGCCCACGCTGCCGTTCGGGTTGGTCGGGTAGGCCTCTGTCGGCTGGCCCAGGTGGTCGGTAAACCGCATGGCCGCAATCGCCTTGGCGGCATCGCCCCGGTAGGCAAAGTTGGCATAACCCTCGCCATGCGCTACCGCAATCGGCAGTCGCGTGCCGGCCATGCCCTGCAGGAACAGGCTGGGCGAATCGAGCACCTCGACCTGGCTCAGGCGCGCCTCAAAGCGTTCGCTGCGGTTGGTGGTGAATCGCGGCCAGGCTTCGGCGCCCGGAATGATGTCGGCCAGTTCGGCAAACATCTGGCAGCCATTGCAAACGCCCAGACCAAAGGTGTCCGTCCGCGCAAAAAAGGCCTTGAACTGGTCGGCCAGCACCGGGTTAAAGGTAATCGACCGGGCCCAGCCCATGCCAGCGCCCAGGGTGTCGCCGTAGCTGAAGCCGCCGCAGGCCACCACGCCCACAAAGTCAGTCAGCCGGGCACGGCCGCTTTGCAGGTCGGTCATGTGCACGTCGTAGGCGTCAAAGCCGGCTTGCGTGAAGGCGTAGGCCATTTCCACATGCGAGTTCACGCCCTGCTCGCGCAAAATCGCAACCTTGGGCCGGGACAGGCTGAGCGCCGGCACCAGCGACAGCGCGGGCGTGAAGATGGCCTTGGCCGGATCAAACGTCAGGTGCACATGCAGGCCGCTGTCGGCCGGGTCGCCCTGGGAGGCGTGTTCGGCATCGGCGCCAGCCGGGTTGTCGCGCTGCTGGCAGATCTTCCAGCTCACGGCGTCCCAGACCTGGTGCAGGTCTTGCAGCTTGGCCTTGAACACCGCCTTGGTGTCGCGCCAGACCTGGACTTCGCCCTTGCCAACTTCGAGCGACGCGTGCGCTGGCCGGGTCTTGCCGACAAAATGGCTGAACTTCGACAGCCCGTGCGTGCGGAGCACCTGCATCACCTCGTTGCGCACGTCAGTACGCACCTGGATCACGGCGCCCAGCTCTTCGTTGAACAGCGCTTTCAGCGTCAGTTCTTCCCGCCGCGCGCCGACTTGCGACGCCCAGTTTTTGCTGTCGCCGGTGTCCATGCGGCTGTCGCTGATGCCGTCGCCTTCGACCAGCAGCATGTCGATGTTGAGCGACACGCCGACATGGCCGGCAAAGGCCATCTCGCAGGCGGTGGCAAACAAGCCGCCGTCGCTGCGGTCGTGGTAGGCCAGGATCTGGCCCTGCGCGCGCAGTTCGTTGATGGCATTGACGAGATTGACCAGGTCTTTCGGGTCATCCAGGTCGGGCACGTCGCCGCCTTCAAGGTTCAGGCTTTGCGCCAGGATCGAGCCGCCCATGCGGTTTTGCCCCTTGCCCAGGTCAATCAGGATCAGCGTGGTGTCGGCTTCCACGGTGTTCAGTTCGGGCGTGAACGTGCCGCGCACGTCCGCCAGCGTGGCAAAAGCGCTGACGATCAGCGACACCGGCGAGGTGACTTTTTTGCTGTCGCCCTCGTCATTCCAGACGGTGCGCATCGACAGCGAATCCTTGCCAACCGGAATCGACACGCCCAGCGCCGGGCACAGTTCCATACCGACGGCCTTGACGGTTTCGTAGAGCGCGGCGTCCTGGCCCGGCTCGCCGCAGGCCGCCATCCAGTTGGCCGAGAGCTTGACGCGCGGCAGCTCGATAGGCGCGGCCAGCAGGTTGGTGATGGCTTCGGCTACCGCCATGCGGCCCGAGGCGGCGGCGCCACCCGAGCCCATGGCCGCCAGCGGCGTGCGTTCGCCCATACTCATGGCTTCGCCGCCAAAGCCCTGGTAGTCGGCCAGCGTCACAGCGCAGTCGGCCACTGGTACCTGCCACGGGCCGACCATCTGGTCGCGGTGCGTCATGCCGCCCACGGTGCGGTCGCCGATCGTGATCAGGAAACGCTTGGACGCGACGGTCGGGTGGCTCAGCACGTCGATGCAGCATTTTTGCAAATCGACACCCGTGAGGTCCAACGGCTGGATGGCCTGCGCCACGGTTTTAACGTCGCGGTGCATCTTGGGCGGTTTACCCAGCAGCACGTTCATCGGCATATCGACTGGAGCGGGTTTGTCGTCGTCCGACAGCACCAGTTGCCTTTCCTCGGTCGCCACGCCAATCACCGCAAACGGGCAGCGCTCGCGCTCGCAAAAGGCTTCGAACTGCGCCAGCGACGCGGGCGCAATGGCCATCACGTAGCGTTCCTGGCTTTCGTTGCTCCAGATTTCCTTGGGGCTCAAGCCGCTTTCCTCCAGCTTGATGGCGCGCAGATCAAAGCGGGCGCCGCGGCCGGCATCGTTGACCAGCTCGGGGAAGGCATTCGACAAGCCGCCCGCGCCGACATCGTGAATCGCCAGGATCGGATTGGCCAGTCCCAGCTGGGCGCACTGGTTGATGACTTCCTGGGCGCGGCGTTCGATCTCGGGGTTGCCGCGCTGCACCGAGTCAAAGTCGAGTTGGGCCGCATTCGCGCCCGAGGCCATGGAACTGGCCGCGCTGCCGCCCATGCCGATGCGCATGCCGGGGCCGCCGAGCTGGATCAGCAGCGTGCCGGCCGGGAACAAAATCTTGTGGGTCAGTTCGGCGTCAATCGTGCCGACGCCGCCAGCAATCATGATGGGCTTGTGGTAGCCCCAGCGCTGGCCGCCCACGGTCTGCTCGTATTCGCGGAAGTAGCCCGCCAGATTCGGCCGGCCAAACTCGTTGTTGAAGGCAGCGCCGCCCAGCGGGCCTTCGGTCATGATCTGCAGCGGGCTGGCGATGTGCTCGGGCTTGCCGTAGTCACCATCAAACAGTTTGGAGACGGTGAAGCCGCTCAAGCCTGCTTTCGGCTTGGAGCCGCGCCCGGTCGCGCCTTCGTCGCGAATCTCGCCGCCCGCGCCGGTCGAGGCGCCGGGAAACGGAGAAATCGCCGTCGGGTGGTTGTGGGTTTCGACCTTCATCAGCACATGGGTCAGCACGTCGTCTGTGACACTATAGTTTTGATAGCTGCTGTCGCCCGTCCCGTCTGCGCCAGAGGCCGATTTGGCATAAAAACGCTGGATTTTTGCGCCTTCCATGACCGAGGCGTTGTCTGAATACGCCACCACCGTGTGCTGCGGGTTCAGCTGCTCGGTGTTGCGGATCATGCCAAACAGGCTTTTTTCCTGCGGCACGCCGTCGATCGTGAACTCGGCGTTGAATATTTTGTGGCGGCAATGCTCGCTGTTGGCCTGCGCGAACATCATCAGCTCGACATCAGTCGGGTTGCGCTGCAGCTGCGTGAAGGCCTTGACCAGGTAGTCGATCTCGTCGGCGGCCAGCGCCAGGCCGAACTCGGTGTTGGCTTGCTCCAGCGCGGCCTTGCCACCTTGCAAGACATCAATGGTTTGCAGCGGCGCACCCTGCAGTTCGGTGAACAGGCCGGCAGCCGCCTGCGCGCGGTCGAACACCACGCTTTCGGTCATGCGGTCGTGCAGCAGCGCGGCAACCTGCTCATGCTGGGCGTCGGTCAGCGCCGTTTTGCTGAAAAAACCGGATTTCAGCGTCAGCCGGTATTCGGTGATGCGCTCGATGCGCTTGACCGCCAGGCCGCAGTTGTGTGCGATGTCGGTGGCCTTGGACGCCCAGGGCGACACGGTGCCAAAGCGTGGCGACACGATGAACAGCAATGCGTCAGGGGCTGCGGCAGGGCAAGGGTCGCCGTAGGTCAGCAGGGCGGCCAGTTGCTGTTTGAGGAAATCCGACGGCGCGGCTTCGGTGGCCACCAAGTGCACAAACCGGGCGCTGGCGCCGATGATCTTGTCGTGAATGCCTTGCAGGCGGGGAAGAAGTTGCTGGACGCGAAAGTCGCTCAGGGCGCTGATGCCGTGGGCTTCGCCCTCAAAAGTCGTCAGGTGCAGGGTCACGGTAGTAGTGGCCTGGTGGCCTTGTGGTGGAGTGTGAAGAGGCAGCCGGCAAGCTGTAGTGGGGACCTGAGGTCGCCCGCATGACACCGGTGTGGCAAAAATTTGTCAGAGGTCGGCAGGCTGCGCATGAAGCTGCAATTTTATCAGCGCCCCGGACGCAAGCGCCAAACTGCCGCAGTTTGACTGCGGGCGCCTTGAAAAGGCTGCAGGAATGGCTCAAAATCCGCAGCAAGCCCGCTGCCCTGCAGGCGAAATAGTCCGGTGGGATAATCAGCACATGAGTATTACTTACAAAAAAGCGGAAGAAATTGAAGGCATGCGCGTGGCCGGCCGGCTCGCTGGTGAGTTGCTGGACTACCTGACGCCCTTCGTCAAACCCGGCGTGACCACCAACGAAATCAACCAGTTGGCCCACGACTACACCATCAACGTGCAGAAGGCCATTCCGGCGACGCTGGGCTACGGCCCGCCCAACTACGCGCCCTACCCCAAGTCCCTGTGCTCCTCGGTCAACCACCAGGTGTGCCACGGCATTCCCAACGACAAGCCGCTCAAGAAAGGCGACATCGTCAACCTCGACGTGACCAGCATCAAGGACGGCTGGCATGGCGACAGCAGCCGCATGTTCATGGTCGGCGAGGTCTCGATTGCCGCCAGGCGCCTGTGCCAGGTCACCTACGACGCCATGTGGCACGGCATCATGCGCGTCAAGCCGGGCTTGCGGCTCGGTGATATTGGTTTTGCCATCCAGACCTTTGCAGAAAAACAGGGCTATTCGGTGGTGCGCGAATTTTGCGGCCACGGTATTGGCCGAAAATTTCATGAAGAGCCCCAAGTCATGCACTATGGCCGGCCCGGCACGCAGGAAGAACTCAAGCCCGGCATGATTTTCACGATCGAGCCCATGATCAACATCGGCAAGCGTGACATCAAGGACGGTCCCGAAAAAGACGGCTGGAGCATCGTGACGCGCGACCACTCGCTCTCAGCCCAGTGGGAACACGAGGTTCTGGTCACAGAAACCGGCTACGAGGTGCTGACACTGTCTGCAGGTAGCCCGCCAATTCCGGATTTTGTGCCGCCAAACAATACGTAAGCGGCCACTGCAGGCGCCTGAACCCGGCGCGCAGCGCCGACGAGCGCACTTCAAAGGTTTCCCCTATGGTCCGTTTTACCCACGCCCACGGCATGTCACCACATGCTTGATCTACTGCAAGTGCGTGAGCAATACCGGGCGGGGAAAACCGAACTGCTGGCCTCGCTGGCAGGCAGCGGCGCTTCCTACCGCGGCATTCATGGCTTGCTGAAAAGGTTGTCCCGGCACACGGACGGCACGCTGCAGCTGCTGTGGAAGGATGCCCGCTTTCCCACGGGTGCCTGCTTGGTTGCCGTGGGCGGCTATGGCCGGGGCGAGCTGTTTCCCCATTCAGACGTGGACGTGCTGCTGCTGCTGCCCAACGATGCCAATATCGAGGGCGATCCGGCCCTGAAATCAAAAATTGAAAGCTTCATCGGCCACTGCTGGGACAGCGGCCTTGAAATAGGGTCGAGCGTGCGCACCACCTCGCATTGCGTGGAGGAAGCCGCCAAAGACGTCACGGTGCAGACTTCCCTGCTGGAGGCCAGGCTGATTGCGGGCTCAAAAGACCACTTTCTGGGCCTTCAGCAGCAGCTTGAGGCCTTGCTGGACCCACAGGCTTTTTTTGTGGCCAAAACGTTGGAACTGCGCCAGCGCCACAACAAGTTTGAAAACACGCCCTACGCGCTGGAGCCCAACTGCAAGGAGTCGCCTGGCGGCCTGCGCGACCTGCAGGTCGTGCTTTGGGTGGCACGTGCGGCCGGTCTGGGCAAGTCGTGGGACGATCTGGCCCAAAGCGGTTTGGCGACGCCTTTTGAAGTCAAGCAGATCAAGGCCAATGAGGCGCTGCTGAGCCTGATTCGGGTGCGCCTGCACATCATTGCCGGACGCCGCGAAGACCGGCTGGTGTTTGACCTGCAAACGGCCGTGGCCGAATCATTTGGTTACTCGGCCCAGTCAGACGATGGCAGCAAGCTGCCGCGCCGCGCCAGCGAGGCGCTGATGCGCCGCTACTACTGGGCGGCCAAGGCGGTCAGCCAGCTCAACCAGATACTTTTGCTCAACATCGAGGAACGCCTGCGCCCCAACACCTACCCGCTGCGCCCCATCAATGAATGGTTCAGCGACAAGGCCGGGATGCTGGAAGTCAGCAGCGACGACCTCTATGAGCGTGAGCCGCATGCGATTCTTCAGACTTTCCTGGTGTTTGAGACCACGGTGGGCATCAAGGGTCTGTCGGCGCGCACGCTGCGGGCGCTGTACAACGCACGCAGCGTGATGAACAGCCATTTCCGCAGCGACCCGGTCAACCGGGCAACCTTTTTGAGTATCCTGCAGCAACCCGAAGGCATCACGCATGCCATGCGGCTGATGAACCAGACCTCGGTGCTGGGCCGCTATCTCTGGGTGTTTCGCAACATCGTCGGCCAGATGCAGCACGACCTGTTCCATGTCTACACGGTGGATCAGCACATCCTGATGGTGCTGCGCAACGTGCGGCGCTTTTTCATGGCCGAGCATTCGCACGAGTACCCGATGTGCTCGCAGCTGGCGGCCGGCTGGGACAAGCCCTGGATACTGTTTATCGCAGCGCTGTTTCATGACATTGCCAAGGGACGCGGCGGCGACCATTCCGAACTGGGGCGCAAGGAAGTGCGCATCTTCTGCCGCCAGCACGGCATTGCCGCCGAAGACGCCCAGCTGATCGAGTTTCTGGTGGGCGAGCACCTGAGCATGAGCCGGATTGCCCAGAAGGAAGACCTGAGCAACCCTGAAGTGATTGCCGCGTTCGCCCGGCGCGTGGGCAATGAACGCTACCTGACCGCGCTCTATCTGCTGACGGTGGCCGATATCCGGGGCACCAGCCCCAAGGTCTGGAACGCCTGGAAAGGCAAGCTGCTGGAAGACCTGTACCGCTACACGCTGCGGGTGCTGGGCGGTCGCGCACCCGATGCGGGCGCCATCGTGGAGGCGCGCAAGCGCGAAGCGCTGACCACGCTGGCCCTGCACGCCGAGCCTTTTGAGTCGCACAAGGCGCTGTGGGCAACGCTGGACGTGAGCTATTTCAGGCGCCACGAGGCGGCTGATATTGCCTGGCACGCGCGCCAGTTGTCGCGCCATGTGGGCAAGGCCAAAATCATTGTTCGCGCGCGCCGTTCGCTGGCCGGCGAAGGCATGCAGGTGCTGGTCTACACGCCGGATGCCCCTGACCTGTTTGCGCGCATTTGTGGTTACTTCGACGCGGCGGGTTTCAGCATCCTGGATGCCAAGATTCACACCGCTAAAAATGGCTTCGCGCTCGATACCTTCCAGGTCGTCAGCCCGACACTTGCCGAGCATTACCGCGAGCTGGCCGGCATGGTCGAGGTCGAGCTGAGTCGAACGATCGAGGAGTCCGGCCCGCTGCCGCTGCCCGGCAAGAGCCGCGTGTCACGCCGCGTCAAAAGCTTCCCGATTGCGCCGCGCGTGGACTTGCGTCCCGATGAAAAAGCCCAGCGCTGGCTGCTCACGGTGTCGGCCAGCGACCGCGCCGGGCTGCTGTACCTGATTGCCCGTATCCTGGCCCGTCACCGCATCAACCTGCAGCTGGCCAAGATCACCACGCTGGGCGAGCGCGTGGAAGATACCTTCCTGATCGATGGCCCCGAGTTGCAGCACAACCGGGCGCAAATCGCGATTGAAACCGAGCTGCTGGAAGCGCTGAACGCCTGAGGCCGTCGCCGGGTGGCGCTGTCAGTACGCTGCGGTCTTGACGTATTTGAGCAATCGCCCCTTGTACTTGCTGCCGTCGCCGGGCAGCTTGGTCACGCGTGTCTCGGTGTGCAAATAGCCCAGGGCATCCATTTTCCGGTTGAAGCTGACCCGGTTGCCGCGGTCCGGATCGACGATCAGCACCTCGGCATCGGGCTGCGCATGCAGGGCGATGAACTGCGACAGCACCTCGGGCTGGCCCCGGTCATACAGCACATCGCTGCCAATGATCAGGTCAAACCGGCCCAACAGGGGGTTGGCGTGCGACCAATTCCCGGTCTGGTACTTCATGGCGGGCAACTGGTTGAGCGCGAGGTTTTCCAGCAAAAAATCAGCCGCCAGCGGGTGGCAGTCGCTGGCCGTGATGTCGCCGCCGCGCCGGTGAACCACCAGGCTGGCCAGCGCCAGGCCGCAGCCCAGTTCCAGAATGCGCTTGCCGCCGAACGCATAGGTCAGCATGGCATGGGCCAGCACCCGGCCAGACGGCCACAGCAGTCCAAAAATCGGCCAGGCCGACGAAGAAATGCCCTCCCGCTCGGCCTCGCCCAGCGGGTCGTAAAACTGCTGGCGGTCCAGCAGTGAACGCAATTGCAGGTCAGCGCCCTGGCCGTGGATGGTCTCCAGCTTGACCTGGTAGCCCAATGGCTGCGCAAACGGTGCGGTGAAAGGCATCATGAAAACCTCGATGGGGGCTTGCGGCATGCGGAAAATCTTCCTGCGTACAACACGCGCTGAGGGAAACATGGGGCCATGCGGCGAAACCGCAACCGGGCAGTGTAGTCGCCCGGCAAACCGTCAGTCGTCGGCCAAGGCGTCCTGCCCCGGGAACAGCGCCTCGGTAAAGCCGAACTGCGTCAGGTCGCGGATGCGCATGGGGTAAAGCTTGCCGATCAGGTGGTCGCACTCATGCTGCACCACCCGCGCATGAAAGCCGTCCACCGTGCGGTCAATCGGGTCGCCGTACTGGTCAAAACCGGTATAGCGGATGCGCGAAAAACGCGGCACCAGCCCGCGCAGGCCGGGCACCGACAGGCAGCCCTCCCAGTCGCTTTCTTCGTCCGCGCTCAACGGGGTGATGACGGGGTTGAGCAGCACGGTACGCGGCACCAGCGGCGCATCGGGGTAGCGCGGATTCGGGGCATCCGTGCCAAAGATCACCAGCTGCAAATCCACGCCAATCTGCGGCGCCGCCAAGCCTGCGCCGTCGACCGAGCGCATGGTCTCGAACATGCTGGAGACCAGCAGGTGCAGCTCGTCGGTGTCAAATTCGGTCACGGGCTGGGCCGTGCGCAGCAGCCGCTCGTCGCCCATTTTCAGAATTTCGTGAATGGTCATATGCAGATTACCGCGGTGCGGCCTCGTTGGTGCGGGGTTTATTCGCCCGGGGATTCAAGAAGCTTCAGCAAGGCCGCTTCATCGATAACGGTCACGCCCAGCGCTTGCGCCTTGACCAGCTTGCTGCCAGCTTCCGTGCCGGCGACCAGGTAGTCGGTTTTTTTGCTGACCGAACCGGCAACCTTCCCGCCCGCCGCTTCAATCAGGTCCTTGGCCTCGTCGCGGCCCAGGCTGGGCAGCGTCCCGGTAATCACAAAGGTCTTGCCTGAAAACGGCTGCGGCGTCCGCGCGGCCGGCTCGCCTTCCTCCCAGGTCACGCCACAGGCGCGCAGTTGTTCCACGACTTCCCGGTTGTGCGGCTGGTCAAAAAAGGTGCGAATGCTTTGGGCGACGATGGGCCCGACATCGTCAACTTCCAGCAACTGCGCCTCCGTGGCGTCCATGATGGCGTCAAGCTTGCCGAAATGGCGCGCCAGCGCCTTGGCGGTGGCTTCACCGACATGGCGAATGCCCAGCCCGAACACAAAGCGCGCAAGTGTCGTGTGTTTGGACTTTTCCAGCGCTTCGAGCAGCTTGCTGGCCGACTTGTCCGCCATGCGTTCCAGGCTGGCGAGCGCGGTAAATCCCAGTTTGTACAAATCGGGCAATGTGCGGACGATGTTGCCATCGACCAGCTGCTCGACCAGCTTGTCGCCCAGGCCTTCGACTTCCACTGCGCGGCGATGGGCAAAGTGCAGGATCGCCTCTTTGCGCTGGGCCGCGCAGAACAGCCCGCCGGTGCAGCGGTAGTCGGCCTCGCCCTCTTCGCGCACCGCTGCAGAGCCGCACACCGGGCAGGTGCGCGGCATCGTGAACAGGGGCGCACCGGGCACGCGCCGCTCTATCAGCACGCTGACGACTTCAGGGATCACGTCGCCGGCGCGGCGCACGATCACGGTGTCGCCCACACGCACATCCTTGCGGCGCGCCTCGTCCTCGTTGTGCAGCGTGGCGTTGGTCACTGTGACGCCGCCAACGAACACCGGCGCCAGCTTGGCCACCGGCGTCAGCTTGCCGGTGCGGCCGACCTGTACCTCTATGCCCAGCACGGTGGTCAACTGCTCCTGCGCCGGGTATTTGTGCGCCACGGCCCAGCGCGGCTCGCGCGAGACAAAACCCAGTTGCTGCTGCAGCGCCAGCCGGTTGACCTTGTAGACCACGCCATCAATGTCGTAAGGCAGACGGTCGCGCTGACCCCCAATGGACTGGTGAAACGCTATTAATTCAGTAGCACCTTTGGCAATGCAGGTCTGCGCTGCGACCGGAAAACCCCATTTTTTCAGGGTTTGCAGCAATTCAAAGTGGGTCCCGAACACCGGCCCGCCCTGCTCCGGCGGCGTGATATCGCCCACCCCGTAAGCAAAAAAGCTCAGCCGCCGCTTGGCCGCAACGGCCGGGTCGAGCTGGCGCACGCCGCCCGCCGCCGCATTGCGCGGATTGACAAATGTTTTCTCGCCCTTGGCGCCCTGTGCAATCTTTTCACGCTGGCGCTCATTCAGCGCGTCAAAATCGGCGCGGCTCAGGTAAACCTCGCCGCGCACCTCGATCACCGCCGGCGCTGTGGTGGGCAGCCTGAGCGGAATCTGCTTGATGGTGCGGATGTTTTGCGTGACGTCCTCGCCCATCTCGCCGTCACCGCGCGTGGCGGCCTGCACCAGCACGCCGTGTTCGTAGCGCAAGCTCATGGCCAGGCCATCGAACTTGAGCTCGCACACGTATTCGACCGGCGGGTCCGATTCGCTAAAGCCCAGTTCCTTGCGCACGCGGGTGTCAAAATTCAGCGCCCCGGTGGGCTCGGTATCGGTTTCGGTACGAATGCTGAGCATGGGCACCTTGTGGCGTACGCTGGCAAACTGGGCCAGCGGTTTGCCGCCAACCCGCTGCGTGGGCGAGTCGGGGGTCACCAGTTCGGGGTGGGCCGCCTCCAGCGCTTGCAATTCCCTGAACAGCTTGTCGTATTCGCTGTCGGGAATGCTGGGTGCATCAAGCACGTAATAGCGGTGGTCATGGGCTTCAATTTCTGCGCGCAAGGCCGCGACGCGCCCGGCAGGCGAGTCAGGCGGCGCAAACAGGTCTCCGCTGGCCGTGGCTTGCCGTGTTTTCACGAAAACACCCGCCGGCCCAGCGCCGATCCGGCGGCCAGCTCACGTGCGTCCAGCGTGTCATACAGCTGCTCCAGGTCCGTGTGAATGGCCTCCATGGCCTCGGCCCGGATCAGGTTGCCATTGTCGTCAATGATTGCGCCGTCCATGCTGGCCGCCAGCGCCAGCGCCGCTTCGCACATGCGGACAAACGGCTGTTCGGTGCGCAGCACCTGCGGCACGTCCAGCGAAAGCGTGATTTCCCGCAGCGCGGTCTGCTCGGGGTCATCTGCCATGGCGGCCTGGGTGTCGAACAACAGGCCAAGAATGGGCGCATGGCCCGCCTGGCTGGCTGGCAGCACCATGCGGCCCGGCATGGAGCCCGCCACAAAGCCGATTCGCGCGGCGCTTTGCTGCACATAGCCCGGACTCCAGGCGGCGTGCATGGCGCGCAGGGTAAAGCTCAACTGGGCGTCGTGTCCGCTGGCAAACTGATCAAGCTCACGGGCGCGGGCGACCTCGTCGAGCATTTCCGGAAACTCGGCCTCGGCGCCCAGCGCGTCGGCAAAAGCCTGGGTTTTGATGACAAATTCCGAATACTCGATCTGGTTGAGCGCACCCATACGGTTGGCCAGCTGAACGCCGCACTGGAAGGCGCTGTAACGCTGGCCCGCAACCGGAAACTCCCATTCTCCTGTGCTGGCGCTCAGGCCCTCCACCCCAAAAGGCTTGCTGCCTGCGCGCCGCGTGCTCGGCATGGCCGCCAGCGCCGCGTCTCCGGACACCAGGGATTCGAGCACCACCGAGGCCATGGCGTCTATCAGGGTGTCGAGGGCCGGCCTTTTTTCTGCGGTCGTACGCTTGGCCAGCGCGGACAGGTCAGCGTCCGTGTCAAAGCTGGGTTCCTGCCGGTGCACCTGCTCGTCCGCAGCGGGCCCATCCCCAGGGTTCACCGCACCTGCGGGTTCCTGCCGCGGCGCGGCATCGGGAACCGGCCGTTTGGGCAGGTTTCTGCGGGACGACCAGGCGCTGTGTGCCACGACGGCCAGCAGCACCAGGGCACCTACCAAGGCCAAACTGATTTGAAGTGTGCTCATGTTGTTCATGCCGCCTCGGCAAAACCGAGTGCTGCTTCCATGTCGACGGCCACAACGCGCGAGACGCCCTGCTCCTGCATGGTCACGCCGATCAGCTGCTCGGCCATTTCCATGGCGATCTTGTTGTGGCTGATAAATAGAAACTGGGTTTCTTTACTCATGCTCGATACCAGTTTGGCATAGCGTTCGGTGTTGGCGTCGTCCAGCGGTGCATCCACCTCGTCGAGCAAACAGAACGGGGCCGGGTTGAGTTGAAAAATCGCAAACACCAGCGCAATCGCCGTCAGCGCCTTTTCGCCGCCCGACAGCAGGTGAATCGTCTGGTTTTTCTTGCCGGGCGGCTGCGCCATGACCTGCACGCCCGCATCCAGAATTTCTTCGCCGGTCATCATGAGCCGGGCATTGCCGCCACCAAAAAGCTCCGGAAACATGCGGCCAAAATGCCCGTTGACCGCGTCAAAGGTGCTTGACAGCAAGTCGCGCGTTTCCATGTCGATCTTCCTGATCGCGTCTTCGAGCGTCGCCATGGCCTCGTTCAGGTCGGCCGACTGCGCATCGAGAAACTGCTTGCGCTCGCGAGCCGTGCTCAGTTCATCGAGCGCGGCCAGGTTGACCGCCCCCAGCGACGTGATTTCGCGGTTGATGCGGTCAATCTCGCTTTGCAGACCGGTGACGCGCACGTTGCCCGCTTCAATCGACAGCGCCACGGCGGCCAGGTCGGCCTCCGCGCTGGTCAGCAACTGGGCGTATTGCTCCACGCCGAGACGCGCGGCCTGCTCCTTGAGCTGGAATTCGGTGATGCGCTGGCGCAGCGGGTCGAGTTCGCGCTCCAGTTGCAGACGGCGCTCGTCGCTGGTGCGCAGCTTGTGGGTCAGGTCGTCGTACTGGCTGCGCTGGGCGCTCAGGTCGGCTTCGCGCTCCAGCTTGGCTGCCAGCGCGCTTTGCAGGCCACCTTGCGCCGCAGCGTCGTTCAGGCGGGACAGTTCTTCGCGGGCGCGGGCGTCTTCCTGCGCGACGCTGGCCGCCTGCTGGACCGCGATGGCCAGCGTGCGCGCCAGTTCTTCGCGGCGGGCGGCCAGGCTGCGCAGCGCGTACTGCGCTTCCTGGGTCTGGCGTTCCAGCGTGCGCTGCTGCTCGCGCGACTCACCCAGGCGCCGCTCGGCGCTGATCACCCGGTCATCGAGTTGCGCATGGCGTTCCTGGCTGTCGGCCAGCTGCATGTCGAGCTCTTCAAAGCGGGCCTCGGCCGTGACCTTGCGCTCCTGCAATTCGTCGAGTTGGGCCTCGATTTCAGCCATGTCGGCCTGAATCTGCGCGCTGCGGGCGCGGGCCTGCTCGGCCAGCTGGCTCAGGCGCAGCAATTCGACCTGCAGTTCGTGGGCACGGCTCTGGTTTTCAGCGGCCTCGCGGCGGGCCGTGGCCAAGCGCTGGGCGGCGTCCTGGTAGGCGGCCTCGGCGCGCAACAGCGCAGAGCGGGCTTCGTCGCTGATCAGGGCCTGGGCCCGGAGCTGCTTGTCGAGGTTTTCGATTTCCTGGGCCCGCGCCAGCAGGCCGGCCTGCTCGGAATCGGGCGCATAAAAGCTCACGCTGTGCCGGGTCACGGCGTGGCCGCCCAGGACGTAAATCACCTCGCCGGACTGAAGCTTGCCTCGCGCCAGCAAGGCGTCTTCCAGGCTTGGGGCGGTGTAGCAGCCCTGCAGCCAGTCGCCCAGCAGGGCGGACAGGCCGGCATCGTTGAGCCGAAGCAAGTCAGCGAGCGGCTTGAGACCGAGCAAAGGGTTGCAGGCCTCGGGGACGGCCGCGCTTGGCGGAGTGTAAAAAGACAGCTTGGCTGGCGGCGCACCCTGGCCGTCGGCACCGGCAAAGCCGCGCACCAGTTCGAGCCGGCTGACTTCTAGCGCGCCGAGGCGCTCGCGCAGCGCCGCTTCCAGCGCGTTTTCCCAGCCTTGCTCCATGTGCAGGCGGCTCCACAGTCCTTGCAGCCCGCCCAGACCATTTTTTTCCAGCCAGGGCTTGAGCTTGCCGTCGGTTTTTACTTTTTCCTGCAGCGCCTTGAGCGCTTCCATGCGGGCCGCCAAACCAGCGCGCGTGGCCGACTCGGTGTTTACGGTTTGCTGAAGGCGGCGCCGCTCTTCGTCGCGTTGTGGCACGCTGTCCGTGAGCTCATCCAGGCGGGCCTGTGCCTCCGCAAGCGCCTCTTGCGCGCTGTCAAACTGCGTGCCCAGGTTGGCCAGGCGCGCCTCGTCGGGGGCGTTCAGCGCGTTGCGGTCGGCCGTCAGCCGTTCGCGTTTCAGGGTCAGCGCGCGTGACTGCTCCTCGATATTGCGCTGGTCGGCGGCCAGCACCTGAATTTGCTGCTGCACCTGGGTGACGCTGGCGCGCTGCTCGTTGGCCTTGCCCTGGGCCTGGCGCAGCGCTTCTTCAAGCGCGGGCAACTGGTCCTGCTGCTCCTCGTTTTGCGCGGTCAGCAGTTCGGCCTTTTCCTCCGCATTGAAGGCTTGCTCGGCCAGATTTTCGGTTTCGGCAGCCGCTTCCTCCTGGCGCATGGCCCACTGGGCGGTTTGTTCCTTGAGCTGGACCAGGCGCTGCTCGACGCGCAGGCGGCCATCGACGACAAAGCGGATTTCGGCTTCAAGCCGTCCAACTTCGGCGCTGGCTTCATAGAGCTTGCCTTGGGCCTGGTTGACCTGGTCACCCGCCGCATAGTGCGCTTGCCGTATGGTTTCCAGGTCGGCTTCGATGTGGCGCAGGTCGGCAATGCGGCTTTCCAGGTCGTTCACCGATTTTTCGGCGTCGGCCTTGACCCGGGCCTGGTCGGCTTCGCTTTCCGTTCTTTTTAGCCACCACA
>Ga0209512_1002775_pt1 | contig 17890 bp, 17 predicted proteins | sample frozenSSSSmetaG_FD_184142 | JGI IMG/M metagenome (GOLD analysis project Ga0209512, IMG submission 184142) | Glacier valley bacterial and archeal communities from Borup Fiord, Nunavut, Canada, to study Microbial Dark Matter (Phase II) -... | ecosystem: Environmental > Aquatic > Freshwater > Ice >... | reverse complement strand
ATTGGTGTTCCCCTGTAAACAGTTTGAGCCACAGGAATTTTAACCAATTGTGAAACATCCTTCAATCTTAAATACCATGATGTATAACTGATAATTGCATCATAACTGTTGTCTGACTTCCAAGCCTCAATTACCAATGCTGTATTTGGAAATGATTTTGTAATATTTTTTTGTATGCCTCCAATAAGATTTTGTTTACCTGCCAAATCTTCCCACATGCCTAATTGCCCGGCTCCATTCACATCCAGTATTTTTATACCCGGCTTTGTTAAGTCTTTTAATGAAGTAATTTTTTTTGGATTTCCTTTTCTAACTAAAATACCGGCTGCTCTCTTATATAATTCTGTCCTGGTACTGCTATAAACTAATCCCGGATGTTGCATTGCAAATTGTGTGAGCATATATTCTGCCCCCCCAAAAATTACATCTGCATTTTGTTTTGCCTGGTCAATCCATTTGGCTTCAGGACCGGCAACTACCTTAACAGGCATAGGCATCTTTTTTGAAAATGCCTTAGCACATTCTTCCATACCTACCTGGGGACCACCGGGACCATAGACATATAGAGTATCATTCTGGGCTTTCAACAAACCGGGAATAATAGTCACGAGCAACAAGATTATATTTTTCATATTTGTTCTTTTAATTTATGGATGTACAACTGCCCAACCCTGGTATTGCCTGATTATTATTTCGCCGTTTCCACTTGGCACATAAGAAATGAAATCCCATAATTCATCTTTGCTGATTTTCTTTTCCGTCAACGTATTTTCACATTCAGCAAGAAGTACGCCTTTATTTTTAAGAGACATTAATAAAGTATCGTAATGATTTGACCTTTTGAAAATCTCAACGCCTTGACCAAAAGCAACTAACTCAATTTTTAATTTTCCTTTCAACCGTGGATCTTCCAGGGCATTGTTTATGTTACGAACAATTGCTTTTATTTTTTTATCATCTGATTGATTTAATATGTACAATGCTTTATACTCCTTTAAAGAAGCTGTTGCACCATGAAAGACAGGCCCGCTGTTTTGCTTTTGACTGAAGCTAAAAGTAGCTATTGACAATGCGATTAGCGTAAGTGCAAATTTTATAATTTTCATTGTTTATTATTTATCGAAATGATGTTACATAAATTTCTTAACAGCTTCGCCCAAATCAAAAACTTTCACCTGACCATTTAATTGAGATTGCAGCAAAGAACTTCCGGCAGCACTCCTGTATCCGCTTGCACAATGCACAACAATTGGTTTGTCAACAGGAATTTTAGAAACATTTTCTCTTAACTCACCCAAAGGAATTGAAATACTATTCTCAAAAATCTTTTTTTCTTTAACTTCTGATTTATTCCTCACATCCACGATTGTATAATCATTTGTATGTTCTTCAAATTTGTTTACATCTATTTTTTCTTGTGTCACTTCATTATATTCTAATACAAATGCTTCTTCAACTTGAGCTTCGTAACCAATTGCTGCTGTTCTTGCAATTGCTTCTTTCAAACTGTTTTCACCACTTGCGGCTATGTAAAAAAGTTCGTTGGGTTTTATAATACTCCCTAACCATGTTTCAAATTTAGCTTCTTTCATCAGGTTAACTGAATGTGGCAAATGACCTTTTTTATAATCTTCTTCATCTCTTACATCAACAATCCAAAAAGTTCTGTTCAAGCGGCTTGCATTGCTTTGATTAATTACAGGCTCACCAATATTTACAGCGTTGGTGCTTTCATTGAAAGCGGCAGCTCCCTTTTTATTTAATTCCACATCAAAAGAAAAATACGCAGGTACAAAAGGCTGGTCGCTCAATAATTCTTTTACAAATTCTTCTTCTGTCTGTTGCTTCAATGACCAGTTTGTTTTCTTTTCTTCACTAATAGTGCTGCTGTTAGCTTTACTTAATGCTTTGCCGCAAAGTGTACCTGCACCGTGTGCAGGGTAAACAATTGTATCATCATTTAATGGCACTAGCTTATCCCGAAGGCTGTGATACATTTGCTTAGCTAATTTTTCTGCTTCTTCTTTTGCATTGCCTTTACCGGGTCTTAAATCGGGTCTGCCACAATCACCTATGAAAAGTGTATCTCCTGTAAAAACTGCTTTTTGTTTTCCATCATGTTCTAACAAAATACAAATGCTATCGGGAGAATGACCAGGTGTATTGATGGCAGATAATTTTATTTTACCTAATTGTATATACTCTCCATCATCAAATGATTGGTGAGGGTAAGTGGCATCCACTATTTTGCTTGCATAAATAGTTGCCCCTAAGGTGGTATAAAATTCCAGGTGACTGCTTACAAAATCGGCATGAGGATGTGTTTCAATAACACCGGTAATCTGTGCTTGGTTTTCTTTTGCATAATCAATATACTGCTGTGGATTTCTTGCAGGATCAATTAATACTATTTTCTTTTCGCATTCACTCATTATTGCGTAGCTGTAATGTGCAAGATTTTTATCTTCAAACTGTTTTATCTGCATAGTCTTTTAATTATTCTGCAAACTTCCTCCAATTTCAATGAACATTCGGTGACTTGTGTCACAAAGAGGCAATGTGACTAATGTCACGTACTGCTAATATTTAAAGGCATAGTTTTAGGAAATGAACAAATGGGTCAAGCTGGTAATCGTTTGCCTTGTATGCGTTGGGCTTGTTTATTTAATTGTATTTTTAACACAATAAAATCGCTTTATGAAAAAGAACATGGGTTCACCCGACCGTATAATAAGGGTAATTTTAGCAATTGTATTTGTTGTTTTATATTTTACAGGAACCGTAACCGGCACCTGGGGAATAGTATTATTGGTATTAGCCGGAGTATTTATTTTGACGAGCTTGGTAGGAATGTGCCCTCTTTATGCAATCGTTGGTATGAATACTTGTCCGGTAAAAAAGCCATAAGGGTTAGTGGGGCAATTTTTCTCTTAGCAAACCATAAAACCATGTGCCTGCAATAGCACTTAACAAAGCAACAATAACTACTAATGCTCCTGTTCCAATTTGTGCAAACATTGGTCCGGGGCAAGCTCCTGTAAGTGCCCAGCCAAAGCCAAATATCAAGCCTCCATAAATTTGCCCTTTGTTGAATTTCTTTTGAGGGAGTTCTATCTTTTTACCATGAATGGTTTTGATGTTGAACCTCTTTATAATCTGCACTGAAATAATTCCGGTTACCACCGCAGAACCAATTACACCGTACATGTGAAAACTTTGAAGCCTAAACATTTCCTGGATACGAAACCATGAAATAACTTCTGCCTTAACCAAAATAATTCCAAACAAAATTCCTGTTACAAGGTATTTGATATAAGAAAACCATTGATCTTTTTTTGGTTGTTCTTCAGAAAGTAAGTTATCTAAAGAACGAACCTCAAAGTCCGTATTTATTTCTTTATTTCTTATCGTTGTTACTTCATTCATCGTTTACAGCATTAAAATAAATGGGAGAATAAGATTAGCCATAATAAAACCGCCGGTCATAAAACATATAGTTGCAATTAAAGAAGGCAGTTGCAAATTTGATAAACCCATAATTGCATGACCAGAAGTACATCCGCCGGCATAGCGTGTACCGAAACCGACTAAAAACCCACCGCCGACAATCAGTATAAAACCTTTGAGTGAGAAGAGTTGTTGAAAATTAAAAAGCTGTTTGGGTACTAAACAATGATAGTCTGTAATTCCATATTTTGAAAGCTCCTGAACTAATTTCGTATTTACCTGAACCGGTTGATTATTGAACAATACTGATGCAGCAATAAAACCGCCGATTAATATACCTGCCACTAAAAACATGTTCCATGCTTCTTTCTTCCAATCGTAACTAAAGAATGGAATTTTAGCAGGGATGCAAGCGGCACAGATATGGCGCAAGGATGATGATATGCCAAATGTTTTGTTTCCTATTATCAATAATACAGGAACCATCAAACCAATAAGCGGACCTGATACATACCATGCCCAAGGCTGTTTTAAAAATTCTATCATAAAATATTATTGTTTGTTAGCTTCTGTTTCCTTTGTATTTTTTTTAAATGCTCCAAATAATATGGCACCAAAAAAAGCAAAATAGATGGTGCTGTTTACCGGGCTGGAAGTGATGGCACATGTGCCTGTTAAACATCCTACATATTTCCAATAAAGAAATCCCGCAAATGCTCCGATTAATCCTCCAATGAAATACAGTTTATTTTTTATTATCCAATTCTTCATATAAAATCTCCTTTTCTTTTTTCCTATTATTAAAATTTACTGCACAACCATTACTGCCGCAACAACCTACATTCGCAATTGCTGTTACCAGTAAAAAACCTGCTATTATGCCTAACGTTATATCCTTTTGAATGATTGATTGTACTAATGCAATAATACCTATCACAAGTCTAAGCCCACGCATTATTGACCAATTATTTAATATTGCTTTCATCATTTCATATTTTGTTTTAAGTCGTTGAGACCTCCACCATTCACGGCATCAGCAATTCCATTCTGTTTTAAAATAGAAACTGCTATGCCACTTCTGTTTCCGCTTCTGCAATAGACTATTATTGGTTGAGGCATTTCTTTAAACTCATTTATCCTTTGTGCCACCTGGTCTAAAGGAATATTTATTGCGCTTGGGATATGTTCAACTGCATATTCCTCTGGTGTTCTTACATCAACTATTGTTGTATTATCGTTTATTAGTTCCATGTTTTGCATTTTTATATTTGTAAAATTGGCATAATCCTTTTTTACTGTCGGTGATAAAAGTTACATAGCATTATATCATAACACTATTTACATTTTTAGGCTTACCAAATAAAATTTAAGGAAAGTAAAATTTGATTTTTATTTATATAATTATTAGTGACCTTCTGATAAGTATATTGATAGCCTATGTTTAAATCCGACTGTTTCCATTTCCATTGTATGCCATTATAAAAATGATTTTGGTCAAATGAGGTCAGTTCTTTCTGCGTTTTTAAAAACACCTCATTATAAAAATTATAATTTAATGAATGGGTTAGATTAATACACTTTATTGGTAAAATAAAATTGTTTAACAACCGATAGCGATGCCTTGTGAGCATTTCAGGGTAATTAAAATTTATTAAATCAAGTTCAAAAAGCAACCTGTTATAATTTACCAGCTTTTGAAAAAACAAATTTTTCCCAATGCCAATCACACTTCTTAATTCTTTTGAATTAGCGGTTACACCGGAAGCATTGACAATATTATCATTTTCAAAATAAGCTATAGGCGAAGCCACAATTGACCAGTTTTGTTTGAGCTTATAATATGCCCATACCCGAATACTGTTTGTTAAGCCGAAATGAAAAATATTTTTATCTTTTTTATAAAAGATAGCTTGTCTTCGATGCTGAATATCCATCCCTATAGCCCAATGCTTATTTATTTTTTTGGTTAAACTTACTTTTGACCAAAATTCGTTTCGGTTTTGTGAAAAAAGGTTGCTATTCAAAAATAACAATATCAAAAAGAAAATGTTTTTCAATAAATAAATTATCTGGTAAAGAATTATTTTAAAAGGGTTTCGTGAATAATTATATAAATACCCATTAGTAAAACAAACCATCCAAACCCTTTTTTGAGCTTGTCGCTGTTTACTTTTTGATTGAAATAGCCGCCAATAAAAATCCCTGCAATCGCAATGGCAGAAACTGTAGTGATGAATTTCCAATCAATGGCATGGCGACCAATGTCACCTAAAAAGCCAATCAGGGAATTAAGTGCAATGATTAACAGCGATGTGCCAATAGCTTGCTTCATTGGCAGCTTCATAAATATCACTAATGCAGGTATCAGTAAAAAGCCACCACCTGCACCTAAAAACCCTGTTACCAAACCAATAAGCACTCCATATATTACCAGCACCCAGGGCTTTTCATTTGTTTGCTTTTCTGCTACAACCTTGCTGCTTCTAATCATTGAAACCGAAGCTGCTAACATGAGTATAGCAAATACAACCATTACAAACAATGAATGTGTTACTTCAAAAGAGCCGAACCTAAAAAATACATTGGGCAAGAAAGGAATGATAAATTTTCGTGCAATGAAAACTGTAGTGATAGAAGATGAACCAAAAAGTAAAACTGTTTTAAAATTCACTAAGCCTTTGCGGTAATAATTAAAAGCTCCTACAAGGCTTGTAAAGCCTACAATAAAAAGTGAGTAGCTAATGGCAATTGTTGGTGAAATAGCAAACAGGTAAACGAGTACAGGCACTGTAAGGATTGAACCGCCGCCACCAATTAAGCCTAATGACACTCCGATAAATAATGATGCTATATAGCCTGCAACTTCCATAGGATGCAAAGGTGATGGCTATCAGTAACGACTACCGTGACATAAGTCACAAAGGCTTAATCTTTTTTTATCCACTCAATTGAGTTCCTATGAATTACAAGCCAAGCTTTTGTTTCCATTTTCTTTAATAAACGGCTTACTACCTCCCTTGATGAATTGAGGTCGTTTGCAATTTCCTGGTGGGTTATTTTAAGATTGTTACCTAATTTTTCAACTTGCCTTTTCAGGTAGTATTCTAATCGTTCATCCATTCCGGTAAAAGCGATAGCATCAATTGTTTTCAGCAATTCTTCAAACCTGTTGCGATATGATGTAATAACGAACTGATACCAGCTTTTATATTTACTCATCCATTGGTCCATGTATTCCAGCGGTATAGCTAAAACTGTTGCATCAGTTAGCGCCTTTGCCAAAACTTCACTCGTCTCATGTTTTGCTGCACACACCATTGAAAGAGAACAAGCCTGCCCAGCATCGAGGTGGTAAATAAAAAACTCTTTGCCATCATTGTCCTCTCTGTATAACTTCACCAGCCCGTCTAAAATTAGCATTGTTGAGCGGATGGTTTGCCCTACTTTTAAAAGAGTTTCACCTGCTCTCACTTCCTTAATTATTCCATGTTCAAGTATTTCTTTGTATAAGCCCTCCTCAAGGGAAGGAAATAGCTGCTTTAGTTGCTTTATGTCCATCTTTAATTATTGAAGTGCAAGTTATCTCTAAATAAATTGGTTTACTATCACATGGTGTTCATTAAAATGCCTTTGCCTCTTTTAGGAAAAAAACCAATTGTTATCAAAATAAATAATACCAATGACAAACCTGCTGCAATCAGAAACTCCCTGCTTTTAAAATGTGTACCTGTAAAGCCCGCAATGGGATAAGCAAATGCCCACCATAAATGTGACCAGGCGAAGTGTACTCCGTAAACTTTACCGTATTCTTCTTTTGGTATTTTCTCGGCAATTAATATTTGTGATGGTATTTCTGCCAATGTTTGCCCAAAGCCTGCTATCAACCATAAAATAAGGAACGGAATAAAAATAACATAATTGCCGAAGGCAATTGATACACATACTAATCCTCCGCCAATCATTAATGATGCTATCCTGTTTTTTGATTTATCGAAGTTGTCGGAGGCAAAAGCTGCTACTGCTGCACCAATACCAAAAGCTGCCATCACATAGCCATAGTGTTTGTCTGTTAGATGCAATTGACCCTTTATGTAACCAACAGTGATCACTAATATTTGTGCTCCGGCAATTGCCGATACCAATTAATAATGCAAAGCTAATAGCTTTATTTGTAAATAATAATCTTGTTCCTTTTATAATGTCTGTCCAGACTTTTACTTGTACTAACTCACCTTTTTGTTTTTTTCTATTAATAAAGATGGTAGGCTTAAAATAAAAACTGCTGCAATAATGAATGAAGCTGCATCTACAAAAAATATTTATCTTGCTCCTAACCATGCAGCAATGCCACCTGCCAAGCCCGGACCTAACACACCCAATAATTGATTGGTTGCATTGGATAGTAAAATGCCTGAACTGTAATTTTTTTCGCTTTTTATTGATTGTGGGATTGCGGCTTTGTATGCCGGAGTAAAAAAAGCATTGAAAATATTTAGAAAAAATATAAGTACATAAATTTGCCATGTTTCAGTAATAAAGGGTAGGCAACCAACTATTCCCATTCGTACAAAGTGGGTGATGTATATTATTTTTTTCCTGTCTATCCTGTCTGCAAGTACACCTGCATACGGACCAAAAAGGATAAAGGCTAATACCCTTAACGTTAATGCTGTAGCTAAAATCGTAGCAGAATTTTCACCGACAAATTGAAAGGCAAGAAGAGCAATACCAACCCAGGTAAAAGCATCACCTGACAAACTTATTTTTTGAGAGAAATATAGCTTTAGAAATATCCTTTCTTTTAAAGGGCTGAATGGATTTGGCATTTACATCAAAGTATTTAAATTAAAAATCAATCTTCAATCTTCACCTTCAACAATTTTACTGAATTAATAAAAACCAAAGTATCGGGAAGTAAATGGATAGCTGCGGCCTGAACAGGGCCAAGTATTCTCATTAAAACAAGGGTAATACCTAATACGTGTACAACTCCCACTCCAACAAAAATATTTTCTTTGATTGTACGGAAAGCTTTTTTACTGATAGCCCTGGCCCTTGCAATCTTTTCTAATTTATCCTGCATTAAAACAATGTCTGCTGCTTCCATTGCAGCTTCTGTACCCATTGCACCCATTGCTATACCAATGTTTGCTTGCACTAATGCCGGTGCATCATTTATCCCATCTCCTACCATTGCCACCTTTTCGCCTGCCCCCTGCAATTCTTTTACTATTCTGATTTTATCTTCCGGTAATAAATTAGCTCTGAAGTCTGTAACGCCAACCTGCTCTGAAACATGTTTAGCTGTTTCAGGATTATCGCCAGTAAGCATAACAATATTTTTAACCCCACTTTTTTTAAGACCTTCAATCATCTCTTTTGCTCCTTCACGGATAGCATCTGATATATAAAAAATGGCTGCTAATTTATTATCTACTGAAAGGTAAATAGCTGTATCGGTAAGATTTTCTGAAGTTGGAGACAATTGTATTTTACTTTCTTCCATGTACAATTTATTGCCAAATAAAACTTGCTTGCCTTCTACTTTTCCTGAAACACCACGACCTTTTATCACCTCAAATTTTTCGGGTTCACTGTAGGTAAGTTTTAATTTATCCGCATAGCTTAGAATTGATTTTGCTAATGGATGGCTTGAACGTCTGTCGACAGCAGCAGCCAGCTGAACCAACCTATTTTCATTAAAGTTTTTATCAATTATTTCAACACGGTTTACGGCCGGAGTTCCCGCAGTTAATGTTCCTGTTTTATCAAAGATAATTGTAGTAACCTTTGCAAGTTCTTCTAAAAATTTACCTCCCTTTACAAGTATGCCTTCCCTCGCTGCACGGGCAATTGCAGCGATGGTTACGAGCGGAGTTGCTAATCCTAGTTCAGCCGGGGAAGTAAAGATCAGTAATGCAATTACAAGCTTAACGTCACGGGTATAAAAATAAACAGCACCAACAAAAATAAATACAACCGGTATGAGCCATGAAGCTACTTTATCTGTAAATTTTTCAATGGGAGCCTGTTCATTTTCTGCTTCTTCTACTAAAGTTATAATTCGGGAAAAAACAGTGTCCTTTCCTGCTTTGGTCATTTCAATATCAAGTGCTCCTAATTCAACAATAGTACCGGCAAAAGCATCGCTGCCTACAACTTTTTCCTGCGGAACACTTTCTCCTGTTATGGGTGCCTGGTTAACAGAACCTGCACCTTCTGTTACTTTTCCATCAACCGGAATCTTCTCTCCTGCTTTTACTAAAATAATATCCCCAATTTTTAAATCATCTATTTGCACTGTCTCTTCTTTTCCATCTTTTTTTATTATAGCTGTTTTTGGTACAGATCCAATCAACTCTTTTATTGATGCTCGTGCTCTTTCCCCGCTTGCACTTGCAATATATTCTGCAATCAGAATAATCATCAGTACCACAGAACCAGCAAGATATTCTTTCCCAAGAACTGAAATGATAACAGCCACCGTAATGAAAATCTCTGTGCCTATTTTTCGTTCCTTTATCAAATCTGTCGCTGCAACTTTTACTAAAGAGTAAAGACCGAATGCCATTGCAACAAGCAATACAGGCCCGGGTATTAATTGGAAATAAAATAAAAGACTTGCTATACCAACAGTTAAAATGCGAACTATTTCCCAGAGGAACTGCCGGGAAAAAAATGTTTGTGAAATGGGCATGATAATTATGATTAACGATGAAACAAATAATTGTATACTAACTTTTTTTAAATTATTCTTCCTCCACATTTTTCATTACTGATAATAATGTGTAAGATCCTTTCATAACAATCTTAGCATTAGCAGCATTAAAGTTTTCAGGAAAAGTAATTGCTACAAACCCTTCCTGCTCTGTTCCTTTTATTATTGGTATCATTTTAAAATGAATTTTACCTTGTGCGGTATCTGTTTGTATAAAAATATAATTCTTTGCATCTGACTGAATGATAGCTTCAGCAGCTAACGCCTGTACATCTTCTGTTTTTGTTGCAATCAAAGCTTTTACATACATGCCGGGTAACACGGCAGGATCATTTGGAATATCCAAATGGCAATGCACTGGTATTGTTCCATCCTTCTCAGTAGATTTTCCGATAAGGAAAACTTTTGCAGTTCTGTTATAATCTGCTTCACTTGCCAATGAAAATCTTATTGGCTGACCCGGATTTATTTTCCTAACATCCTTTTCAAAAACGTCAAGAGCAAGGTGCATATCACTTTTATTAGCTAATTCAAATAACACATCGCTTGGCTGTACATACTTGCCCCTGTTTACGTTGCTTGCGGTTACATAGCCATCAATGGGAGAATACAAGTTACTTGTCTTTACAATGCTCCCTGCCTGTAATGCTTTTGTGCTAATGCCAATCAACGAAAGCTTTTGTTGCAAGGCATTGATTTTTGCTCTCATCATATTGTATTCTGATGAAACCTGTTGTAATGTTTTTGCTGAATTAATATCTTCCTTCCGAAGCTCCTGCTGTCTCTTTAGTTCCTGCCCTAAAAAAACCATACGGCTTGTGCTTTCTAAATAATCTTGTTGAATATCTATGAACTCCGCATTCTCAATTACTGCCATCACCTGACCTTTACGAACTACCTGTCCGGGTAACAGTCCTGAACTTTTTACATAACCTCCTAATGGCGCTGAAATGGACACTACATTTTGTGGTGGCACATCAATTACTCCATTCACTTTAATAACACTGCTTAGGTTACGCATCTGCACTGTGCCTAATTGTATTTCTGCAACCTTGTATTGGTCTGTTGTTAAAGTAATCTGGTCGGATGTTGTACTATCTTTTTTTGTTACAACTGTTTCTTCCGTCTTTTTCTTTTTACTATCTGAACATGCCGTTAAGATTGCTGTGATAATTAATATAGAGGAAAGTGTTTTTATTATTGACTTCATTATTGTTTGTTTGAAGATGGATGATTTTATTTTATGCCGATGATGCTTTCAATTGCAAGTGTTGATTGATTATACTGGTAAATGCTTTCGATATAATCTGTCTTAATTTTCAATGCTGTTGCAAGGCTCTGCTGGTATTGTATGTATGTTAATTCACCGGCTCTAAAACCTTTCTCTGCGTTTTTGATAATTAGTTCTGCCTGTGGCAATCCTGTTTTTTCATAATAATCTATGGCTGACTTATGTTTATAATATTGATGTAGCAGAGTATTCAATTGCCCTGTAAGATTTGTTTGCTCGTAGGCTAAATTTTCCTGTGCAATTCTCTCATTTATTTTTGCTGCTGCAATTTTAGATTTTGAGCCACCTGGTAAAAGTGGAATTGCCACACCAATCTGAAAACTGTTGAACCTGTCTAAACCAGTGAACTTCTCATTTACACCATTTACATTCTGAATGCCCCTGAATGATTGGTTTGTATATCCTACTAAAAAATCAGGCAGCCTCTTTGCTTTTTGAACATCTGTTTCTCTGCTGTTTATTTCTATTTGCTGTTGCAGGTATTTTAGAATTGGATTATTTGCAATTACACTGCTATCCGTTGGTAGTTGAATTTCTCTTTTTGCAATTGATGTATCTGATGCTGTTATATTTTCTTTTGTGTTAAGCAATACCTGTAGCTGTTGTTGGGTAATCAAAATATCTATTTCGTTTTGCTGCATCCTGTTTTTAAGTTCCAGAGATTGAGCTTCAGAAGTTGTCTTCTCCAACAATGTGCTTTCCCCTGTTCTATACCTTACTGTACTTGCTCTTACCAGATTATTATACAAGGTGTCCTGCACTGCAAACAATGCTCGTTTATTAATGAAATAAACTAACTGGTAATAAGTTGACTTTACATTATTTGCAAGGTTCAGCCTGTTTACTTCTACCTGGCTTTGGCTGCCTTTTATTCTTGCCTCTGCTAATTTTAACTGATTGGTATAAACTGTTGGATACTCAAACCGCTGGCTGATGTTAAGATTGTTGTCGTAGTTAATACTGTTTATCTGACCTTGTGAAAGAATGATGTTTGTCTTATCAATATTCACTGCACTTCTTCTTAATGCTTTTTGTAAATCAACAGAGTAGTTCGCTGCTCTTATGCTGCTGTTATTCTTTAGTGCTGTATCTATTGCCTGTTGTAAGGTCATGGATGTTGGTGTGTTTGATGTGTTGTTTTGCCCCGATGAAGCTACAGGCACCAAGCTGGATAGTGATATGCAAAGCACTATTAAAGCAGTATTTGAAGATGACTTCATGTTTATTAATTTTTTATTTTTCTTTTCAAAAAGGATGTATAAACAAGGCAGCACAACAAGGGTTAAGAAGGTTGCAGATAATAAACCACCAATAACCACTGTTGCTAAAGGACGTTGCACTTCTGCACCTGAAGAACTGGATAATGCCATTGGCAGAAAACCAAGCGAAGCGACGGCGGCTGTTAGCAAAACAGGTCTTAATCTTACTTTAGTTCCTTTCAATACCCGTTCATAAATGTCTGTTACACCTTCTGCCTGAAGCCTGTTAAATTCTGCAATCAGGACAATGCCATTTAATACAGCTACCCCGAACAATGCTATAAATCCAACACCTGCTGAAATGCTGAATGGCATTCCTCGTATGAGCAAAGCGAATACACCACCGATGGCTGCTAATGGAATTGCTGAAAAAATTAAAAGGCTTTCTTTGATTGAATTAAAGGTGAAGTACAATAAAAGCAGTATGAGTAATAAGGCAACGGGAACTGCAATTGATAGTCTTTTGTTAGCTGCCTGCAAGTGCTCAAACTGCCCTCCGTAGGTTGTATAGTAACCGGGGGGCAACTTCAGCTTTGCATCTAACTGTTGTTGTATTTCTTTTACGATGCTTTGCACATCACGGTTGCGAACATTAAAGCCTACGGTTATTCTTCGCTTGGTATCGTCTCTTTGTATTTGGTTAGGACCATTTTTAAAATCTACTGTAGCCACTTCTTCCAAAGGAATTTGCTGCCCTGTTGGGGTGCTTATGTATAAGCCACGGACATCGGATAAATCTTTCCTGTCTTCTTTGGTCAGTCTAATTACAAGGTCAAATCTTTTCTCTCCTTCATAAACCAAACCTGCCGCTTCCCCTGCAAAAGCTGTTTTGATTACTTTGTTGATGTCTGTAATATTCAAACCGTATTGAGCAATCTTATCCCTGTTGAATTGTATTTGAATTTGCGGCAAACCTGTAACTTCTTCTATATACAAATCTTCTACGCCTTCAATGTGTTTTATCAGCTTGCCAATCTTTTCGGCTTCTTTTGTTAATACGTCCAAATCTTCCCCATATAATTTAATAACCACATCCTGTTTTGCTCCTGTTATCAGTTCATTAAAACGCATTTGAATGGGTTGCTGAAAACCAAAAGTTACGCCTGGGATAACTGATAACTTTTCCTGCATTTTCGCCGCTAATTCCTCCCTGCTTGAGGCACTTACCCAATCCTTTTTGTCTTTGAGTATTACCATCATGTCGCCGGCTTCAATAGGCATGGGATCGGTTGGTATTTCGCCAGAACCAATTTTGTTCACTACCTGTTTTACTTCCGGAAAGTTTTTCAAGATTATCTTTTGTGCTTTGGTTGATGCGTCAATAATCTGATCAATTGAACTGCCTGCTAATACCCTTGTTTCTACTGCAAAATCTCCTTCATCTAATTGAGGTATGAACTCACCACCCAAACGGGAAAAGGCAAATACTGCTACAGCAAGTAGTGCGACAGCAATGATTATAACAATGCCCCTGTGATGTATTGCTGAATTGATTAAAGGCTTGTAAAGTCTTTGGAAGAAGTCCATCATCCTGTCAGAAAAGTTTCTTTTATGGGTTGTCTTCTTACTCAAAAATAACGCTGACATCATCGGTACATAAGTAAGCGAAAGAAGGAAAGCACCAAGTATGGCAAACATTACAGTTTGTGCCATTGGTCCAAACATTTTGCCTTCAATGCCTACCAGTGCAAGTATTGGCAGGTACACAATAAAAATAATAACCTGCCCGAAAGCTGCGGAGTTCATCATCCGGTTGGCACTTTCCTGAACTTGCGTATCCATTTGCGATTGGTCTAATTTTGTAATACCTGCCTTTTGCATTTGATGCCCTGCGATGCGATGCAATACACTTTCAACAATAATTACAGCACCGTCTATTATCAAACCAAAATCTATTGCTCCCAAACTCATTAGGTTCCCTGATACACCAAACAGATTCATCATGGATATTGCAAACAACATTGATAATGGAATAACGGAAGCAACAACTAAACCTGCCCGAAGATTTCCAAGAAACAAAATCAAAATAAAAATTACAATTAATGCTCCCTCAATCAGGTTATGTGTTACTGTGCTGATAGCATTGTCAACTAACTTTTTCCTGTCTAAGAAAGGTTCAATATCCACACCTTCGGGAAGTGTTTTTTTAATTTGTCCTATCCTTGTTTTTACAGCATTAATTACAGCTGAGGAATTAGCACCTTTCAGCATCATTACAATACCTGTTACAATTTCACCCTGTCCGTTTCTTGTAGCTGCACCATATCTTGCACTGTTTCCAAATTGTACGGTTGCCACATCTTTTACCAGTACAGGTATTTTATTCTTTGTTTTGATAACAATCTTTTCAATGTCTTCAATCTTGGTAATTAATCCCTCACTTCTTATAAAATAAGCGTTGGGAGATTTATTGATGTATGCACCTCCTGTATTTTGATTATTGTTTTCAAGTGCTTTAAAGATTTCATCGATAGTTATATTCATGCTGTGCAGCCTGTCGGGATTAACAGCTATTTCGTATTGTTTTACATATCCTCCAAAACCGCTTACTTCTGCAACGCCAGGTGTTCCTAACAACTGCCGCTTTACAATCCAATCTTGTATGGTACGCAATTCCATTGCATCATACTTTTTTTCAAAACCCGGCTTTGCATGAATGACGTACTGGTATATTTCACCCAAGCCCGTTGTTACCGGAGCCATTTCAGGTGTTCCAATACCTTCCGGTATTTGTTTAGCCGCAAGACTTAACCGTTCATTTATTTGTTGACGTGCCCAATAAATATCAACCTGTTCTTTAAATACGATGGTAACAAGCGACAAACCAAACCGGGAGAAGGAGCGGATCTCCTGAATGTTGGGAATGCTTGCCATTGTTTGCTCTACGGGAAATGTAATGAGCCGTTCTACTTCCTGTGCTGCTAAAGTTGGTGTTACTGTTATAACCATCACCTGGTTATCAGTGATGTCGGGCACGGCATCAATGGGAAGTTTGGTTAATGAATAAGATCCCCAGGTTATAAGTGCTAAAGTGAATAAACCGATAACCAACTTATTGTGAATGGAGAAATGAATTATTTTATTAAGCATAAATAATCAGCGTTGCAAAAGACCACAGTCTGTTATAAAAAATGAAATTGAAAAGAGGTAAGGGCACAAAAGGGCACACTAATGCCTATGCCATCGGTGGACCTCTAAACAGACTGGATGCTGAATAATTAGAAGGAGTAAAAGCAAATGAAGAATGCTGTCTATGTATTATAGGCGGCTTAAAAAGCTGCCTGATAACATACTGTGTAAATAAAATTGTCTCTTTATCAATGCTGAACTTTGAACATTGAAAAGTTGGCGAAGCGGTTTGGTAGGTTATACCGCCATTGCTTTCATGCTGAAAATGAGAGAAAGCCTGACCTAAAAAGTTATTATTTAAATCATCGTGGTCATCATCGTGATGGCTACTTTGATGCGTAGCATTAGCTTCCGCATGGTGGTTGTGAGGCACTATACTGTGTGCAAACAGTACTGCAAATGCACAAAGTAAAATGGATGATATGAAGCGTTGCTTTGCCAAACAGGAAGGTAAAGGTAGGTTTTTGGATGGAAAGCCGATCGGTAATAAATCAACAATTTTAAAACAAGCCCTATAACTGAAAGTCCATCTGGTAATTATTCCGGACTTATGTTCGAGTGTATGCCAATTTAATTTTAGTATTCCTTTGTATGCAAGCCTTACCCACAATACCATTCCCGAAACTGATATAGTAAGATATAAAGCTGCAATGCCTTTAACAGCCCATAAACCGTATACACCTGCCAAAAGAAAATATGCTTCTATTTTCATACAGGGAGAAGGGAACATGGCAACTACCAATGCCAGAATAATTTTATTTTTGGGGAGTGTTGGCCTTGGTGTTTTATGTAAATGAAAGTGCTTGTGCCGGTGATGTTGATAAATGAAAAATGAGCCTAATAATATAAATACGGCAGGAGCAATAAAATGAGTAAAATATTCAATTTTATTTGCGAGCTGTAACCCTAAAACGCCTAAAATAATACCTATAGCAACAGTACTTAAAGCATGTGCCAAACCTGAAATAAATGTAACCCTGGTTACTTCCTGTAAAGTCCAGTTATCTTTTTTGCCAATGGCCAGTACCGGCAGCCAGTGATTGGGAATCACTGCATGAAACAAGCTTAATAAAAGGCTTCCTATAAAAATGCTGTACATTGCAATTATTAATTAATTAGTTGACTAAATAAAAAAGGGTTGCGGAAATATACTTCCGCAACCCTTTTAGAATAATTGTATGAGCTGGCTTATGAAAACACCTGCACCATTCCAAGAATTGATGCTAGCATTATAACGCATTTCCAGCAATTGAATCTGTTCATTTTATTTTGTTTTTAGGATGTAAAAATACATATTACTAAATTTATTTCTTGTTAATGTTTGCTTGCTATTATCATTCTTCGCCACTTCCTTTTGTAAGCTGTGATAATAAATAGTATGCTCCCTTTATCACAATTTTTGCATTGTCTGTTTGGCTTGTGCCATGCTCAACTCATTCTGCACCTGCTGTAAAGTTTTGGTTGCATTAATACGGCCTTCCTGCAATTCTTTTTGGCGTTTAAATTCCACCTGAGGGTAAACGAACTATGATTTGTTTTCTAAATAATTCTGCTGCAATTGTATTACTTCATTGTTTACAATTGTTGACAATGTTTGCCCTTGCTTTATAAATGTGCCTTCGGTAACGTTAATGGTTTTTACAATACCGCCTGTTAAAATACTTACCGGTGCCTGGTTTTTGCATAAGTAATGTTAGTTTGCCATTGACCTTTAAGCCAATTTTAGATTGCGTTGCTCAATGCTGCCTGTTTGCAAACCAATTGCTATTACCTGGTCGTCTGTTAATTCTACTTCTATTGCAGTTGGCTCTTCTTTTTTACAGTATTATCTTTCCAAGGCTCTGCTTTGGCTTCTGTTGCTTTGTTTTTGCATGATGTGATGGCAAGAAATAAAGTGAGTATGATGAGAAATATATTTTTCATTATAGAAATATTTTTATCTGTTTAGTAAATAGTTAAGTTGGATAATGTTTTGATTATAGCTGTTGATGGCAGCCAAAATAATCGGTTTTTATTTTGATAGCATCTTTTATATTCTGGATGTAT
>Ga0209512_1002773_pt1 | contig 17899 bp, 15 predicted proteins | sample frozenSSSSmetaG_FD_184142 | JGI IMG/M metagenome (GOLD analysis project Ga0209512, IMG submission 184142) | Glacier valley bacterial and archeal communities from Borup Fiord, Nunavut, Canada, to study Microbial Dark Matter (Phase II) -... | ecosystem: Environmental > Aquatic > Freshwater > Ice >... | reverse complement strand
ATCGGCTTCATTGTCGGGCAGTGGCAGCAGGTGCCCGGGCGATGGCGGGCTCGCGGCCCTGCAGGCAGTCGGTTCGCGTTGCAAAAAAGCATCGATCTGGTGCGCGCCCTCGGCCTTGAAGACCGAGCAGGTGCAGTAAAGCAGCCGCCCGCCGGGAGCGAGCAGCGGCCACAGCGCATCGAGCAGCCGGGCCTGCTGCGCGGCCAGCGAGTCGATGTCGGTCGGGCGGCGCAGCCAGCGCACGTCGGGGTGGCGGCGCACGACGCCGGCGGCACTGCACGGCGCGTCCAGCAGAACAGCGTCGAACGGCCGGCCGTCCCACCACGTGGCCGGTTCGCCGGCATCGGCGGCCAGCGTGTGGGCGCTTAAGCCCAGGCGCGCCAGCGTGTCGTGCACCCGGGTCAGGCGCTCGGGATCGCTGTCCAGGGCCAGCACATCGGCGTCAGCCAGTTCGAGCAGGTGGGCGGTCTTGCCGCCCGGGGCGGCGCAGGCGTCGAGCACGCGTGCACGGGGCTTCAGGCCGGCGCCGATCAGCAAAGGCGCGGCCAACTGCGCCGCTGCGTCCTGCACCGACACGTCACCCTCGGCGAAGCCGGGCAGGCGGTCCACGGCGCAAGGCTGGGCCAGTTGCACGGCCTGTGGTCCGACCTGCCGGCTGGCGATGCCGTTCGCTGCCAGCCGGTCGACATAGGCGCCGGCGCTGCTGCGGCGGGCGTTCACCCGCAGCGTCATCGGCGCCTGCTGGTTGTTCGCGGCCAGCACCGCCTGCCACTGTGCCGGCCAGTCGGCCTTGACGCGCTCGAGCCACCACACGGGGTGATTGAAGCGCGCCAGTGGGTCGCGCAGGGCGGCGGCCACGAGCGCATCGCGCTCGCGCAGAAAGCGCCGCAGCACGGCGTTGACGAAGCTTGCACTCACTTTTGCGCGTGCATTGGCGGCCGCGACGGCCTGGTCGACCAGCGTGTGCTCGGCATAGCGCACCGGTGCTGCCGGCCACAGCAGCGCGAGCGCGGTGAGCAAGAGCGCATCGACCGCCGGTGGCGGTGCCTTCGGCGCGAGCTGGGTGCGCAGTACCTGTGCGGCGCCGAGCCAGCGCAGCGCGTGAAAGCTCAGCGCCTGCGTGCCGGGTCGGGCGGCCGCCGGGCAACGCGCCAGCGCCGCGGTCAACGACTGGCCGGCGCGCACCGCCTGGACCGCGTCGGCGGTGTGGGCCAGCAGCGTGGCGAGCGGCAGCGAAGGGGTCGGCAGTGCGCGAGTAGCAAGGGCGGGGGCAGGGGCGGCAGCGGCATTCACCGCGCACAGTCTACGGTCTGCATCCCGGTGGTGCGCCCGGGGTGCCGGCGCTGGGGTACGCTAAGCGGGTACGAACCCCTGGAGACACAGCCCATGCGCGGCGAACAACCGACTCCGATCTTTCGAACCGAAGACGACCTGGCGCGCCTGAGTGCGTCCGAACGCATCCGCTACCGGCTCGTGAATGCGCAGTGCCGCTATCACGCCAACGACAACATCTCGGCCTTCATCGAAGACGGCGAGATCGACGAGTTGCGCGCCGAAGTGGCGACCAAGATGCAGGAGGTGCTGCGCGCGCTCGTCATCGACACCGACGGCGACCACAACACCAACGAGACGGCCAAGCGCGTGGCCAAGATGTTCCTGACCGAGGTGTTCCGTGGCCGCTACGTGCCCATGCCGGCGGTCACCGAGTTCCCGAACGCCGTGCGCTTGAACGAGCTGATGATCGTCGGCCCTATCAAGGTGCGCAGCGCCTGCTCGCACCACCTGTGCCCGATCATGGGCAAGGTGTGGGTCGGCATCTTGCCGAACGAGCATTCGAACCTGATCGGCCTGAGCAAGTACGCCCGGATCTGCGACTGGATCATGAGCCGCCCGCAGATTCAGGAAGAAGCTGTCACGATGCTGGCCAACGAATTGCAGGACCGCGTCAAGCCCGACGGCCTGGCCATCGTGATGGAAGCCGACCACTTCTGCATGCACTGGCGCGGCGTAAAGGACGACGAGTCGATGATGACGAACAGCGTGATGCGCGGCGCCTTCCTGAAAGACGCCAACCTGCGCCGAGAGTTCCTGTCGCTGCTGAGCAAGAAGACCTGAAGGAGAGAACCAGATGCTGGTCCGTTTGATGTACGCAAGCCGTACCACCGAGGCTTTCAAGCCCGAGAGCCTGAGTGCGATCCTGAAAAAATCCACCACCAACAACCCGGCGGTGGGTGTGACGGGGGTGCTCTGCTTCTCCGGCGAGGTGTTCCTGCAGGTTCTTGAAGGCGGGCGCTCTCAAGTGAGTGCGCTATACAACCGCATCGCCAACGACCCGCGCCACCGCGACGTGGTGATGCTGAGCTACGAAGAGATCGACGAGCGCAGCTTTGCTGGCTGGGCGATGGGCCAGGTCAACATGAACCGGCTGAACCCTGCGCTGCTGCTGAAGTACTCGGAGAAGGCTGTGCTCGACCCGTACGCGGTGTCGGGCAAGGTCTCGATGGCGCTGTTCAACGAGCTGGTCGCCACGGCTTCGGTGATGTGCCTGCCGTAACGGCCCGCAATTCATTCACTGCGGAGTCAAAGAAGTTGGCGGAGTTGCGCAGAGTTCGATTCAATCCATTGAATTCCTCTGTGTAAATTCCGTCAACTCCGCCCCTCTGCGGTGAATGACTTGGCTTTCTGCCTTTCTATTTCGCCTTCTTCGCCGCGACCTTCTTCGCCCCCGGCACGCGCGGGGCGCGGGGTTCGAACTCGAAGCTGACCTTGCCTTCCTTCTTGTCGTAGGCGAGGTAGGCCTTGAACTTGCGCCGCGTCTTGTTCGAGACGAACCCGTCGAGCAGGTCGGTCTTGCCGGTGGCCAGCAGCTTCGTCATCTGTTCGCGCGCCACCGGCTGCTGCAGGATGATTTTGCCGCTCTTGAAGTCGCAGGTCACGGCGGCACCGACGGCGTGCTCGCAAACATAGCTCGTGCCATGCTCGTACACATGGCCCTGGTCCTTCGGGCAGGCACCCAGGCTTTCCTGGGCCGAGAAGTCGATCGGCTCGCCTGACTCGCCGGCGTTCTTAGCGTCCTCGCCGAAGTCGAACTCCAGCTTCCAGTTCTTAAGCTCGTCGTCGAACGCGAGCTTCAGTTCGGCCGTGAACGGCCAGCCCGCCTTCGAGCGGAAGCCTTCCAGCGGGCCGATCTTCTTGTCGGCCAGGAAGCGCTCCACCTCGTCGAGTTCGAAGGCCCGGCTGCCGGGGATCTTGCTGATGCTGAAGCCGCAACCCTCCGCGGCGCCGGGTTTGCCGCTGCACGCGAAACGGCGGTAGTTCTCCTTCACGACGCCGCCGCAGTTGGGGCAGGGCGTTGCCAGCGTGGCGTAGTCGCCGGGGATGGTGTCGCGGTCGTACTCCTTGGCCTTCTTGACGATGCGCTCGGCCATCTGCGCGATCTCGACCATGAAGGCCTCGCGGCCGAGCTTGCCCTTCTCCATTTCGGACAACTGGAACTCCCAGTTGCCGGTCAACTCGGGCTTCGTCAATTCCTCCACACCCAGGCCGCGCAGCAGCGTCATCAACTGGAAGGCCTTCGCGCCCGGCACCAGGTCGCGCCCGTCGCGGTGGATGTACTTCTCGTAGATCAGGCCTTCGATGATCGCGGCGCGCGTGGCCGGCGTGCCCAGGCCCTTCTCCTGCATCGCCTCGCGCATGTCGTCGTCATCGATGAGCTTGCCCGCGCCTTCCATCGCGCTGAGCAGCGTGGCCTCGGTGTAGCGCGCAGGCGGTTTGGTCTTCAGCGCATTGACCGCCACGTCTTCGGTGCGAACCATTTCGCCCGGCGCCACAGCCACGAGGTTCGCATCGTCGTCCTGTGCTTCGCGGCCGTACACCGCCAGCCAGCCGGGCTTGACCATCACCTTGCCGTTGGTCTGGAACCTGTATTCCTTGTTTTCATTGGCAACCACGACCGCCACAGTCGAAATGCGCGTCGTGACCATGAATTCGGCGGCCGGGAAGAACACCGCGAGGAAGCGCTTGACCACCATGTCGTAGAGCTTGGCCTCGATCTCGGACAGGCTCTTCGGCGCCTGCAGGGTGGGGATGATCGCGAAGTGGTCCGAGACCTTCGCGTTGTCGAAGATCTTCTTGTTCGGCTTCACCAGCCCGTCCTTGATCGCGGTCTTCGCATGCGCGGCGAGCGCACGCAGCGGGCCCGGCATGTCTTCTGTCGAGATCATCTTCATCGTCTGCTTGACGACGTCCACATAGTCTTCCGGCAGGTGCTTGCTGTCGGTTCGGGGGTATGTCAGCACCTTGTGCTTCTCGTACAGCGCCTGCGCGATGCTCAGTGTGGTCTTGGCCGAGAAGCCCAGGCGCGAGTTGGCCTCGCGCTGCAGTGTGGTCAGGTCGTACAGGCCGGGCGAGCTTTGCGAGCTGGGCTTGGCCTCTTCGGTCACGCTGGCGGGCTGGCCGCGTGCGGCGGCGGCAATGGCCTGTGCGTCGCGTTCGTTCCAGAGGCGGTCGGCACGTGCCTCGGTATCGTTGGGGTTCTTCTTCCACTTCGGCTCGAACCACTTGCCTTCGTATTCACCCGCCTGCGCCGCGAAGGTCGCCTTGATCTCCCAGTAGTCACGAAACACGTGCTTCCTGATCTTCTCTTCGCGCTCGACCATGATCGACAGCGTGGGTGTCTGCACCCGGCCCACGGTGGTCAGGAAGAAGCCGCCGTCGCGCGAGTTGAACGCCGTCATCGCGCGCGTGCCGTTGATGCCCACCAGCCAGTCGGCCTCGCTGCGGCAGCGCGCCGCATCGGCCAGCGGCAGCATCTGCTTGTCGCTGCGCAGGTGCTCGAACCCGTCGCGGATGGCGGCCGGCGTCATGCTCTGCAGCCACAGGCGCTGCACCGGGTGCTTGCTCTTGGTGTGCTGCTGGATCAGGCGAAAGATCAGCTCGCCTTCGCGGCCCGCGTCGCAGGCATTGATGAGTGCGCTCACGTCCTTGCGCTTGACGAGCTTGACGATGGCGCCCAGGCGCCCCTTGCTCTTGTCGATCGGGTTCAGGTCGAAGTGCGGCGGGATCACCGGCAGGTTCGCGAAGCTCCACTTGCCGCGCTTCACGTCGAACTCTTCGGGCGCCTTGATCTCAAGCAGGTGGCCGACAGCCGAGGTCACGACGTAGGTTTCGCTCTCGAAGTACTCGTCGTGCTTGTCGAACTTGCCAGCGGTGGCTGTCAGCGCACGCACGATGTCCTGCGCGACGGAAGGCTTCTCGGCAATGATGAGGGACTTGGTCATGAGTCTTTCTTGAGGTCTGTGGGTTATGGGCGCATCGCCATGGGCGGCACGTCCATACAATCCGGGCTTCTCGCGCGCACGCACACACGCGCGCACCCATGGTTTCAATGTACATAAAGAATCCGATGACGCAAGGCAGCGCCGCTCGAAAGCCCTCGGCCCGAAACACAACTGCGCCGCGCACCCGCGGGCCGCGCACCCGGGTTCGCCGCTCCGGCGTGCATGGCAAGGGCATGTTCGCTTTGGCACCCATCGCCGAAGGCGATGTGGTGATCGAGTACACCGGCGAAGTCATCAGCTGGGCCGAAGCGCTGCGCCGCCACCCGCACGACCCGAGCAACCCCGACCACACGTTCTACTTCCACATCGACGACAAGACCGTCATCGACGGCAAGGTCAGCGGCAATTCCGCCAAGTGGATCAACCACGGCTGCGACGCCAACTGCGAGGCCGACGAAGTCGGCGGCCGCATCTTCGTCAAGGCGCTGCGCGACATCGAGCCTGGCGAAGAGTTGAACTACGACTACGGGCTGATCCTCGAAGGCCGCCACACCGCCAAGATCAAGAAGCAGTTCGAGTGCCGATGCGGCGCCAAGACCTGCCGCGGCACGATGCTCGCGCCCAAGCGCTGATATCCGCGCCGATGCCCGCGCAGCCGTCGCACGCCGAACCCGCGCCAACCATGCCCGAACACACCGTCAGCTGGCACGCCGAAGCGCTGTGGCAGCAGTTGCAGCCCTTGCTGCCCGGGTTGAGCGTGGAGGTCTTGCGCAGCACGGCCTCCACCAACACGGCCTTGCTGCAACGTGCGCGTGTCCGGCCCGATGCCGAAGGCGATGCATCGGTGGTCGTGCGGCGCAGCGTCGAGAGCGCCGCCTTCGGGCGCCGTGCCAGCGACTGGCAGCCCTGCCTGTTGATCGCCGAGCAGCAAAGCGCGGGGCGCGGGCGGCAGGGGCGTGGCTGGCACTCGCAACCGGGCGCATCGCTCACGTTCTCGCTCGGCGTCGGCCTGGCGGCGGCCGAGTGGTCGGGCCTGTCGCTCGCCATCGGCGTGGCCTTGTGCGAGGCGCTCGACCCGCCTGTGGCCGGCGCAAGCGGCGCACCTGACCTCGAGCGCCCGCACCTGATGCTGAAGTGGCCGAACGACCTGTGGCTGGTCGACGCGACTGTTGTTCCCGGGGCCAGTGGCGCGGGCCGCAAGCTCGGCGGCATCCTGATCGAAACCGTCACGGCCGGCTCGCAGCGTCTGGCAATCATCGGCATCGGCCTGAACGTGCGCAAATTCGACGTCTCGCAGGCGAACACGGGCTTCGCTGCGCTGCAGGAACTCGACCCTGCGGCCACGGCGCCCGGTGTGCTGGCCCGGGTGGCGCTGCCGCTGGTGCAGGCCGTCAAGCAGTTCGAGCGCGATGGCTTTGCCGCGTTCGCTGCGCGGTTCGAAGCGCGCGATCTGCTGCGCGGCCACAAGGTGCGCACGACCCACCCCGATGCGCGCGACGGCGTGGCGGCCGGCGTCTCGGCGCAAGGCGCGCTGCTGGTGCAGACCGAAGGCGGGGTGCTGGCAGTGTCGAGCGGCGAGGTCAGCGTGCGGCTCGACGCCGCGACTGCCGGCTGACACACGCCGCCCCCACGCATGCTGCGCGCATTGGTCATCGCCCTGGCCCTGGCCAACCTGGCATTCTGGTCATGGACGCAGGGCTGGTTCGACGGCGTGGTGGGCGTGCGCGCCAACGGAGACCGCGAGCCCGAGCGCCTGGCCCGCCAGGTGCGGCCCGAGAGCGTGCGCATCCTGCCGGCCACGGCCGCCACAACAGCGGCCAGCGAACCCGAGGCATGGGCCTGCCTCGAAGCCGGCCCGTTCGACGAGGCCGGTCTCGCGGCGGCCAGGGCCGTGGCGTTGGCCGCCGTGCCGTCTGCGAGCCTGAGCGACGTGAAGACCGCGCAGCCCGCCGCGTGGATCGTCTACATGGGCAAGTACGCCGACAAAGGCCTGCTGGCGGCGAAGGAAGAAGAACTCAAGCGCCGCAAGGTGGCGTATGAGGAGGTGGCCGGCAGCGCGGGGCTCGCCCCCGGCTTGTCGCTCGGCCGCTTCGACGACAAGGCCGCCGCTGAGCAAGCCTTGGCCGAGTTCGCGCGGCAGGGCGTGCGCACGGCCAAGGTCGTGGAAGTTGCCGCCGCGTCGACGAGCCATCGCCTGCGTGTCGAGCAGGCCGATGCGGCGCTGGCCGCCCGCCTCGGCGCCATGAGCGACGCGGCGCTCGGCCGGGGCTTCTCGGCGTGCGAGGCGGCGCCGCGCAGCTGACTGGCGCCAGCGCGCGAACCGAGCAGCTCGTCAGCCGCGCCGCTGCGGCGTCACGGCCCACACGCCGATCACCGATGCGAGCCAGCCGAGCAGCCAGCCGAACTCCATTGCGCCGCCACCACCGCCGCCGGATGTCGCCGCAGGCGGCGTGACCACCGGCGGTGCTGCAGCACTGACCGTGAACGTGGTGCTCGTCGTGTCCTGCTGGCCGGCGGTGTCGGTGACAGTCAAGCTCACCGTCACGCTGCCGACCGCACTGGGAAGCAGCACGGCGGTGGATGCATTCGTGGCGCTGGTGAAGTTCGCGACCCCGGCGCCGCTGGTGATGGCCCACGCATAGGTGCTGATCGCCCGGCCGGACGAGCCACGCGAGCTGAGCGCGTCGAGGGCCACCTGAACGCCGGCCGTGACGGCGGTCGAAGCCGCGTTGATGTGCGCGCTGACGCTGGCCACCAGCGCCACCGCCGCGCCCGCGTCGACCAGGCCTGCGCCACAGGTGCTGGTGCTGCAATAACACTCTAGCTGCTCCACAGCGGTAGGCGCCGTGCAGGCGGCCACGCCGGCGTCGGCGCCGGTGGTCGGGAACGGCCGCGCACTGGCCTTCAACGCGGCGATCACTTGCGCTGGCGTCAGCAACGCGTTGGCCGAGAACATCAACGCCGCCGTGCCCGCCACGAGCGGTGTCGAGAAGCTCGTGCCCAAGGTTGGGTGAGCGTCGCCGTCGGAGTAGATGCTGTTCGCCGGGCCTTGCGCGCCGCTGTTGAACGTGGTCAGCAGCGGGTACAGGCAGGTGCCGACCTGGTTCACGCAATTGCCAGCCGGTGCGCTGAGCGTCACCTCCGGGCCGAGGCTGGAGTAGCCGACCTTGGTGCCGGAATGGCGAACACCCGCCACCGCGACCACGCCCGGGCAGTTGGCAGGCGAGTCCACGCTCAGGCCTTCGTTCCCGGCTGCCACCACGATGACCGCGCCTTTGGCCGTGACGTCGGTGATCGCGTCCTTGTAGGCCTGGCTGCACGCTTGCGAGCCGCCCAGGCTCAGGTTCAGCACCTTGGCCGGGTTGGGGTTCAGCGGCAGGCCGGCAACGGCCAAGCCCACGGCCCAGCGCATCGCGGCTTGAATGTCCGAGTCGAAGCCGCCGCACTTGCCGAACACCCGCAGCGGCAGGACCTTCACGTCCCGCCCGACGCTTGCCATGCCAATGCCGTTGTTGGTGGCTGCGCCGATCAGCCCGGCTGTTTCCGTGCCGTGCCAGCTGCTGTTGCCGACGTCGGCCAGGGTGCAGCCCGACACCACGCCCACGTCGGCGGCAGTCACGTAGTCGCCGGGGTCGCTGGGGTCGCTGTCACGGCCGTCGCCATCGTTCGAGGCGGCCACGTCGGCCACGAAGTCGTAGCCCGGCAGCAGCTTGCCCAGCAGGTCGGGGTGTTCGAACCGCACGCCGGTGTCGATCACGGCGACCACGATGGCCGGCTTGCCGGTGGTGATGGCCCACGCCGCCTCGGCGTTGATGGCCGACACCGTGGTGGCATTCGGCGCCCGCAAGTACCACTGGCCCACAGTCGGCGTGGTGGCCTGCCCGGCTGCGAAGAGGGGGTCGTTCGGCGCGGCGAACGGGCGTTTGCGTCCGTCGACCTCGGCGTACTCGACGTCGGGCTGCGCGGCCAGGCGCGCCGCCAGGTCGAGCGAGCGGATGCCGCTGCCAGTGACGAGCTGCGAACGCGGCCCGAGCACGCGGCCGTCGGCGAGCACCAGCCCCAGCCGCAAACCGAGCGCCTGCGCGTGCTGCGGGCCGGCCGCCGCGCTGGTTGCCGTGTTGGCTGTAGTGGCCGATTGGATGCGCATCAGCGCCGCGTCGACCTTGAACTTGACGATGACGCGAGCTTCGCGCTCGGCCGGGGCCGATGCAGCGATGCGCGGCACCGGGCCGCGCTCGGCGGCTGGAGCGGGCAACGCCGAGCCTGCGGCGGCGCATGCCAGCACCGACCACAGGAAGAATCTGGAGGCGGCGTGGGTCATCGGCGGGTCTTCGTGAGCTGCATGCGGGGGGTAGTCGATGATACTGAGCGCTCCTGCTGCGCTTGCGGCGCAGTTGTGACGCGCCGCAACCGCAGCGGGAGCCGCGCTCGGTGTCAGCGGCTGCGGCGCAGCACGTGCATCGGCGTACCGGCGTCGCCGACCATGAACAAGGTGCAGACCGCGTTGCCCGGCAGGTTGAGGGCCGATTCCGAATACACGGCCGCTGCACTCACGGGCAGGTCGATCGAGGGGTGGGTGAGCGTCGCATTGACCACCCGCGCCGAGGCATTGAACGACGAATTGCTGCTGCCACCACAGGCTGCGAGCCCCGAGCCACGCGCGACGGCGATCGCCGGCAAACCCCGAACCCCACGGTGCCCGCGAGCGGGACTTTGATCGAGACTGTGCATCCTGAGATTCCTTGGTTGGTCTCGATGAAACGACTGAATTGGGCACGAAGGCCCGCGCGGGTTCATTGCTGACGTGCTTCGCAATGCAAAGAAGCCGTCGATCGACGAGGCCGTGGCTGCGGGCGGCATCGCTGCCGATCGCCCACAGCGGAAATACATCTTTACAGGGCCTTCGCACGCCTGCGCGAGGGCCGGTTTATGCTCGGTGCGAGCGTTGAATAACGCCTGCTTTGAAGGATTCGCAACATGAAACCCACCGTTCCCGTGCTCATCGCCAGCGCTTTGCTCGGCACCCACCTCGCCAGCCAGGCCGTCGAATACGCGACCGTTGTGTCGTCCACACCCGTGGTCGTCAGCGTGCCGGTGGCGCGCCGCCAATGCGCTGACGAGCAGCAGGTGGTGCAACCGCGCCAGACCGGCGCCGGCGCGGTGCTCGGCGCCATCGTCGGCGGGGTGATCGGCCACAACGTGGGCGCCGGCATGGGCCGAGCCGCTGCCACAGGCGTGGGCGTGGTGGCCGGCGCGGTGATCGGTGACCAGGTCGAGGCCAACGCCGCGCAGCCGTACCCGACCACCGTGCGCAACTGCCGAAGCAGCAGCACGCTGGAGCAGCGCACCGTGGGCTACGACGTCCAATACGACTATGCCGGCCAGCGCTACAGCACCCGCCTGCCCCGCGACCCCGGCCCGCGCATGGCCATCGATGTGCGGCCGGCGGTGAGTGTCATCAGCGCCGGCGGCGAGCCCACCGCGCAGGTGTACGACATGGCGCCGCGGCCCGGGGCGGCAGCGCCCCAGTACTACCAGCCCGTGCCGGCAGCGGGCCGCGCGGTGGCGCCCGTCGTGTACTACGACGACGCGGCTTACGCGCAGCCGTACTACGGCACCTACATCGTGCCGTCGATCAGCCTCGGCTTCGGCTACTACGGCGGCTACCGGGGTGGCCGCCACGGGCACTGACGGAATTCCTGACCCAACGAAAACGCGCCCTCGGGCGCGTTTTTCTTGGGCCTCGGCGCGCCCCTTACTTCGCGATCACCCGCACCATTTCGAGCACCTTGTTCGAGTAGCCCCATTCGTTGTCGTACCAAGCCACGACCTTCACGAAAGTGCTGTCGAGCGCAATGCCCGCGTCGGCGTCGAACACCGAGGTCATCGGCTCGCCGCGGAAGTCGGTCGACACGACCTTGTCTTCGGTGTAGCCGAGCACGCCCTTCATGGCGCCCTGGGACTGCGCCTTCATCTCAGTGCAGATCTCGGCGTAAGTCGCCGGGCTGGTCAGCTCCACCGTCAGGTCGATCACCGACACGTCGGAGGTCGGCACGCGGAACGACATGCCGGTCAACTTCTTGTTCAGCTCGGGGATCACCACGCCCACCGCCTTGGCGGCACCGGTGCTCGACGGGATGATGTTCTCGAGAATGCCGCGCCCGCCGCGCCAGTCCTTGTTGCTCGGGCCGTCGACCGTTTTCTGCGTCGCGGTGGTGGCGTGCACGGTCGTCATCAGGCCGCGCTTGATGCCCCACTTGTCGTTCAGCACCTTGGCCACGGGTGCCAGGCAGTTGGTGGTGCACGAGGCGTTCGAGATGATCGCCTGGCCGGCGTACGTCTTGTCGTTCACGCCGAACACGAACATCGGCGTGTCGTCTTTCGACGGCGCCGAGAAGATCACCTTCTTCGCGCCGGCCGCCAGGTGCTTCTCGCCCGCGTCCTTGGTGAGGAACAGGCCCGTGGCCTCGACCACGATGTCGGCCCCGACCTCGGCCCACTTCAGGTTGGCCGGATCGCGCTCTTGCGTCAGGCGGATCTTCTTGCCGTTCACGACGAGCGTGTTGCCATCGACCGAAACGGTGCCCTTGAAGCGGCCGTGCACCGAGTCGTAGCTCAACATGTAGGCCAGGTAGTCGGGCTCCAGCAGGTCGTTGATGCCGACGATGTCGATGTCGTCGAAGTTCTGCACAGCGGCACGGAACACCATGCGCCCGATGCGGCCGAAGCCGTTGATGCCTATCTTGATGGTCATGGAAACACTCCTTGGAAAGTTGGGACGGAACTTACAGCAGGTCGAGTACCGCGCATGGCACCGTGACCTTGTTCGGTACGGCCAGCACCCGGCGAAGGTCGCGGTCGGAGATGTTCAGCGCGACGCCACGCAACCACTGCAGGAATGCTTCGCGCTGCGGGTTGGGCTCGCCCACTTCCCTGACCACATTGTCGAGGTGTGGTTGGAATACCTCGAAATCAACTTCGAACGGGCAGTCCATGGTGTTGAGGTCGAACTTCACCACATCGCCCTTGGGGTGCTTCATCAGATTGACGAGTTGGGCGGGCGTCAAGCCGGCGCGATCAGGATTCGACCAGAGCTCGAAAGGGTTGGCGGCGAACAGCTGGATTCCGACATAGGTGCCGCCAAGGTCGGTGACACACGGCAAACGAATCTGAGCGATGTTTCCGAGCACTAAGTCGGTCCACATGGTTGGGCCGGTGTCGAAGAGGATGCTCGCCTCGGGCGCGGCGTTGGGTGAAGTAAACGAGAGGCGAACCAACGCCTTTGCCGGCCCCGGCGCGTCGACGGCGCGCCACTGCCAGGATTGGTCGAATTCCTCTCGGCACTCCTCCGGCAGGTTCGCCTCGGTGGCAACCGCTGTGAACTTTCCCGGCAGCACCTTGACGCCACCGGGGACGGTAACGAACTGGAAGTCCTGCACCGCGACGAACCGCGTGCCAGGCTTGAGGCACGGCAGGCGATAGTTGAGAAGGTGGTCGCGAACTGCCAGCAACTGCGCACCGATGCCGCTGCTCACAAGCACCCGGAGCACCGGCTTTTCGCTTGCGGCGCTGAACGTCATTCGCGTGCGGATCAGCGCGTCGGCTGCCGGCGCAGGTTCGGCCGGGACCGCGGGCTCCGTTTGCTCGGGCCGAGCCGAAGTCAGGCACGCGACCGACTGCGGCAGCGGCATCAGGTCTTCGGCCGCCAGCGCCGCGTGGCCAGCACCCAGAACGAGCCATGCCATCACAAGAGCCGCGCGAACGCGAGGCATCACGTCAGGTCCAGCACGCCGCAGGGCACCGACACCGTGACCGCCTCGCCCAGCACGCCGCGCAGCTTGCCGTCGGACACATCGAAGGAGACACCGCGCAGCCAGGCCAGAAAAGGTGCGCGGTTCGCATTCGACGACCCCATCTCGATGACGGCGTTCTGTGCAAAAGGCCGATACAGCTCGAAGCTCAGGTTGAACGGGCAGGCCATGGTGTTGAAGTCGAACCGGCCTGCACCCTGCTTGGCGTTCTTCAACAGGCTGACGAGTTGCTCAACGTTCACGCCGGTGCGCTTCTCTTGCGGCTTCAACGGCCAAGGGTTGTAGTGAAAGAACTGATCGACAACGATGCGGCCATCGGCGGCCGGCATGCAGGGCAACCGATACGCGTCGGTCACCGCGCGCACCGCAGCAGTCCACGACGGTGGGCCGGCATTGAACAACCACTCGACCGTGGGCGGCCGGTCGCGCGCGGTGAATATCATGCGCGCCACCGTCTTCAGTGCCGCAGATGGGTAGTCGTTGTAGTCGGGCAGTGCCGCGTTCCGAATGCTGGCCGAACAGCCGAGCGGCAGGCTGTCGATACCGGCTTCGGGCGACTGTGCTTGCAGCAGCTTGGGCGGGTGGCGGCCCATCGAGAACTGATAGGTCTGGGCGCCCTGCAGGGTCTCGTCGGGCTTGAGGCAGGGCATGCGGTAGTAGGCGACGAAGTCGCGCACCGCCTGTGCGAAGGCTTCGACCCCGGTGTTGGACACCAGCTTCACCGACGGGCCTGCATCCGGGCCGACGAAGGTGAGCTCGACCCGTACCACCGCTTCCGTGCGCGGGCTGATCCATGCGGGGTATTCGGGGCGCGCCAGCTTGGGGCGGCTCGACACCAGGCATGGAGGCTCTGGCGTCGCGGGCTGCTCGGGAACCTGTGCCTGAGCGAGCATTGCGCCGAGACCAGCGCAACCCAGCACGGCCGCTCGCAGCCAGCGTCGAACCGAGAGCTTTACCATGGTGCCGACGCCCATGTGCCTACTTGCCGAGCACCTTGCGCACCGTCGCCACCACGTTCTCGGGCGTGAACCCGAAGTACTTGAACAGCACCGGCGCGGGAGCCGATTCGCCGTAGGTGTCGATGCCGACGACAGCCGCGCAGCCGTACTTCCACCAACCGTCGGTCACGCCCATCTCGACCGCGATGCGTGGCAGGCCTTGCGGCAGCACGCTGCTCTTGTAGGCCGTGCTCTGGCGGTCGAACACGCTGGTCGAGGGCATCGAGACCACGCGCACCGCGATGCCGCCGGCCGCGAGCTGCGCTTGCGCGTGCAGGGCCAGCTGCACCTCGGAGCCGGTCGCGATGATGATGGCCTGCGTCTTCTTCTTGAGCCCCACCTCGCTCGGCTCGGCCAGCACGTAGGCACCCTTCGCGATCTCGTCGAGCGAGCGCTTCGGTGCGTACGGCAGGTTCTGGCGCGACAGCAGCAGCGCGCTCGGCCGGGTCTTGCTTTCGATGGCGCAGGCCCACGCCACGACCGTCTCGGCCGTGTCGCACGGGCGCCAGACGTCGAGCCCCGGGATCAGCCGCAGGGAAGCCGCGTGCTCGATGCTCTGGTGTGTGGGCCCGTCTTCGCCGAGGCCGATGCTGTCGTGCGTGAACACGTGGACGACGCGCAGCTTCATCAGCGCCGCCATGCGGATGGCGTTGCGGCTGTAGTCGCTGAACGTGAGGAAGGTGCCGCCGTACGGGATGAAGCCGCCGTGCAGCGCGATGCCGTTCATCACCCCGGCCATGCCGAACTCGCGCACGCCGTAGTTGATGTGGCGGCCGTCGTTGGCCGCACCGGTGGCAGAGTCGAAGCGCAACGGCGGGGTGCTGCTGGTGTTCGTCAGGTTCGAGCCGGTCAGGTCGGCGCTGCCACCGAGCAGCTCGGGCAGCACCTTCGTGAAGGCTTCGAGTGCCAGCTGGCTGGCCTTGCGGCTGGCCACGTTCTCGCCCTTGACGTGCGCGGCCACGGCGGCGTCGACGGCCGCTTGCGCCCAGCCGGCCGGCAGCTCGTTGTCGGTGCGGCGCGCGTACTCGGCGGCGAGTTCCGGGAAGGCTTTGCCATAGGCTTCGAACGCCTTCACCCAATCGGTCTCTTGCGCCAGACCGCGCGAGCGCGCGTCCCACAGCGTGTAGGCGTCTTCGGGGATGACGAAGGGTTCGCTCGTCCAGCCCAGCGCTTCGCGGGTGAGCTTGACCTCGTCTGCGCCGAGCGCCTCGCCGTGCGCCTTGGCGGTGCCGGCGCGGTTCGGCGAACCCATGCCGATGGTCGTCTTGCAGCAGATGAGCGTGGGCTTGTCGGATGCGTGCGCGCTGCTGATGGCGGCGTCGACCGCGTCGGCGCTCTGGCCGTTCACATCGGCGATCACGTTCCAGCCGTAGGCACGAAAGCGCTCCGGCGTGTTGTCGATGAACCAGGGCGCGACCTTGCCATCGATGCTGATGCCGTTGTCGTCATACAGCGCGATCAGCTTCGACAGCTTCCAGGCGCCGGCGAGCGCGCAGGCCTCGTGGCTGATGCCTTCCATCAGGCAGCCGTCACCGAGGAACACGTAGGTGCGGTGGTCCACGATGGCGTGGCCGGGGCGGTTGAAGTGCGCGCCGAGCAGCTTCTCGGAAAGCGCCATGCCGACCGCGTTGGCGATGCCCTGGCCGAGCGGCCCGGTCGTGGTCTCGACCCCGGGCGTGATGCCGTGCTCGGGGTGGCCAGGCGTCTTGCTGTGCAGCTGGCGGAAGTTGCGCAGCTCGCTCATCGGCAGGTCGTAGCCGGTGAGGTGCAGCAGTGCATAGAGCAACATCGACGCATGGCCGTTGCTCAGCACGAAGCGGTCGCGGTCCACCCAGTGCGGGTGGCCGGGGTTGTGCTTCAAGTGGCGGCCCCACAGCGCCACGGCCATGTCGGCCATGCCCATCGGCGCGCCGGGGTGGCCGGAGTTGGCCTGCTGCACGGCGTCCATCGCGAGCGCGCGAATCGAATTGGCCATCAGGGCCGCTTGGCCAGGGGTGTCGAGGGTGGGGGTGGCCATGCGAATCCGTGGGGAGTGGGCAGAGGAGCCGCGATTCTAGAGGTGGCTCCGCTGCGGCATGGAAGCCGGACGGAAGCATGACGCACGCATGACCCAAGAGCCGGCCGCCGGCCACGATAATCGCGCCGATGCACGGACTGCACCTCACCGCCGACTTGCGTGACTGCCCCGTGCACCGGCCGCAGATGACCGACCCCGCCGCGCTGCGCACCCTGTGCCTGGCCGCAGTCACGGCGGCCGGCCTGCAGCCGGTGGGCGAGTTGTTCCACCGTTTCAACGCGGCTGCCGATGCGCCGGCCGATGCGCCCGCGGGCAGGCCTGTGGACACGCCAGTGGGCGTGACCGGCGTGGTGCTGCTGGCCGAATCGCACCTGGCGGTGCACACCTGGCCCGAGATCGCGGGCGTGACGCTCGACGTGTACGTGTGCAACATGGGTCGTGACAACTCGGCCAAGGCGCATGCGCTGCTGGCGACTTTGCTGGCCGCGTTCGAGCCCGGGCGTGTCGAGCAGCATGCGCTGATGCGCGGCGAGCACACACCGCAACGGCCCTTGTCTTCTGCCGTTGCAGGCCGCCAATGAAAGCGATGATCCTCGCTGCCGGCCGGGGCGAGCGCATGCGCCCGCTGACCGACCACACACCGAAGCCGCTGCTGGTGGTGCGTGGCCGGCCGCTGATCGAATGGCACCTGCTGGCGCTGGCGAAAGCCGGGGTGCGCAGCGTGGTGGTCAACACGGCCTGGCTGGAGCCGGCCATCACGGCGGCGCTCGGCGACGGTACGCGTTTCGGCATGACGATCCGCTACTCGATGGAAGGCCGCGACCACGGCGGCGCGTTGGAAACCGCAGGCGGCATCGCCAAGGCCTTGCCACTGCTCATCGACCACGCGGACGACGCGTTCTGGCTCGTCTCGGCCGACATCTTCGCGCCGCAGTTCGGCTTTGATGCAGCGGATGCGAAGCGCTTCAGCGAAGGCCCGGCGCACGCACACCTGTGGCTGGTGCCGAACCCGCCGTTCCACCCAACAGGCGACTTCGGCCTCGACCCACAAGGCTTCGGGATTGCCGATGCACCCGGTCCCGACGGCCTGCGCTGGACCTACGCCAACCTCGCGCTGTGCCGCGCCGCGCTGGTTGTGGGCGTGGTGCCCGGCACCCGCGCCGCACTCGGCCCGTTGCTCTACGCCGGCATGCGCGAGCGGCGCATCACCGCCCAGGTGTACGGGGGTGAATGGGAGAACGTGGGCACGCCGGCGCAGCTGACGGCGCTGAACGCGGGCGGCCACATCGACAGGGTTACTCCGCCAGCGGCGCGCTGATCGCGTCGATCCGCGCCATCACCTCCGGCGTGAGCTTCGGCAGCACGTCGAGTGCGCCGAGGTTGCTTTGCAGCTGCGACAACTTCGACGCGCCGGTGATCACCGTGCTCACATGCGGGTTCTTCGCGACCCACGCGATCGCCAGCTGGGCGGCGCTGCAACCCAGCTCGTCGGCGATGCGCCCGAGCTGCGCGACGGCGGCGTTCTTGGCGGGGTCGAGCAGGCCCTTCGTCAGGAAGCCCATGGTCGCCAGCGCACCGCGGCTGCCTTCGGGGATGCCGTTCGCATACTTGCCGGTGAGCAGGCCGCTGGCCAGCGGGCTCCAGGTCGTCAGGCCCATGCCGGTGTCATCAAAGAGCCGCGCGTACTCCTTTTCGACGCGCTCGCGGTGGAACAGGTGGTACTGCGGCTGCTCCATCACCGGCTTGTGCAGGTGGTGCTTGTCGGCAATGTCCCATGCGGCTCGAATGTCGTCG
>Ga0209512_1002772_pt1 | contig 17900 bp, 14 predicted proteins | sample frozenSSSSmetaG_FD_184142 | JGI IMG/M metagenome (GOLD analysis project Ga0209512, IMG submission 184142) | Glacier valley bacterial and archeal communities from Borup Fiord, Nunavut, Canada, to study Microbial Dark Matter (Phase II) -... | ecosystem: Environmental > Aquatic > Freshwater > Ice >... | reverse complement strand
AATCTGAGAGAAGGATCACCGACGCCTGTCCGGCAGAGGATGGAGTGCGCCAGCCTGAGCTCGGCCTTCAATCTGAGAGAAGGATCACCGACGCCTGTCCGGCAAAGGATGGAGTACGCCAGCCTGCGCTCGGCCCTGAGTGTTCTGAGAGAAGGACCACAGACGTCTATCCAAGGCCAGACCATACGCAGAATCGCAAAGACTTGCCGTTGGTGGGTGACAAATGCGATACATATATTCCTCAAGTGGCGCGCTGTGCGAATGATTGTTATCCTCAGGACGAAGAGACTCGAATCTTAGTTGAGAAAGCTGCAACAAAGATACGCAGAGGATTGAAGAATCTTGGGAAGTCAAGTCCTGCCGTGCCAGAACTTTTAAATGATCAGAGGTCTTACAGCGACAAAGCCAAGTACTACGAGGATTATCTTTGGGTCCAAGCCGCGAGAACAGGATCTGCCCTTCAAGAGGCAACGTGGCTTCATCGTTTCCTTGCCTCCTGCTTCGGATTAATTCGTGTAGCCTTGGAAACTAAAAAGGGCAATGAGAATCCCCATAAGGTAAATTGGTGATCCGTTTGTCAGGCTATAGCGCTCACGAGGTTTAGGATGATAGCCCGGATCGAACACGAAGAGCCTGGCAGATCGCTGCGGAGATAGTCAATTCCCTTGTCAATGGACTTCTGAAATATTGGGGCTGGAAGGCCTATCTAATATATCCAGCTTTGGAATGTATGTGGAACTGCATCGGAGCTGTAGGTAGACTCCTAACTTCGTGATAGGTACGGGCTTCAACTTCAGTGCTTGCTCACGTTTGGCTTTTGACAAACGTGAAGATGTTGCCTTCTGCTTAGTAGAGGCTTTGCGCAAAGAGGTGCCTTCCGTCGCCGACCAACAGTATTTATTTGACCCTGCATATCTCGCAAGTTGTGCTCTGAACATGGAGTGAGTGCCACTTTCTTCTTCTTCTTCTTCTTCTTCTGGAATGGTCCTGACTGACCTTGTGCGCAGATACAGAGATGTTTGCCGGAAATTAAAGCTCGACAATGCCCTGATCGTGGAAATAAATACAGAAAAGGTTTCATGGGGGATGCAACATTCTGTAATTGACAGGCTCACTCGAGGCTGTAGATTTACAACAGAAAGTACGTTCTTGTGTAGCTGTTTTTTTTCTTCACATGCGCGTTATACACCATAACTAACTTTAATATAATTAATCACTGAAGCAGGGAGAGAGATGGCACTTGCCTCCACCTCATGCTCTGTTGCGACAGAGGACAGTCTCGTTCGTTCAACGAGTTCTACAAAGACCTGTGGCACAGCTGTGCCTCGACACCTGCCTGATGGTGAAAGGGAGCAACGTGAGTCAAGAACCTCTTCCTCACGAGTATCGCTAACCACCCGCTTCGTAGTACATAGAAATCCATCTAATTCCCGGCCTGACAACATCGCGTCTCCTTCTAAGAAGCGAAAAGCAGATGATGAATCTGAGCCGAACATACGAATTTCAGGGGATGGCATACAAAACATTCACCAGTCGCTAATCGAAAGCTTATCTGGTCCCATGTTGGAACGGGAAGCTGGAACGAATTCCGACCTTATGTATGATAATATAACGCCGTTCAACCCGAGCTCCCATATTTTCATGAACTCGGTTGATCAGCGAGGGATATTTTCGCATGAACAGGACCTCTACGGCACCACCACCAGCTTGAACTTAGCCCTCGATTTGGTTTCTGCCCCAGCATTGGAGTGCAATAACCCTGGCGACCTGGGAGTGATGTTACGTCAACGCTCAAACCTTGAATTGAATTTGGATGAGGGGACGGGAATATTCGCTCATGAACAGGATCTCTGGGGCCACAATGTCAACATGAACTTAGACAACGTGACGTCGGAGAACACGCAAAATCAAGGAGAGTCGATTCACTTCAACACTACCTTGAATTCGGTATTTGCACAGGAACAAGACTGGGATACTAATCCTCTCTCGAACTTGGTCCAGCCTGCTAGTATCTTTGCTCAAGAAAAAGACTGGCTCTCAGTCCCGATGATAAATTTGGCAAGTCCAGATGGCATATTTTCCCGAGAACGAGATCTGACAGGACAATTTCAATTTGAACACGCGTCATGACAATAACAACTCATGTATGGAAAGGATAATGCCTCAGTCTATGCATCCTCTTCGTCCTTCAAACACTAAACCCACTGGCCTTGACAGATAAGACATCCTTTAGTCATTCAATAACACAGCTTCGCGCGCGGATAACATTACACGAGCACCAAGGTCTCAAACATTCCCCCTCCACCAGAAGAATGTAAATATGCCAAGGAACCCCGCCATGCGACCGCGTCTCCCGGTTTGAGACTCAAACTTATCTGTTTCCAGCTGGCAGCGCTGGACGCTGCACCTGTCCGCTCGTGTGACCCCTCCAGCAAGACGAACCATCCGTTATCAGGATTTAGGTCTGTTAGGGCGATTGTAACGTAGATGCAGGTATCGTTTTGGAGTGTCTTGGGTTTATTCGGATCTGCGTTGGATTTGTTGAAGATACCGAGGCCAGTGGATTGTACTGAGCGGGGGACATTGTTGGAGTGAACGAGTTCTGACAACCGCCTCTCGTTTTCTTCATTCTTTTGAAAGTCAGTAGGTTCCGTAGGCCACATAATCAGAAACTTACCTCGATGAATGCATCCTTGATGTCCTCGCCGACCTGTGGGACCACAAACTCGGTGACCTTCTCCAACTTTTCCTTCACTGTCAAGCCTCCTGCTATAGCATCTGCACCTTGTCTGGCTAGCTTTGGAGTTATGGCACTCTGGATGAGAATGTAGCCTGCATGACCTGCCATGTCTGATTTTGATGCTTTTCACAAAGATGGCTTCGAGTGAGGGGTAGTGGCGTTGCCAGATAGACAGGTCAAGTCAAGTTGTACCGATGCGTGTCCGATCAAGTAAATTTCTGCTTATGTAATGCCGTCCAGATTAGTTATCGAAGATGAAACGATGTACGTGAAACTCACGTTAATAGAAGATTTTATAATTGCACTCTTGAAATAATGCGACTGCGAGAACCCAAACAAGAACGTCTCCTTGACAGTTACAGGCTCAGATTCGGACTCAGTTTATTGTCATTGCAACCATTTCAAGTAGCTGAGCGACCTCATATGCCGTCAAGCGCCTCTCGTACTCTGCACGACAATTTCCTAAGAACGTGTACTACTGACGACCACTTATCTTCTAATGCATAACGCGTGTGTCATCCGAGCAACTTTTTTTTTATTTTTTATAGAACCGGTTGGAGTGAATGGTGCTTGGGCAGCAATACATTGTAGAAGGCTTATTACTATTGGTAGTTTGATACCTAAGGTATTTAACTTCAGCCACAATCAGAGTGCCTTGGTATTGCCCCGGAAAATCGTACTTCCAAGGTCCGCAACGATTCAAAAGCATCAATATTAGTATATCTTAAGAGGCAGCAAAACATTCAGCCAATTATACTTGCAAAAGACCAACGACCTTCTCGCGAATCATCCACAAAAATGTTATGATGAGTATCAAAGCGCAAGTCACATGGCTTACTTTCGGATATAACTCCATCCTGATCCCACGTGAAGCTGCTTGATCTGCTCGGTATTCCATTATGCCGTCGTGGGCTAACGCAGTGCCATCGAAGTTCCAATGCGGATTAAAAGTCTGTGGAGGATTCGAGCGTGGTTTGTGGCCGCAAGAACTATAAAACGCCAGGATATTCAAACAACGCCTAGCAAAGATTCGGGATCTGGTTGTCAGAGGGTGCGATATAGGCAACCCTACGCGAAGAGCGCCGTGTCCATTTGTTCTCTTAACCTTGATATTTTGAGATGCAGGAGGCCGCTTTCAGGAGCCTCGCAGCATCTCATATTTCTGAAGCTGATGCCTAAATCACACCGACCAGACAGGTATATTTGCAGACCTCATCCCCCTTCCTAAAAGCCCTTTCAGTAACTCCATCTCCAAACACATCTCTTCCATCTTACTTCGAGGACGTCCCATAGTCAAGAGTACTTGTATCATATCCTCCAGGTGATATCCCATAAACGTTTAACAAGCATTGCAATCCTTATTCGAATATAGAATGAATCATCTCAACTCAGATCACGTTCCAGTAACACCCGTCAACGCTTGCATTTTCAAGACCGAGCCTGGCGGGCGTAGAGTCAAGTCCTCTGATTGCGAATCCCCAGCATGTCCCAACTCGGGCTCATATGTTGCTCCCAAGTAAAACGGGAGAGATGAGTAAGTCCGTACTTATCCCTTATATGGAATGCGAAGCCTGAGTACACCGCTAACAAAAAGTCATAGACTACACTCGTGTCCGACGGATGGGTGATGATGGGTAGTCACGGACAGTGTTACCAAAGGGGATGCTGAGCTAGATATGAATAGGAGACAGTCCTTACAGATCGATTGCAAATATAAAATACTTCTACCGAGGATAATGTGCTGGTCTTTCCAACACGCTCGATCTGATGACTCTAACCTCCGGAATATCCTTTCCGTCAATCCTTGAATTTGAAACGTTTCATGTCATTGTCTCCCAACCACTCTCGAATCTCATCCAGTGCATCCAAGTCATTACTTGGCAAAGAGTATTGAACGCTCTCATCGTACCACTCGAAGGTTCGCCCGACCCCTTCCAAACTCTGCCCAACCGGCCGACAAGAATCAAAATCTATTATAACCGGTACATCCTCATCAAACATGATGTTGGAAGGATTAATATCATTATGGATAAGGCCAAGGGAGTGTAGATGTACGATGCCCTTCTCAACACCATTTAAGCAATCGTCGCGGATCTTCAGAGGCCGATCCTTATATACAACATCGCGTTTCATTCGACTCCCAGGGTTCACTCTGTCCATCAAGGTATCGCTGTATTTAGTGAAGCAAAGTCCAGTAATCCGTCCATCATAGACAAGGCAGCCGAGATATTGAGCGATGTTTGGGTGCGGGTGCAGTATAAGGTTTTCGCAAACCTCAGCTTCTTTAAGAACTCTCTCACTGATCTGCCATGGGCTGCAGCTGTTGTGAATTCGATCATAAGAGAGAAGGCGCGGACGTTTGATGTAGCAGTTGGTCGGCAATGGGTCCGGAGCTCGCATGAAGTGTGATGGGAAAATTGGGCAATAGGTAGCAGGATGTATCAAGATCGAGTTTGTAAGGTCTTCTCTCTTGACGTCGGCTGTGCATCGGTATCGTGATTTGGAGGTTGCGTGGTAGATTTTATCCTTAAAACCGTAAACGATAAGTGTGTGAGAGTATTGGAAATCCCCGTTGATCTCTTCAAAGCTCTCTCCTTTCTCAAGCACCTTCATCGAACTTGAACTGGAACTGGATACATAAGCAAAGACACCTTCCTCAATTCCGCTTGCACCGTCTCGCTCAGCCTAGGGAGAGGGCTACATACTTCTAGAATGGAGTGCTTTTGGCGTAGGAGAAAGCAGATAACAAAAAAGTCGATCAAGTTATTGAGATTGGTAGTAATTGTGGTATAAGGTATAGGAAAGGTGAGCTGCGATCATGATGGATTGTTGGAGGAAGTTGATCAATACGCTTGGGGCCGCCACTAGTACGTTGTCTAATCAGGATTGAGATATGTGTTGGAACTCGCAGGTACGGAGACGACAGACTGACTTGACTACTCTATCTACCTATTGCTCAGGCTCCAGAGTTTGCGTGTCCATCTCTCCTTTTCCTGCCTGAGGCACCAATATACAACAATATGCTTAGTCACGTAGGGTCCTGTGACATGTATTTTGCCTTGCGATTTATATATTTTCTGTTTACGAAGGTAGTAAGTACCCTTTCAGCCTTGTGCCCGACCTGCGACTTCATCCATCATTGTATTATTGCACTTTCGGTATATAGCGAAAGGACAAATTTGGATTGATAGATTCGCAGTAATGATGCTCTAATGAGCATAGTTGAATTGTGAAGGGTGACTGTGGATTTCGATCAGCATTTCGGTCGGCATTTCCGTCAGCACTTCGGTCGGCAGTACCAGCTACACTATATTATGGATGCAGTAACTGTGGCAGTCTGTATAATCCATCACTCACTCAACGTTGCATAATCTTCTGTATCTACGCTGAGAAAACCATCTACAGACCACACTATATACCGCTTCAAAAGCGAGTTAGAATGCACAGAGCTAGGAATCTCCACTCCCATTGTCCCAAAAATCGTGCGCCCCCATATGGTCTTCCGTCGCTGACCGAATTATTTTATGGCAAGACAAGGCAAGGCATCATGTAGGCTCTCGAGAACAGCTTGTGCCTAGAACATAGTTAATAATTCTAGCAATCTTTATCTAAGTGCAATTAAGACAATACCGATGTGAATCTGAACAATGATAGGGTTGATCCCAAGGCGCTTGTGAAGAGAATGGCGACGACGATGATGAGCACTTCAAAGAGAGGATACGTGTCGTCAAGGAGAATAAGCATAGAGATGCTGGAGCACTTTCTAGGCGGAACGTGGGACACACCTAGTATTAAGGGAAGTATCAAAAGCCGAAAATGAATCGAGATCGTAACCCTCACGAATAAACTGGGTGGAGTGAGTCGGAATTGGCTTCGGAGCTAGAAAAGTGTGTCCACAAAAGTGCGAAAAGAGATGGTGGCCATCAAGAATCAGATGGCGTCAATCCCAAAATGGATTTTGAAATGTGATTGCAAATGTGACATTGTACGATTCTGGTTTGCTTTGGTGTCCCAAACTTGGCTGTCCAAAGCTTGGCAGGTTCCACGCTTGGTGATGCCGCCGTGGATGGCACCAGAAAACCTCTGGGAGTCTTGCTGACTAGATGGACAAGATTTCGTGCAGTGGAAGTATCGAATGCGCATTGTCAGGCGGCGGGAAGTTAAGCATCTAGTCCTTGGGGAAGAGCACAGAATTTATATGTATTTACTTTATGCTCCCTCCCTCTATCATCCATCCCTCGCCACCCATGTCTTTCCAATCACCTTGCCAGTGCCCAATGCTACAAAGCGACGGCGGATTTGGATTCGTAAGTTATTGGGGACAAACAGACGCGTGAATCACATCACTTTCCCTTCACATGCTTCATCGCACCCATCTCTGCACTACATAACACGCAACCAACCTCTCCCCGCCTTTGAGTCCGAACAACTCAAAGAATTTCTTCACACAGCTCAGCTCATCATCTTATCTAAACCGAAAAGTCGTTGACCCATACATATCCCTAAAACCCCATCAAGTCCTGATAGAACATTCTCATCATCGCCGCCTCCTTAGGCCAGGCGTCCACAATCCCAACCATTTTTTCCGGCCAGTCGTCCTTCCATCTGAACGCGAAAAAGGCCGCGACATATTCCCAATACGCGGGATACCATCCTGCGGATTCCCAATCAACAATCGACACCTCATATTCTTTCCCGTTTGGCGAGTTAGGTGACGAGATTTGCCGGACTAGGATGTTCTTCGTCTGCAGGTCAGAGTGTGTAAATATCGGCGTTCGATCGTCGTCAGCAAGGTCACATAATAACTGGTTCTCGAAGAAATCAGCAAGGTAGGAGTGTTCCTTGTTGGACTTTGCGTTGCGTCGAGATCGGGATACTAGCCCTAGAACAAAGTCTCGCTCACTTTCGAAGGGGCCAGAGGCTTTCTGTTCGTAGCCTGGCGAAAATAAGAGATGGTGTGGTACGTGACCTTTGTTCACGTCCCCGAAGAAGCCGTGGGACGGAAGGGCGCGTAGTTGGTTGAAAATACCTCGTAGTTTCAATAGAATGAGGTCTTTTTCAACCGCTGTAAAACTGGGCCAGAGACTCGAGCGTGTCTCCCTGGAGATATTCCATCACAATGTAGAGTTTCCCATCCGGCTCCCTCCACATTGCGTATAATCGAGGAGCAGGGATCTTCAGATTCTGCTCGATGAATAGCAGATTCTCTCCCTCTATTTGGTTGTTGTACGCGCTGTATTTGACGATAAAATGTTTACCAACGGCCACAACCTTTATCTGAGCCCAAGTCTCCTTGAGGACATGGGGCGAGGTATGAATTTCGTCGATGGAAGGAAGAGGCGCGGGTAATTCCTTGGGGTCCCTAAAGTATGGAAGTTGCAACGGCGACCCCATTGTAGAACGCCCAAGTGGAGTGTGATCCTTGTGGGAACGGTGACCACCTCTACCAGCAGCCAACAGTGATGTCGGGATGAGGGTCAATCTCCCGAGAATCGCCTGGTATTTTCTCGAAACCCACAAGATCCTTTTCTACTGGCTTTTGCGCTGTGGGTAATGGCCTCTCGTCAAATATAAACAGACACAACCTATTGCACAGCGCTTCAAGGCTGTATTGAAAGGTGATGTTGGTGGAAGATGAGAGACTACGGGGTCGGTAGGACAAGGCCGCACGGATAGGTCATGTGATTATTGTCCAATCAGCTCGCAGCCTCCATGATATAAACGCCACAGGGACTTTAACCGACACAACGAGCCTCAAAGCGAATATCACAATCTATAAATATATTCTGGTTTCGTTTTTCAACAGAGCGCGTACTCTAGGGACTTTGAACTGGACGGTTTACGCGCGACAACGGAAGGGGTTACAGGAAATCCCTTTACTGACAGATCCTCGATCTGATACCAGCGCTTCCTGGGCATGAAGCGTCTACAAGTACCCAATCCACCTGAAATACTCGTAAGTTCGAACTTAGGTACAGTACATAAAAGCTCATCTTTCCTGCTCTCTGGTTTCATTTTCTTCGCATCACATATTAAATCCAAAGCTTCCTCGTACCGCCGCTCATCTCTTTATCCATTTGACGTTACCAACATCTCATTCCAGTCGCCATTGCCGATATTTTCCTGGAACCAATTATCTCCGATAGTATTGCGGTGGCATCTTTAAGGGACCCAGCCTATTTCAGCTCGATATTATCGACAAAGAACCATGTCTTATTCAGTTTATCAAGTCATGTACACACTCGCCATAGAAGACCCAGACATGCCAACTCCAAGATTCCACAATGTTATCTTTGTGGAGATAGAACCCGAGACTAGTGGAACGATGTATCACGTTACTGGAAGCATCACTGATGTTGGTGGGATGAAGTACCAAGAAAAGAAAGGCAGACATCCTAATCAGTCCGAGTCGCCCAACACGTACGTGGGCCTTGGCAAAATCAAAGTAACCGACTATCCTGAAGTGGATCGAATTTTAAGGGCCCTGCCTACGCCCCCAAAGCAAAAACACTTCAATATCAAAACCATGAAGACGGAGCAGATGAAGCCGGATGGTACTTTCTATGAGCCGGGCGAGCCGAGACCACCGATGATCAAGTGTACTGAGTGGACGGTCAACCAGGCGATTCCGGCATTGTATGCAAGTGGTATCCTTCGGAAGTAGTGTTGGAAATCGAGATTTGGGGATGATTACCCAAACACATGGTGAAGCCAGGGAAGGACGAGATGAGTAGATGACGGGGTGAGACGCAAATGGGTGTCTTTTGATCTGAGTCGAGTCAGTGGACGCCATTGTTATATACTTCTGTTGCTATCCTTGGAATATTTTATGACCAGCCACTGCGATTGTGGCTAGCTATTCAATTAACGAATGTGATGTTTAACGGACGCGATTATGTGGTTGTAATTTTTTTCTTCTTTTTCAAATGAGTGATTCCAATACTTCAGTAGACTTCCTGCACAGCACCGGGTCACCTCCTCCATACCAGTCACAGATCTCTGCCCACGCGGACGCCATGAATTGGGTTCTTTAATTGAGATATATCGCCAGGTTCGGGCGGCACCCCCCTTCCACCGACGTTTAGAGTTTCGTGGAATAGCGCACCTGGATCGCCCCTTTACTCCGGCTGGGGAGGGCGGTATGGATGTCGTCCCATGAGTAGCCGTCGCGATGAGCACAGATTGCTGACTAAGGGCATATTACATGGTGATATTCGACCGGCGAATGTGCTGCGTGATCCAAAGACAAGCAAGTTAATGCTGATCGATTTTGAGCGTTCGGATGTAAGAATGCCATCAATTTTGCATGAGATTTCTGGCAATTTCAAGCGGAGGCGCGTAGGAACCTCCGACCGCGAGTTGAGTGTTGTATATTGGTGCCTCAGGCAGGAAAAGGAGAAGGAGAAGTTGAGGAACGTCTTTATGGTCAATGCAAGCCATGAAAGACATGTATTCTGCTGCAAGAGGATCGCGTTGCTGGATCTGCCGGAATGAGATCAGCCAGGTCGTGGCCACTGGGTTCTTCATGTCGGAATATCTCGCATCATCCTCGAATTCTTCGGTGAGGAGCTCAATAATCTCTTGCTCTTGGCAACCCACGAGCGGTTAAGCTCAGCAATGACATTCTATTTCGGACTATCCCGCCGGTGACGATGCTGCACCCCCTGTGAGCAAGATCAGCTATGCAATCGTGGTGGAAAGCAGCCAGACTTGTGGTCTCTATAGGGACTGGTTCAACCATCGAAGACACTGCATAGCATGATCACAGATTGACTACTTGGAGTCTTTTGAGTCGCTGGGTGTTATATTTTGAAATGGCTTGGTGTAGATCTGCCTCTGGGTCCTCTTCAAGCGTTTGCTGTAGTTTGAATATGAAGCGAGAATTGTACCTGGATCGTGGTGTCGAGGAGGATTGCGGATCGTAGCGAGACATTGAGATAGGATTGATATTATATAATCGTTGGTTTCTACAAACTCTACTTGGGTAGAGTACAGTTTGTGGAAACCCAACGATTAAGCTGAACCTGTTCTGAGCTGAGGGTAAAGAAATGACAAGTTGGGAAAGGGAAGAGGGATTGGATGTATTGGCTTATTTTCGGAGAAAACTTAATCCAATTTTGCAGCCTGAGGCATTTATGCGTCAATTACAGTAGGAGAGTTTTTCGGTCAGATTACCATTTCCGTCCACTGCACGTGACGGAAATGGACCAAAGACAGGATCTCACTTGTGCTCGGCAGATAGAACTGCGTTATCAGCCTGCCCTGTGAGTGCATACGTATACATATGCTTTCTTATGCGAGCGGTGTGATTTTGCCTGCTCCCTTATTCCAGCATGATTCACTTCCATTGTTCCTCCTTTACACAAAGAAATGATGGTAGAATAAGTATGCACTCACTCCCAACACAGAGCGTTAAAAACCATCCCAGCCCACTGAAAAGGTTTTGAGAAGATTACTACATGATATAGCACTTCTAACGCCTTTGAATCTGGTCTAATACATCTCCCACCAAAACTAAACTGCCAGTTATAAGTGCGTGGAATCCTTCAAACCGATCGCCAATAGACTGCGCAACTTCTAGCGCTTCACTTACCATAGGCACCACAGACGTCTCTGTATCGGGGTAAACCGATCTACAAATTGCCGCGTAGGCTGAGTATATGTCGGACGAGTTATCTGGATCCATAGATATAGACCCTTTTCTCAGTTAGATTATACGAGATGGCGATCTAAGAAGCGTACCATATTGAGAGCATGATGTGAATATGAAATGCTCAAGTTTGACGTCGTACAATTTCAGGCACTCGAGTAAGCGCGCGAATACCGTAACTCTGTCTTTGTTTTCCGGGCAGTTGAATATGAGTATTGCCGGAGTGATAGAACTGAAGTCACGTAAACACGTATCAAAGACTGCGGTAGAGATGACTTACCTTTGAGTATCACGTATGCATTCAGCAAACCATTTCGCTACGATTGGCATAGCCATTTCGTTATGAGCTCCATCAAGATACCATGTTCGACAATCTTCATGTATTTGGTGGAAACGTCCAGGCCAGAAATAATTTTCTGCTCCGCAACGAATATCTTCTAGAGTGAGGTGTGAATCGTACGTAGACAAGAACGCATCGACCATGGCAATTGCCAATGAACAATTTAGTTTCTGAACATCTGGCTGCAGTGCTTCGATGTGTGTAGGCAACCGAGCGTCAAGGTCAACAAACGTTAGAGACGTTGATTTCTCAATCGCCCTCTCTCGTAGGACTTTTGATACATGAGGCTCTTGAGGAACTGAAAAACTTGGACTCCCATTATGGAAGATTCCCGCCTTGTGCCATGCTATATCCTCAATTGATGGTCCTAGCTGTCGGACATGGTCAATTCCGATTTTCGCTACTCCTGTAACGGTAGGTCGTAAGACTCTGGTCGTGTCATATTCGCCGCCACTATGGGTTTCGTAAATTGCCACATCGACATTTTCGCTGATAAATGTGTGGATAGACACCAAGGTCAGAAGTTGCATAAAGCGAGGCGCAACGTCGAGGTCTTTTAACAAATCCCAGACTTCAAAGAAATACTTGGCAAAGAGCGATTCTGAGATGGGCTCAGAGTTAATTCGTATGCGTTCTCGCATTGTGATCAGGTGAGGTGAGGTATAAAGCCCAACCTTGCTTGGAAAACCAGTCCTGCTCCTATGAGCCAACAAGAGGGCACTGCCAAACATGCATGTCGCTCCCTTGCCTTTCGTCCCCGCGACATGAATCACTTTGAGATCCGAGTCCTGGATAATTAGCTTCATCAAAAGTACATTGGAAATGCATACCGAGTATCCAAGTACTGCCAACCATTCTTTCATTCCGTGTAATCTTGGCCTGCCACGGAGGCTAGACTTCGCAGAAGTGTTCAGCAAAGGACTCGGCTTCGATGTATTACTAGTGCCGCCGGGTGTAGTGTAGGCAGACTGTACGAATTGACGTCTGTTCTCGAGGATTTGGACAGAGAGCTGCAATTTGTAAGTAAGCACTGCAAGGCTCTCTTCCGTTGAGACTTACTTCGTAACGAGATGGGTAGTTTTCAGCAGCTGGACTACTGACTCTTCGTCCCTGTGGAGTAACTCTACTGGCACTAGCATCATGAGATTTGTTGATATCATGCAGCTCTTTTCCCAACTGTGCATTTCTCATGTTACTGCCAGTGCAGCGGTCGGCCATTTTTGCTACTGTTGTACTGAAGTCCATTCGTTGAATCTGATAGAACCTATGTGCAATTAGACAAGGGCACCACCGTATAATGCGCATAGTTATGCGCCGAACACTTCGAGAGGGTGATTAATGGGAACGGAGGAGGAATCTGAGTCGTGTTTAGGCGAGGTCCCGGACGGTACTATATAATCCCGCGATGCCCAACCTAAACCTAAAAGCACGTGCTTTCCTGCCATACCACGTGTCAATCTAAAATAGGAGGAGCACGCTTCAGAAATTTCTTTTCTACGATAGAAAGCTGTAAACGCAATCGTATTGCTCAATTTGATATGTTACCACGTGAAATAAGATCTTAACCAAGCACCTCAGTTTCACAGCCCTACTATCAAAAGGGATTGCTGGAAGCTTGTCGGCTCAGGTCCCTGGTGGACGGGCCATGGGAGGGAGTATCTGGGACGCTGATGGCGAACGAATCGGATGTCGACTGATTGGTCGATGCACGACAACGGGAGTTGCCTATCATCTGTTGGCCACGGAGGCAATTTACTCCGAGACGGGATGACATCAAGGCCGCTCCAGAAAAAAGGGTTTTGCTTCAGGGAGACCACTCGACTAGTGGGCCGTGCCGTGAGAGTAGCTTTGGCGCCTCAGGATTGAAGATGATAATGACTTCTCATGTTGATACATCTTGCATGGCATTACAATGGCTTAACCGAGCTGGTTCTGTCGCAGGCGGCTTCCTAGTGTAAATATGCGCTTCATTCTGTAGAAATCACGGTATTCGTAATGATCTTCTATTTCGTAAGAAATCCATTGTATACGGCGTATGCAGTGGTCGAGGATGTGATAAGATCCTCTTCATCCTAAGGTTGAAGGTGAGGAGAAGGAATCACTTGTCGACACTCAACAGGGGCGGCTCGGCTTCTGAAATGGATAAAGCCGTCAAGCAACTGTTCAACCAGATGTACTACCCACAGCTTCGTCCATTCGGAAGTTCTAATTGAATCTCCACCTCTGTTCTGGATTCCGAACTTTCTTATTATTGTTTGGAAACTCCTTAGGAAGGACTTTACTGAGTCTTACGGCCAGGTATCCTCAACGGAAATGACTTTGATGTACATAAAAATGAACATGGATCATTTCCAGCATCATATTGAGGACGCCTTATTCTTGATGTCTTTTGATGGTTTGCTGACCAGATGAACACGTTTCACCGTCTTGTAGTCTGTAGAGTTAGGCTAGCGAGATTTTCGGAAGAACAAATATTGGCAAGGCTATACTGTGGTAAATGCAGCATCTTATGAAAGAGCTCTTGTAAAGCATGCCAAAGTTCGAGGTAAGGGAACGTCTCCTACTATTCTAGCAAACAATATCATCCCAAGCAACTATCCGTGATTGCGAGCAAAATCTAAGGAATGTGTATGCATCTATCATTACTAGCCTATTTCAATTGTTTCGGTAGGTAGAGTACTCTTCTCCATTGCTTCACCATCCATGATCCCGTGCACATATGCCTCCCCAATGAGCTGCAACGTGTCGTCTTGAGGTTGCCGCCGAAAGACATATGGGATATCGGCGCCGAAAATGATGAAGACGAGATCTCCGGGTTCTGCCTCGCAAGGTACAATGCCAATATAACCGCCAGATGCAAGCATTGCTCGCCGGCCTTGAGCAATCTGTCGAAGTTGCTGCCCATATTCGCCTAGACCTGTTTCAACGAGTGTTTGCGAGTCCAGATGTTCTAGGTCTCTATTCGCCAGTGACTCGTTCACTTTGCGGATCATGTTTTCTGAGAGTCGAGGTTTCTCCATCCCCTGCCTTATCTCTTGGTCTGCCACGGCGGTACGCCAGGTCACTTGCGCTCGCTCAGAAGTCTCAAATACTCCAGATAATAGTTGCGATAGGCTGTGTAAATCACTCAGCCACCTGCCTATCCCTTCATGTTCCCAAATCGCGCCTACTGATTGCACTTCGCCTATGAAAGTCGCGGAAAGAGACACCGTTCTAATATGGCCTTCGTTGCACTTGAAAGCTTGACCTGTTATGGGACGGTGGGTACCTGACACCGAGAAACTAGGTTGTAGAATAGTCGTAGGGGCATTTTTGTATCTATTAAGCGTACGTTGTTGTAGAGGGCAACGATTGGTTTTGCGTGACCAGTCAGGCACCCATGATGGAAGCTCAGACATCCGCTGTGGGAACTCGCAAAGGGACAGGATTTCGATGTAGCCGGTCTGAATAAGGGTTTGGGCAGTATTGGTATAAACCTCAACACACGACTTGCTATAGTTAGGACGAAGATTGAGCACTTGTATATCTTCAGCGATGCCAAGCAATGCAAAGACCTTGTCCCGAGGATCGGTGGCTTTACTTTGTCGAAGGCTTCGCAGAAGATGAATGAGCGGCACTGGCCTAGCTGCTCTTCTAATTTTGAGCAAATTGATTGCCTTGCGTGTATCGATTGAAACAATAGAGTTTCCCTCATATGGCATAAGTCGTGCGTCCTGACTTGATGTTAGGAGCTGATATTGTCCGAAGTTCCTCAACAGTCTCAGGCTGTAATGAAGATCATTCTCTGTCACCATTTTCTCGCCACATACGAACAATGTCCTAGTCGCGGTAGTCAGCTCCTGAACCACCCAGATACGACCCCAATATTCACGTCTGAAGAAGTTAGACAGCGCAGAAATGAGTTCGCTATACTGAGGATGTGTTGGCGACAGTTGGGCCTTCAGATCCTTAATGAATCGCTTCAGTCTTCCCTCGCTGTCTGTGAAGTCTTTCTCGTCTGCTTGGCAGAGGTGGCGGAGCCGCAATTCTGGTTTCGTCCCAATGCCTAATTCAGCAGAACGTGCCCCAAACGTTGTTATCCATTCCATAGCAATGTCACTGTACCCTGCCGCTGGGCCTAACCAAGCCAGAACTAAAGTTGCTTGTGAATATATCTCGCGCATCTGTTGCACCTGCTCGGTCTTCTCTATCTCATCGCTTTGATCGATACACAAAGCATCTACCCACAGGGTTAGCGCTTTGTCTGGTAGCCTTAGATGCCGAAGTGCAATTTCAAGGTTCTCGGTGACCATTGAAATCGCTCCGTCAACGAAGATTGTGTTTTTCCCAGTCGTATCTCCCCAGTTGTATGAAAGTGCGGTATACGGAGGCGCATTGTCAAGTGAGACATGAGAGATAGTACAGAAGACATGGTTGGTTGACTTGGACGTGTAGTATTCTGCTTGGTTTTGTATGATCATGCCTCCCACTGATACTGGCATATAAGGCCTTTCTGGTAAAATATTAACAAGGCGGATTCTCTTCTCGTCCGGAGTCAGTGAGCGATATACAAAGCAGGACATAGTTCGTCGTGGCAGAATTCTACTGAAGGAGTCGAGCGACTGCTGAGGTATCCGAATGATATTTGGGCGCGCTGCATAAGACGCAAAGGCAGAGCAGATGCCAGCCTCATACTGCTTAAATGCACAGAGACCGATTGAGACGAATGGAGACCTCGGTACTTCGTAGGGGGCTGTGCATGGCTACATAAACGTGTGGGAAGAACTCGAAGTTTGTTTCAAGGGATATATCTCTTGGTTCACAGTGCAGGATCCGCATGTCGTTGGCCTCTGAAGTGTCAGGCGAAAGTGCAGCGTAAGCGCAGCGCAGCGTCGACCAGGGTGTGTCACAAAGACATTCATAGTCGACTCTGTGCATATCAGTTGCCTGTTGGCTGAGATTGTTGCAGGTGGAGCACTATCTACGCATATCTGTGCCCACATTTTGCCATTATAAATGTCTTTGGTGGATGTGAGTGTCATGGTGCGATTATTCTAAAAACGAAGGTCGAGTGCAAAGAAGCCTCAAATGGCGACTTGGGTTCGAGCTCTTAAAGTTCCACAAGAGATGCGATGGAGAAACTGATTAACCAGCGCCAACTATTGAGAAATCTCCGTCAATCTCAGTGTTTTCGAAGCAGTCTTGTGGGGAGGGACACGCATACCTAAAATACTATGGCCACCAATGAGTATCTACATGTTGCATAGCGGCATGCAATGACACGAATGCATGCAGCAGCCTAATGCAATTGCCATTGGAGTGATGGAAATTGACACGGACGACGTGAGCGCAAGGAAGTTTAGCGTACTATCATGTGGGCCTAGAAGTGCCATTCCAACAACTTCCACCACCATATGCTCCACAGAAACACTGAAGACTCAGCCCTCCCCTGCCCGCTTGCTCTAGACGTCACCATGCGAGTCGGTCGACACTAGATTTGCGTTTCATCACCATTTATCGGAATAGTTTCAAAGTGGCTGCTTGCTTCCACGCTGGAGTGGCAAGCTACGCATTCGACATAATTTTCAAGGAGGTGTGGCCCCTCGAGGCAATAACCGCAGAACCACACATTCATCCATCATTGATGTTTAGGGTATCTGCACCCTTTGCAGTGGCTCGCATGCGTCAAATTCTTGGTCCTGCATCCTTTGCAGCTCCAAGACATAGCGAACTGTGTTGATGATAGCTTGTTAGAAATCTCGAGCTTAGCTACTTCTTTTAGTGCATTACGCACACCGACGATGTCTCCAACGGATGCGTATGTAGCACATGTCATTAGTCACCTTGTGTTCTTGGAGGGAGGGCTTGATCTTCCCCAAGATGGCTATGCTTGGTGATAAGAGGTTGTTAATTTACTGGAGAGTTCGACGTGGAAGGTATGGCTGTGAAAACTGTAATAGTGTTCTTGGACTCAGAACTATGAACTATTCCCGAACGCGAAAGGGTGGACAACCAGGTACGGCCCGTCCCGATAACCGTCTCTCAACGTACTCAAAGATGTCTCACCTTTCATTATGGCGAAAATCATAGAATGATTTGCTAAGCTCTTCTAGGATCAAACAGTGTTAATACGTCAATCCTATCCATCTTCCAGCAAAGTGACAATAACATCCAACCTCAGCACCGTTACT
>Ga0209512_1002767_pt1 | contig 17915 bp, 15 predicted proteins | sample frozenSSSSmetaG_FD_184142 | JGI IMG/M metagenome (GOLD analysis project Ga0209512, IMG submission 184142) | Glacier valley bacterial and archeal communities from Borup Fiord, Nunavut, Canada, to study Microbial Dark Matter (Phase II) -... | ecosystem: Environmental > Aquatic > Freshwater > Ice >... | reverse complement strand
AAAAGTACCCCGGCTTGGATTCGAACCAAGGACCAATTGATTAAGAGTGAGTCTAATTCGGTGATTTTCATACTGTTACAATCTTATAAGTGCTTGATGGTGCCCCACAATTCCATTTAGGGCAACCCTGATGGGACCAGGTTTGGGCAACAACGGGAAGGTAAATTGTCACCATTTATCACCAATCATCAATGGCTTATGGAAATCAAAAGCACCTGTCAGAAATCCTAACTGGACGCCGCTCCTAAGCCGATGCGTATGGTGTTAAGGGTTTGAAGATCGATCATCCGAGCCCTCACCAATACCATAAATTTGGACTTGAATTAGGTCCAATTGAATCTTATTAAAGACTCAATGGAAGGCCAATTCAACCAGATCATCCAAGACAAGATTCTTGCTTCGGTGGAAGCGGACATGCCTGTGCTGACCAGGCGCGACGCTACGCTTCCACCACTTAAAGGAAAAGCAACCGCTGTCATCGGGATGCGTCGGGCGGGGAAAACCAGTTTCCTTCACCAATGCCGCGCCGACCTGATCGCCACGGGCCGCACCCCACCTCGTCTGCTCTATTTTAATTTCGAGGACGAGCGTCTGAGTGACATGCAGGCCGGACAACTCCACCTCATCCCGGAAACTCACTTGCGTCTCTTTCCCGAGCCAGCCGATGAGCCGATCACGCTTTTCCTCGACGAAATCCAGGTCGTCTCTGGCTGGGAAACCGTCATCCGCCGCCTTCTCGACACTCCGGGTTACGAACTCTTCCTGTCCGGTTCCTCCGCCAAACTCCTGAGCAGGGAAATCGCAACCTCCATGAGGGGACGCGCCTGGGAAATCCCGATCCACCCGTTTAGTTTTCGCGAATTCCTGCGGCACCATCAAAAAGAAATCCCGGAGAACCCGGACGCCCTCACCACTCGCAAGCGCACCGCCCTCGATCACCATTTCGCCAATTATCTGGAAACCGGAGGATTTCCGGAAGCCCAGGATTTGTCCGCCCCAAACCGTCGGCAGCTTCTCCAAGGCTACATCGACGTGCTGCTCCTTCGTGATGTCATCGAGCGCCACGGCGTGGCCAACGTCACCGCGCTTCGCTGGCTCGTCCGCCGACTGCTGAGCTCACCCGCCGGTCTTTTTTCGGTGACGAAGTTCTCAGCCGATCTCAAGTCCCAGGGTATTTCCGTGGGCCGGGAGCACCTATACGAATTCCTTTCCCATCTGGAGGATGCGTTTCTCCTGCAAACCATTCCGGTTGCCACCGACTCGGAGAAACGCCGCCAGGTCAATCCCCGCAAAGCCTATCCTGCCGATACCGCCCTCATCCCCGTCTTCGACCGCAGCGGCAAACCCAACACCGGCCACGCTCTCGAAACCGCCGTTTTCATCGAGCTCCAGCGCCGCCGATCTGAGGTCGCCTATGTCAAGACGCCAAACGGCTTCGAAGTGGATTTCCTCGCCCGCAGCCTCGATGGATCAGAGGACCTCATCCAAGTCTGCGCCTCCGTCGATGACCCTGACACCCTCTCCCGCGAAGTCCGGGCACTTCAAGACGCGGCGGTCCAGCATCCTCGCGCCCACCAGTGGCTGCTCACCCTCGAATCGCGCCTCCCTTTCCCTGAGGTTCCGGCTCCCATCCAAATCCTGCCCGCATGGAAGTGGATGTTGATGGCGTGGAAATAGATCCGCCGGTCTTGTCTCCGCAGAACGAGAAAGCGGAATCTCAAAGAATTACCGAATGGATCAACGGTTTTACGTTACAACAAACTCAATTTTTCATATTAAATGTTTGATTTTCAATGATATTTATTCCATTATGATCGCCGAAAAGATCATCGTTAATGTCCGAATCCACATCCATTAGCCGGCACATCACTTCCATGGAGCCACTGATCCCAACGTCCGGGCGAGGCGAGCTGGCGGAACTGAGCGTCGAGATTTTCCGGAAATCCGGAGAGTTGACCGCCGCACTACCCTCCCGATCCGTCCGAAGTGGGGTGGCTGGCTTGGTGCGGGAAATGAACAGCTATTACTCGAATCTCATCGAAGGTCACAAAACCCTTCCCCGGGACATTGAGCGGGCCTTACGGGACGATTTTTCGGAGCGCGAGAACGACCGCCGTAACCAACTCCTCAGCGTTGCCCATATTCGGGCGGAAGCGGCGATGCGTCGACGCTTGCTGGAGCAACCGGAAACCGGGGTCTTTCAGCCGGATTTCATTCAATGGCTCCACCGTAAATTCTACGAGGCCCTGCCGCCGGATGAATGGTTCACCACATCGCTTTCAGGAAAACGCCACCCGCTGGAGCCAGGGAAATTTCGAGATCACAACGTGGACGTGGGTCGCCACACACCGCCGGATTACTTGGCTCTCGACGATTTCATGTGCCGCTTCGACGGTTTTTACTCGGACCCCAACATTCCGGCTACCGACAGGCTGATCGCGCTGGCGGCAGCGCACCATCGACTGGCATGGATCCACCCGTTCGGCGATGGCAACGGCAGGGTAGCCCGCCTGCAATCCCAAGCGGTCATGATCCGTGCCGGTCTGGATACAGAAGGCTTGTGGACTCTTTCCCGAGGTCTCGCCCGAGCAAAACCGGCATACTTCCAGCACTTGCAGGCGGCCGATCAAGGAAGGGCAAACGATTTCGACGGCAGGGGCAATCTCAGCGACGCCGCTCTATCCCGCTTCTGCCGTTTCTTCCTTGATCGCGTACTCGATCAAATCGACTTCATGAACGGCCTGATCTCTCCCTTCAAGCTGTTGGATCGCATCGAAAGCTACCTACGTTTCACCCGCGTGGATCTCGACGGGAAAATGCGAGGTCACCTCAGCCGTCTGCTCAAGGCGCTATGCCTCGAAGGTGAACTGGCGCGCGGCACGGTTCCGGCCATTCTTGGCCTCAAAGGCACCGCCTCCAGGGTCATTATTCGCCGGGCGCTCGATGAAGGCCTAATTTCCTCATCCAGCGAGAAAGGACCACTGCGCATCGCATTTCCGAACAAGGTGGTGGATTCTTATTTTCCCCAGCTGTTCACCGATCTCCCGTTAGACGGGGAATAGTCGAACTGGATCCATTCGCTAAATCCATCTCCTTTCCAAGCGCCCGCCACGTTGCTGGATTTCCTTTTTCGAATTTTTCGGACGAATGATTCCATGCGGCAAGCCAAGGGCCATTTCTACATGCCCAGGAACGAAGCGAACTGTGTTATGGCTGATGCGGATGCATGGAATCTGGCCGCTGCGAGCCCAACCGTAAATCGATGCAGGCGTCACGGAACAAAATTCCGCGATGGTGGTCGCCGTTACGAGGGGACGTAAATCTTCTGAGGTATCGGATGGAATAAGCATGCGGGAAACAAAATCAGAAATTCGGGTTCGATCTCAAGTGCATGTCTATCGTGGCATCAACATTTGATGAACTGGGTATTCAGCCACCGAAACAACCGCGATGCTGTGATACTTTAACTCGCTGGATAAGCGGAGGTTTGGTAGTATCACCTGCATGGTTCGCTTGATTCATGGGTTCTGAATGCCCTGCTAACCGTCCAAACAGATGCCATTCGCTTCTGCGAGACGAAGTTTCCCGGAAGCCACATCAATGGATGGCAGCAAATAGTAATCACGAATCGAGTCATTGGCCCAGGTAAATCTGGCTGCGATGGTGATGTCGGGCCGTTTGGCCTGATCTAAATTGATGATCCACCGCGAGAATCCCGCGCCGGTATTCAGATGGCGGCAAAGGGAAACTGATACCCGGATCTCACCATTGACGCGCGGCACGTTTCGACTGTCGTCCATTTCCACTCCCGCATCCGGCCCATCAGCACCCAGGCACGCACCCGCCCAGCTTTAGCTTGCGCAAAACCGGTCCAGCCATGTTCGACTGCATTCAGCGACCGGCCCCGAATCGCGGCGGACTCGTGTGCTCGGATGACGTTTTAACTGAAAAAGGCCGATCACCCGCAATCATTGCTACCGGAAAATATTGCACCGGGAATGCACCGCAGCACTCTTATCAAGCCACGAAAAAGGGAGCCGTTTAGCTGCCTAAGTCGTTTATTATTAAATAATTACCCCGGCTTGGATTCGAACCAAGGACCAATTGATTAAGAGTCCGCGTATCATTTCGTAACCAATTGATAATCAATGGCAAATTTTCGGCTATTCCCGCTATTCCCGGTATTCCTCGACTAATTCGGGCGATTCGGGCACAAATCGGGCCTACGAGTATGGCCAGAAAACCTGCATTCAAATTCACCTCCACGGACCGGGGTTGGAAGGTTGAAATCCCCTCCCGCTTCTCAACCTCAGGAAAACGGGAGCGACTGTATTTTTCGACCCGGGACAAGGCCAAAGCGTATGCCGCCACGCTCAAGGAGCAGGTGACGGAGCATGGGGGAAACACCTCCCATGTTCGCCCGTCGCTCGCCGAAGATGCCACCATCGCGGAAAACATGCTAAAGCCCTACGGACTTTCGTTGATCGATGCAATTCGGATCGTCGTCGAAATCGAAAAAGGCAAGGCAGCTAGTAAGGAAGTCGGCGAAGCATTGGCGGCGTTCGTGCTGCTCAAGGAAGACCGAAGCGACTCACAGAGGCGCGCCTACGAACAGATGCAGATGGCCATGAAACTAGAGTTTGGTGGCCGGATGCTTTCGACTATTACCCCGGTCGAGCTGGTCACTCATGTCGAAAACTGTACCGGCACTGATTCAACCTTCAACAGCCGGGCCACATCCATCAAGACCTTCTGGCGCTGGTGCTCCAGGCTGCCAAGGGGTTGGTGCGATTTGAAAACAACGGAGGTTCTGGAAAAACGTAAAATCCGCAGAGGCTCGATTGGCATCCTGACCTCGGAGGAGTGCAAGGCGCTTTTGAAGACGGCAGAAAAGCACTACCCGGATTGCGTGCCGGCTTTCGCGATCAGTCTCTTCACCGGTATCCGCAACGTTGAGCTGGAACGTTTGGATGCCAAGGATATTACACCTGCGGGCATCACCCTCATTGCGGAATCTACTAAAACCAACAAGCGGAGATTTATCGAGATGCCCCCAGTTCTGGCAGCTTGGCTCAAGGCTTTCCCGGTTGCAGAAACCGTACTACCTGCCAACTGGTTCCGGAAAGAGAAAGCCGTTCGCCGGAAAGCCGGGTGGAACGTGTGGTGCGACATGTTCGACCCCGCGAAAGCCCCCAAGGAATATCCAGAGTGGCCAGACAACGCTTTGCGGCACACTCACGCTTCCGTGATGGTGGCTTTGGGTAAACCACTGGAAAGCCTTACCTTCGAATTTGGCCACTCCGGTGGCGCAGCCGTTTTGAAGAGCCACTACGTCGGGGTGATGACGAAAGCCGAGGCCATCAAGATCTGGTCCATAGGCCCAAAAGGCACCGTGATCCCGGTGACCGCTGAAGCCCCTTCACCTTTCGCCAAGAAGGCACCTGCTCCTGCGGCAAAGAAAGCAGCCAAAAAGCGGCCAAAACGGCAGGATTGACGATTTCAGCAGTGGCCTCATTTCGCCGTCGTACCCTGCCTAACGACCATAATGGCCTTGGCCACCTTCACCGGGTTCAGTAAATCCCCGGCGGTGGTTTTGAGCGCGGCTGCTAGAACAACGATTTCACCATCGTTCACGGCGCGGATACCTGTCTCGATTTTTGTCAAAGTCACCCGCGACACATCCCAGCCCAGACGCTGGCATGCCGCTGCAAGCAGATCCTGTGTGAGATTCCGTGACTCCCGCAGCTTTCGCACGCGTTCCCCTATGAGGTTCTGTATGGCCATTGTTCCGCACTCGGAACTTGACCCTACCCGGCAATAACTGCTTTTTATGTTCCGCGAGCGTTACAATGCCCGCACGGTGATCAACCCGCCCAGGCAAGCCGCCTTTGTGAATTTTGTCACCTGACATCCAACCAACAGACACACCTATCATGAAACGCATCATCCTCGCGGCAATTGCCGCCGCCGCCGCCGCCGTCGCCGGAACCGCCTACGCTGCATCCAAGTGCATTGATTGTAACGGAACCGGATGGAAGGGGAATTTCAAATGCACCTCGTGCGGAGGTGACGGCGTCTTTGGAAACTGAAGTGGCGCGGCATCCTACCCCAGCCTGGAATCCTAACTAGTATTACGGTCTAAAATCACACGCCCACTTGCACCGATCCTAGAGAGTAAGAACCATGAAATCATTCATCCAAGCACTGATCGCCACGTTCGCGTTATCGATGGTCGTCATGGCCGCACCCGTTGGAATCTGCCTGCATGCATACAGCCCGGAGGCTCCAGCGGAAAAAATCGAATGCTTCGAGTTCGAGAAAATAGAAAAGACCCAGTCAGGGAAACGATTCTTCTTACCTAACGGTAAAACCGTGATCGTCACGGATTACCGCAATCGCGGCGTTGTTTTATACCCAGCCGGGCTGACTGGCTCCCCGGAATCCCTCGCCACTCTTCTGGCGACCTACGAGACACATTCGAGACAGACTCCGTCAACCCGACCGTTTTTGAATGCTTGGATTCTGAAGCTAAGGAACAACCAAGCTGAGGCAGCCAAACAAGCGGAGAACCTCGCCGCGATGCCTAGCGTGGCTCTCCCTGACGGAACCGTTCTTGAGGGGTGCAAGGCCACTAGAATCGTAGACGACGTCGTGTACTTGACTCACTCGTATGGAACAAAAAAGATTAAGCTTGCCGACCTTAGCGAGGCTTCACAGAAGGCACTAAAACTGGATGAGATTCAAAAAACGGTAACGCCAGTTCCTACCGCACCACCCGCTGACATGGCCAAGTCTCAGAAGAATGAGCCGGGAAAGGCTCTGCCCCCTCCCACTGCTACATCTCCCACTGCAGAGGCGGCGGATTTCACTGCCTTGGGTACGGAATCGGGCTCAAATGCCCCAAAGATTCCACCTCATCTAGACGGCGAGCTAGGCAACTTTGTTTGGCCGCTGGAACCTTCGCCCGGTGGGGCTAAATTGCAGGCCAATGGAAAATCTCAACCAACGGATGAACCTAACGTCGCCACCACCAATGCGGCATCCGGCAGCTCTCTAAATCGAATAGTGAAGCCCATATTACTCAAAACATACAAGCCATCGGAGCCAAGTTCTGATCAAAGAACCAGAATCGAATATTTCAACGAGTTCCAACGCCTAGCTGACAAGACAGAGCTTACTGGCGGGGATAGCATAAGTGGCCTAAGCTCGGGAATGAATCCGGAGGATTGTTACAAGATTATAAAATCCTATAAGTTTGAAAAAGACTCATACTCCAGTATCGAGTTCAACGAATTACTCAAGAAGCTATCCTATGATTATTCTCTCGCCACTGGCGATATCCTAAAGTCAATTTTAATACGCGCGCCAAAAAACCTACCGCAAGAAATTCACTGTATTGCCCTTGGATTTTTCAATGAAAAGCTTTATCAAATCACTTACGTTTACAAACCGCAGCGTTACTTTAACTTAATACCAAAAGAACCAAAATATGCCAACCAAGGAGATCAGGCAAAATCCAAAAGACTACTGGAATCATGGAACGAAATCAGCGCCAGAACGCTATATGCGGTTAATGGAAAATACACCAAAACAACTAAACCATATCTGAATTTCTTTTGCCAGAGTCTTGATCCCGAGAATATCTCTCCAGAAACAGGTACGGTTCTGTTTCATGGAGTTTCCAAAAATGCCGTGGCTCAAATTACATACGTGACACAGAACGAATCAGAGTTCGGACGTCATGATCCATTATACACCATGACAACGCTGCAGGGAGATCGCGTTATTATAGCTAACTTTTACTTTCTTGATGTTGCACGTCAGGAGTCATTGTCATTCTTCGATAGAAAACGCGGCAACGACCTCGAACGGAACCAGCGCAATCAAAATAAAGAAGAGATTGAATACCGGAAGAAAAACGAAGAAAGAGCAAAGGCCGCTAAGGAAAAGGACGAGAAGGCAAATCAGCTCCGCGATGCATTCTGAAGAGAACGACGAATTAACTCACCCTTCACCCGGCCCACCCAACACACCGGGGTGATTTTCCGACCAGAAGAACGTATCCTCCAGAACCCGCATCACCCAGGCGTGAAGCCCGGGTTCCTTGCTCTCACGCGATCCGGCGACATTCAAGGTCTTGATCCCGTGCTCCTCTACGAACCGCTGAAGGCTAGCAGACTGGTCCGAACATCCGTCCCGCGAAAGATGGAGGCAGGGTTTCCCGTGCTTCTGGGCATATCCGATGGTCCTGAGTGAACCGCCGGTAACTTCCGCCCATCATCATGCCCTTTTTCTTCATGGTTTTCTTCCAGGATGGGAGAGAGGGGGAAATTCACGGTTGGGCACGCAAACTGCGAGCGAAGCTCCCCTAATTCTTCCCATGCTTCGTAAATGGCCTGTTGATCCAACAGGAATTTTGTCAACGCATAGCAAACTTCAGATTTCCGAAGGATCGACCGTGGAAATCATCTTGAAAACCGACTTCAATATGAGGCTGCCCTAATGGAATGTTAAAAATGATTGTGGAGACGCCCGATTCTTGATAGCTGGTCAGCCAGTCAGATTTATCTATCATATCTGACGAGATCAATACCACATCTCTACCCCAAACACCATTCCAATGAGTTCCCCATCCGTTTCCGAAAACTCGGTTTTCGTTTCCAAAACAAGCGCCACTGGTCGCTTCGCCCACCTGATTCCAGGACTGGATCCGCAAGGCAAAGGCATCGACCACGCGACCATCACCGGCTGGCTCACCAATCTCGCAGCCGCCCTAGTGGACGACTTGGACGCCAACGGCCAGCCATTCCCCGCCGGAGACCATCCGACACTTCCCGCTGGCTACACCTATCTGGGACAGTTCATCGATCATGACCTCACCCTTGATCCCACCACCCTTCCCACGGAGCCTATCGACACCACCACGCTGAACAACTTCCGTTCCCCTGCGCTGGACCTCGATAACCTATTGGGCTTCGGCCCGGGAGTTCATCCCTATTTTTACGAACCCCGCTCCGCCGGTGCCATCGCCGGCAGCCTCCGGACGGCGCAGAGTCTCGCGGGCAATCCCGGAGTGACGTCGAATGATCTGCCACGCCTCCCCGGCGGAACGCCGCTGATCGGTGATCACCGCAACGATGAAAACCTCTTCATCGGACAGCTTCACACGGCTTTCATCACGTTCTTTAACAAGATCTTCACCGACCTGAGCGCAGGGATCATCCCCGATCTCGGGCCAGCCGGAGCCTCCACCAGCGAGAAGGCCGCGAGAATCACCCGCTGGCACTATCAGTGGATCGTTCTGAAAGACTTCCTGCCACGGATTATCGAAAACAACATTCTTGATTACGTCGTCCAAAACGGCCCGCAGCACTATCACCCGGACTCAGCCAACCCTTACATGCCGTTGGAATTCGCGGGAGCGGCCTATCGACTTGGCCACTCCATGGTGCGCGAGCGGTACCATGTGAACGCGAATTTCCAGAATGAGCCTCTGAGCCAGATTTTCAATTTCAGCAGCTCCGGCGGCGGCGTTCCTGTCCCAGCCAATTGGTTCATCAATTTCAACCGACTTTTTGAAATCGATCCCAACACCTCGGTCAACCACGCCCGGCGGTTGGATCCTTACGCCGCGCCCACCCGTCACAACTTGCCCGGCGTTCAGGCACCGAACGACCTGGCTGCCAGAAACCTGCTACGCGGATGGACCTGGCAACTGCCGAGCGGTCAAACGCTAGCTGCCAGCCTCAATCTCCCCGTGCTCACACCGGATCAAATCCTCGCGGACATCGGAGGCCAGCGCTGCAAGGAGGCCGATGTCGTCGAGCCCTTCAATTTTCACACCGACACCCCGCTCTGGTATTACATCCTCAAGGAATCCGAAGTCCTGCATCAGGGGCAAACCCTCGGCCCTCTCGGCAGCACGATCCTCGCCGAAGTTTTCGTGGGACTTCTCAGGGCGGACTCCGAAAGCTACCTCAGCGCCGATCCGGCTTGGACACCCACGCTGCCAGGAGCCACGGTGGGGCATTTCACCATGGCGGACCTGTTCCGATATCTTCCGACGGATGCGCTCAATCCAAATGGCGGAGATACCGGGCCGCTGTAATGCCTTGCAGGCCTCAGCAATGGAACGGCAGCGCCGGGTTGCATACGCGAGCCAGATCCAGTGCTCGCTGTTATCTGGCCACTCGTGCGCCAGGAACCCGGAAACCTGCCGCATGAGCTGCCACGATCCGGTCCCCATGTAGATTAGCGCCCGTATTCCAAGAACCACCTTGTCGGTCTTCGACTCCGGCGGCAGCAGCTCGATTTCGTCGTTAGCCTCCTCGAACATCCCGAGTTGGAGGTAACCCATCGCGGGCTGTAGTAGTTGTTCCATTTCAGTCATCGTCCGCGTGAAAAGAACGCTACAGGTCTGTGCTGTGCGTGTCGATGTGGTTCTCCCGGGCCATGATGGATAGGCGATCAGCACCAACTCGGTGTTGGTAACGGTTCTACGGCCTACACCCTCTCGGAATATAGCCCGGGTCCAGCGTTGAAACCTTCCCCACTGATCGATAGAGTCTCCTATCAACATGCCCCACGAGATCCTCATCCCCGACGATACCCGCACCCGCCTGACGGAATACCTGATGTCGCTGAAGGCGGACCGTGCTCTGGCAGGGAAACGCCTGAGAGATAAGTTGGCTGGTATCGACCTGCTGGCGATATCAAAGACGGATTTTCTTAATGCGCTCATCAACACCAAAGTCCCGCAGATTTTCGCGGAGAGCGCGGTGGCCGGCAACTTTCATTCTGGCTCCTCATCTCCTTCACTATCCTCCAACATGGTATCGAATTGAGTATTCACTTCGTTCTGCAAAGCATCCATGAGTGCACTTATACGCGGATCAACATCCAGACCCAGTCGAAGAATGCAGTATCCAAGCCAGTAAAACAGTTTATCCGGATCGAAATTGGTAATATCAACCGTCGCATTAGCGAGACCCACCATGACCTGAAAGTCATAGTGCTCCGCATCGGAAGGGCCTTCCTGTTCGCGATGATCTAATTCACCGAGCTGGCCAGCCAGTGATCGAATTTGAAGGATGAGTTCTTCTTCCTTGTTTTCGGTGCTCATAATTTGTTGGTTCCTGTTATTCCCACTCGGTGATTTCTCTCAAGTTATTGGGGGCTACCGCTTCCCACGCAAGCGCAGCACCTCCGCATACTCGGCGGCGATGTCGAAGCCGATGTCCACGGTGGGATCGATGATTTTGAACCCGACGTATTCGAGGCACAGGAGGTGAAGCCCGGTGAAGTCCCCGAGTAAGTGGCGTAGCTGGTGTTTGATGGACGGGTCGGTCACCGACAGCCCCTTTGCACCCAGCATCGCGATTTCAAGGGTGATGCGCTGGACCTCCTCTTTGGACATAGCCTGGAACATCCTGATGGCGTCGCCACAGTAGGTCAGCACATCCGGCCTGAGTTCGCCGCCAGCCTTGCGGAACTTGACCTGCGTGATTCGGTTGCGCGCAGCTTCGGCTTTTTCCGCAAGGTGGCCGCCGTGATCGAGGGTGATGACGCGTTGGTAAGCAGTCTCCGCCTCCGCTGCCACCCCGGACTGCTCCAGGTTCATGGCGAGGTTGAGCCAGGCCTGTGCATCGGACGGCAGCAGCACGACGGTGGCCTTGAGATGATCGCGGGCTTCGGTGAGTTGGCCGGTTTGCGACAGGGCGGCACCGAGGTTTTTACGGGCAAACGGATCCTGCGGGTGGCGGGCCACGGCTTCGCGGAATGATTGGATCGAGGCGTCCCATTGTTGGCCGCGTCCTTGCGCCACACCCAGCGCCACCCACGCGCCGGGATAATCGGGTTCGATGGCGACGAGTCGCTGCAACAATTCCAGCGCCTCACCGGCGTGGTCAGTGTCACCGATGGCCATGCCAAGATTGAAGAGCGCACCAACGTCGTCGGGGTTGCGTTGCAGGGCGAGCCGCAGGGTGGCGATGCCTTTTTCGGTATTGCCCTGCTTCAGGTGGTTCGTCCCCTGTTCTGCTAGGGACTCGGCTTTGTCTGACTCCTTCCAGCGGATGATCACCCGGTCGTGGGTGACGGCCACTTCTGCTGCGCCACCCTGGCCGACGAACTGCCCTATCAGATGTTCGCGGATCGCCTGAAGGTAGGCGTCGCCCTGAAGCTCGCGCTGATCCTTCGGCAGTTGGCTGCGGTCGAAGTCTGCGAGCGGAAACTGAATGTCGTGAGGAGTGTCCGGCATCAGTCCGTCGTGTAAGGTTTGAAATGAAAGGAGCCAGATAGATCGACCACCGAGGCCCAGCGCTCGATTATGATCCGGTCGTTCGCCGGCTCGTCGGGAAGTTCATCAAGGACGGCACGCAGTTCGGCCACCTTGCCCCGGTAGCCCATGGCCACGAACGGAATGACAAACCGGGTTTCGTGCAACCTCTCACCCCAGAGCGTGGCATACAGCGCGTTCATCGAAGTGTTGGCATCCACGAGCGGCTTGGGAAACTTCTGCCGGGTCTCCGGTTTCAGCGCCCTCTCGTTTTCGGCCAGTTGCGAGCGGATCTCGGTTTCCTGCTGCTCGCGTAGGCCGGGCAGGTTCTTCCAAATCCAGTCGTCCACCCGGAACCCGATGGAGTAGGTGCGGAGCTGGGTGATGATGCTGCTGATCATCATTCGTGCGAAAGGCTCTTCAAATTCGCCCAGGCCCATCGCCTTGATTCCTGCATCCCGTTCGGCGTCGGTGGACACGATGTCCCAGCGGTCGGCCGGCGGGCACGTAAATATTCGGATCAGAAACTGCAACTGGCTTGCCACGAGGTAATCCAGCGATGGCGATCCCGGCCTGAAGCGCACGATGTGGCCGGGAGTCCCGAGGCGCGCAGGAGTTACGGTGGCCCTCGATCTCAAGTCCGCGTCTTCCATCACATGAACCGGGCGATTCGAGAGCTGCTCCACGTGCTGGATCAGTTGTTGGACTTCGGGGGCGAAAGGCATGTGGAAAAGCGAGGGTTGGACTGGCCGGTGCGTTGACAACGACCGCCGGACGAAGGTGACAGTCCGCAGGATCACAGGCAAGCGTCGGGGAGGTCGGATTCTCTGGCCAAACTTTACTGGCCTTGGTTAGCTCTCCCGCGTGAAACGAAACCGTTGGCAGGAGAATCCACAGGGGCTTGAACCCCTCGCCCGACAGGCACAGGACTACGCTCTCCACATGATGCGGACCACCGGCTCCGTGCCTCCGACGGTCATCGCCGATACCGACGAGGGCTACATTTTCTGCATGCCCAGCGAGTTGACGGATGACGCGGCCAAGGATCGTTTCGCGGAAGTCACCCGCCTGTTCGCCATCGCCCAACACGCCCGCTCCCTCGTCATGGTCGTGGAGGCATGGGCGAGAGTGCCGGATGCCAGCGGCCATCTGGATACTGATACGCCACCGTCCCAAGCCCCGGACCGCATGGAAGTGGTCGTCCTAATGCTGGAAGACCATTCCCGCAACGCCACTGTCATGCTGCCCATCGTTCGTGATGCATTCGACGCTTTCACCAGCTTCGGCGACCCCGGCCCCATGCAATTCGGCGAATCCGTAGGGCGCTTTTCTGGCCTCATGCCGCGCAATAAACCCAGCGTGCGCGAGGCGGCCCAAGCGAGGGCCACCTTGCTCGGTCTCGGTATGAACATCATCAACCGCGGTTTCGATCCCACCATGAACTGACCATGATCGACGAACACGACGCCATCATGGTGATCTTCAGCGAGCCGCAGGTCCGGCACTGCAAGACCGCGCACTTCCTCAAAACCTTCGGCCCGGCCGCCCTGCCCGAGGGGCCGGAACTCGCCGCGATGATGGGAAAATTCCAGTTCCTAGTCGAAGGCTGGAACGACGACCCACAGGAACTCTACTCGATCCCGGAGGTGCGGAAGTTCTACCACCACTTCCACCGCGTCTGGCCCTACTGGTTTTTCTTCTGCGACCTCCGCACCGAGACGCTCACCATGATGACGATGTGCATGATGCCGAACCTTAGCGGCTACAAGCGCCTCGGCGAACCCAACGCCGCCGTCGAATACGACCCGATGGACCTGATCAACTTCATCAAGAAAAACTTCGTGCCGCTTAACATGATGATGGAGCGCGCCGGGATGTCGGAGATGGACATCTACAACCGGACTCGCGATGTTTTCCTCCACTACAAGCTGCCTTACAATTCGGAGCCGCCGGAGGGGTGAGCGGGCAGGACAAGGTCAGATCTCTTTCGCTTACCGACTGAGCAATACACCTCGACCACCGTCACGACTACAGCCCCTGGCGCTGGTTAATTAGAAAATAAAGTTTCCCCGATAGTCACCCTTGCAGGTCTCCTTAAATCGAGATTAGCTACCCGCTGTCAACTTCTGCCAGCGTTCAGCCGTCAGACTCGTCTTTATTCAACTCAAGTTCGAACCAAACCACCCCATGCCCGACTTCTATTGCAAATACTGTGGCCGCGAGGCATCTTCTGTTAGTTCGCTTACCAGCGGAACCTGCCAACGTCACCCGGACGGTCCGAACAAGGGGAAACACGCACTCTACGAGGGCAGTGAGAAATCCCGTTACACCTGCAAGAACTGCGGTCGGGACGCATCGACTTTGTCCTCCCTGACTTCGGGAACCTGTCAAAGGCATCCGGATGGGGCTAACAAGGGCAAACATCAGCCAGCGCTTTGATCCGGAGCCTTTGAGGCACCCGATGGCATATCGAAAGGAACGTTCCATGCGCAACCTGTCTAAATCCAAGATCATCGCCTTCCGCCAGTGCCCGAAGCGCTTGTGGCTCGAAATCCACAAATCCGAACTGCGTGACGACTCTGCCTCCGAAATGGTGTTCCAGATTGGCAATCAGGTCGGCGACATCGCAAGGAGCATTTACGACTTGGAGGGCATTGGAGAGTTCATCGACATCGGCGGCCTGGGCCACGAGCAGGCCCTCGCCCGCAGCGCGGTGCTGTTGGAGAAGGGTGAGGCTCCGGTGTTCGAAGCCGGCATGGCCGCGGGTGGCGCTTTGGCCTACGCGGATGTCATGCTGCCCGACCCGCAAGATGGCGCAGTTGCCTGGAAGATGATCGAGGTGAAATCCTCGACAGGCGTGAAGGATTACCATCGCGACGACATCGCCGTGCAGGCCCACATCGCGGCCACTGCCGGGGTCCACTTGTCGTCCATTTCATTGGCGCACATCGACAGCACCTTTGTCTATCCCGGCGATGGAAACTATCAGGGACTGCTCAAGGAAAACGACCTCACCGAAGAAGCGCTCTCCCGCAGTGATGAAGTGAAGGAGTGGATCGATGCCGCGCAAGCAGTGGCTGCACTAACGGATGAACCGGACATCGCAACCGGCGCACACTGCAACAGTCCATTCATCTGCGGCTTCTCCGATTACTGTAACCGGGATAAAGTATCGCCCGCGTATCCGCTCTCCTCTTTGCCACGTCTTCATTACCGCAAACGCGAACAGATCGAGGCTGCTGGTCATGAGGATCTGAGAGACGTCCCGGATGAGTTCCTCGGCGCGATCCAAAACCGGGTCAAGCAATGCTCGATCACTGGCGAAACCTATTTCGATGCCGCCGGAGCTGCTGCGGATCTTGCTCCCCATGGTTTCCCCGCCTATTTCCTGGATTTTGAAACCACCATGTTCGCCGTGCCCATCTGGAAAGGCACCCGTCCCTATCAACAGCTGCCCTTTCAGTTCAGCCTTCACGTCCTTGATGAGCCAGGATCTCTCATCCATCATGAATTCCTCGACCTCTCCGGAGAGGACCCATCCAAGGCATGTGCGCTTAGTCTTGTGAATCTCTGCGGCGATAGCGGCCCCGTCTTCGCCTACAACGCCTCATTCGAATGCCGGGTGATGCGGGAACTTGCCGGGCGATTCCCGGAGCTCTCCGCCGCGCTGGAGAGTATCATCAGTCGAATGGTGGACTTGTTGCCCATCGCAAGAAACCGCTACTACCACCCCAGTCAGCACGGGAGTTGGAGCATCAAAGCCGTCCTGCCCGCCGCCATCCCGGAGCTTTCTTACGACCAACTCGAAGGCGTGCAGGATGGAAATATGGCGGTTTCCGCCTTCATGGAGGCGATTGCCCCCGACAGCCTACCCGAGCGAAGAGGAGCCATTGAAAAGCAGCTGCTCTCCTATTGCTGTCTCGACACCTTCGCCATGGTGAGACTCTGGGAATTTTTCAGTGGGCGGAATTCCCCTCTGCAAATGGATGTCGACTGAATCTAGCGGATTCCTACATCGATGATTCCACCTCGCCGCCCCTAAGGAGTTCCGTGATTTCGCCATTAAGCAGCAAGATATCCAAAATCATCTCAGAAAGCATGGCGATGAAATCGTCTCGAAGGAATTCATCCGGCGATTTTGCGTAATGGTTGAACCAGACTCCAAAATCAAAATAGTAACACCCTTCGGATCTGCCGCGTCGAATTTCTTTGGGGCGATCCACCTCGGGTCTCAGCCAGTCTGCGTGATTCGCTCCCAGTCCATCGAACTTGTCCGTGATCGCGTCGAATTGCTGTATCGTCCTACCAATCTTGTGCAATTCGGATTCAAAATCCCCATTAATTTTCTCGTTCCAGAGCATCCAGTAAACGAAGCGGATCTGACAACGATACCTGTCGTCAATTGGGTAAACTGAGAGCGTGTGAATCGATGCCGAGTCGCGACCGTTAAGTTTGGCTTCATATTGGAGGCGACTTTGAATTCGTCCGAGTGTCTGCCTGAAATCAATGATACCTCGCTGTTCGGCGAGTGCCGCGACTCTATCGACAAGTTTCGCATTAAGGTCCTTGAGGAAGGACGACTGATGAAAAGCGACGGTTTGCCCGGCGGCTACCTCTGGAGATACGTGAGTCACAGAGGAGATTCTGATAGACGCCCGGATTCTTTCGCCTACGGGTGAATTTTGGGTCTCCAGTGTTGCGAGGCGGTTCAATAGGGCTGATATTTGAAAAACCAGTCGATGGAGGTAGGGGATATCCTGACAAATCAGGAAAAGCGTTTGTTCCCATTCCTCATCAAACAACTCATCGCTCTCCAAACGCGCCTTGGCTTCCGGTCCCAGTTCACCCAACCCGTTCCGCTTACGAAAGGATGCGTCCCATTTCTTGAAATCAGGCTCAATAGCAAGGAAACCATAGACCCGGGGAAAGCTGATCTGAAGGCAGACCAAAGCGAAGTCCACCTGCTTCTGAATTCCATCAGCCGTTTCATCTGCTTCTTTCAGGAGCTGGACCAGGGAGAGAATGTTCACCAGCCGCTTGAGTGATCGTGGATTGGTGCCGATGGACGATCTGCAGAAGAAGGCCAGAGCATCCACCAGAACGGGGTCGCCGGAGTCTTCATCTCCCAGGAATCCGACGCGCACCAGGGAGTCGATTAGAAATCCATCCACCTGATAGTTCGCAACGGGCATCGAAAACGGAACCTGGATGATCTTATCGAAAAACGAGCGGAATTCCCGCTCGGTTGCCGGAGAATATTCTCCAAACTTGGGCTTGAGCCCCTTCACCACTACGTCGAAATCAATCGCCAGGATGAAGATGCAGTTTCCAATATCGAAAACATTCTTCAGGAGTTCCAGGATTTGCACCGCCACCGGAGGGTCGATGCGGTCCAGATCGTCGATGAAAAACAAAAAGCCCCGCTTGCCGGAACCGGATTTCATCAGGCATTCGTCGATGATGCCCTTGATTGCCCGTTTCGTCTGTTGGATTTCCGAAGCCGGCTCCGTGTGAGAGCGGCGGAGCGAATGGCGCATGAATCGGGCGGTTTAAAAAGCGCATGGCAAAAACGAGGTGGCGGATCATTTTTGGCGTGGCGGTTGTGTTAGCTCTCGATGCGGTCTTTCATGCGGTAGCT
>Ga0209512_1002764_pt1 | contig 17928 bp, 9 predicted proteins | sample frozenSSSSmetaG_FD_184142 | JGI IMG/M metagenome (GOLD analysis project Ga0209512, IMG submission 184142) | Glacier valley bacterial and archeal communities from Borup Fiord, Nunavut, Canada, to study Microbial Dark Matter (Phase II) -... | ecosystem: Environmental > Aquatic > Freshwater > Ice >... | reverse complement strand
TATCTTACATATACTAGTAACGTGTTTTACGAAAGCCTTTGTGTCTGATCCCCTGCCTCCTCTGTTAAGTTAAACCTTACGCAACGAAACCCCCGTGAGTCTTATACGTTTAGGACCCAGCGTTACATTAAGGCTGTCACAGTCACGCAGAGTAGGTCATGCGGATCTAAAGTGCTAGATTCAATCTAAAGGGAAAAGAAGGAAAAGAGGAAAGAGAGAGGAAAGGAAAGATCTATATATACCTTATGTCACGGTCACGCAGAGCAGGTCATGCGGATCTAAAGTGCTAGATTCAATCTAAAGAGGAAAGAAGGAAAAGAGGAAAGAGAGAGGAAAGGAAAGATCTATATATACAGGATGGGGTTCTCGTGCACAAACGCACTAGCTACCTTGCTAGCGAACACTTCTGCCTTATACACGTGAACAACACAACACACAAGCAACACACATAGTGAAGCCTTTAATATTCGTAACACAGTATAGGGCTCTAAGCGCACAAGCGCGTAGCTAGCTAGCGAAATAGTACACGTGAATACTATAACAATAAGAGCAACACATAAGGTGAAGCCTATGATATTTGTAACAAAGGCTTATAGTAGTAAGATGTTACGCCGTAGTCTTACGACCCTTAATGAGCTTAACGAGGTGGAAGAGGTAGAGTAGAAGAAGGTAGAAGCTAAAGCCTTTGTCCTAATGACTATAGACCCTTCTACCTACGGCGTTAACTCACCTAACCTATTCTCTACATTATCTCCTTCGTTCTAAGAGACCTAGGGTAGTAACGTTAGAATTCCTCTAGTAACTCTTAGTAGCTAAGGTTCTTTACTAGTTCCTAAGTGTTCTCTATATGTTTATATCCTTTCTATTTAATTAAGTACTACTCTTGTTTTCTTACTAATCTCTAGTCTAAGATCTCTTTAACTTTATATACGTCTAGTTTATTTTCTAGTTAGAGTTTAGCATCTATAGTAATTAAAGTGTTCCCCTTTACTAGTTTTAGTAACGATACGTAGAATACTAAGTGTAATTATAATTCTTTAAGTAGCTATAGTCTATAATTAACTAAGCTTACTTTCTTAAGAATCCTAAACAGTCCTAACTTCTTAAAGTTGGGTGTGGTGTAAAAGGTCTAGATGCGACTAAATAGTGTGTATAAAGGTAAATTAAGGGTTGTTAGTTATGTTTAAAGGTAGTTCTGTTCTTCTACTTTAAATTTAAATTTGTGTGTATGTGTTCTAGGGCTTCTATGCCTTTAAGTCTTATTCTTATCCTTTATGTCTATTCTATATTTGTGTTCTAAGATTAGTATCTTAATCTATTATGTTCTAAATTTGTTAATCTATTCTATTCGTTTAAATTTAAGTTCTATATCACTAATGAAAGTAATGAAAAGAGAAGGGAGATTAAATCTTATGTTACGGTTATGTAGAGTAGGTCATGCAGATCTAGAGTGCTAGATTTAATCTAAGGAGAAAAGAAGGAAAAGAGGAAAGAGAGAGGAAAGGAAAGATCTATATATATAGTGTAGGGCTCTAAGCGCATAAGCGCATAGCTAGCTAGCGAATAGTACACGTGAATACTATAACAATAATAGTAACACATAAGCGCATAGCTAGCTAGCGAATAGTACACGTGAATACTATAACAATAATAGTAACACATAAGGTAAAGCTTGTAATCTTTGTAACATTTATAGTTAAGGTATTATGCTATAAAGGTAACCTTTTAGTATTCCATTTAAAATAGTGCTAGTTAGTACTAGAAAGTGCCTTAGACTAATGCTAGGAATTCGTTAAGCTTATAAAGAGTCTTACCTCTATAGGTCTTAGGTTCCTTAAACCTTAATAGTCCTTAGGACTAGCGCTAAGATTAACGTAGGCTTTCTAGCTAGTTTATTTCTAGGGTAGGCGCGCGAGTGTTAGGGGTGTTTAAGCATACACGCTTTTTACCCCTTTCTTACCTTTTTATAAAAGTCTAGACATTGTCTAAGTATGATGCTAGGTCGTTACTATACATTTCTTAGTATAGATTAGTAGTCTCGCACATAGCTTTATAAATTGCTTTTTTATTTATAAGTTAGGCCTTTATTCTTTATAGGTAGGCACTAGTGTCCTCTTCTTTAAGTTTAAGGGTGTTTAGCGACATGTCTTAAGTAACTATTGCTAGTGCTAAGAGTTAGCGCCTACTATGTGTAGCTAGCCTATAAGGCTAGTCTAGGACTAGCTCTCTACCTTTCTAAGTCATTATAATACCATAGGTTAAAAAGGGTAAGTTGTTAGAATTGTAACACCTAGCTAGTGTAACACTAGTGTTTAAGGTATAGTGTTCATAATGATAAGGAAAGGGGGTTCTAGTCTAAGTCTAGTAGTAAACTAACTAGGCGTCTAATACATTAACTAACGACTAGAGATCCCATCTCTAGCCCCTATAGATATATATATCTATTCGTACGACCTTTAGTCCCACGCTAGTAGGTAAAGTCCCTTAGCCCATTGGCCTCTAGTCCTACACTAGTGGTCCACCCTTTGCTAAGCATCCCGCACCTACTAGGGGACACGTGCCTAGAACCTCGTCCCCTAACCGTTAAGTGACCAGCATTCTGCTAGAGGCAGTGCTCACCGCCTTACAGGCGCTAGGAACTAGGATTCTAGGACGGAACGACCTATAGGCAATCCTAAATGAGTGCAAAGCAGCCAGGAGAGCTATAAACTTCATAGAACAAACACAGATCCTTAGGTAATTTTAGATTATGGAGTAGACAAAGCTAAGTACTAGGGGGAGACTAAAGGTATGAAGATGCGAAAAGGATAGTAGAAGTAGCTACTAAGGAACCTAAAAGGTAACTAGAAAGACGTAAAGTATTTCTAGAAGCGAATATGTAAATAGTCATAGATAGAAACTAAACAAAGGGCTAGAATAGGGGGTCGCTGGTCATGGAAGCATGATGAAGTTAGAAGTGCTGGCCAATCCTAGCGCTCGTCGGCGACTAGCCGAAGCTACCCCTTCCAGCATAGCGGCTGACAAAGCTGCGTATGATATAATCAATCAATCAATCAATCAACTTCTCTCGATTCTAGCTGGCTAGTCGACCTGAATACCCTACGCCAGTGCCGTACAGTGGGCCCGTTCAGTGGACAATAGCCCGATAGAGCCCAGAGTGCCCTATTCGGCCCGCTAAGCCAAATCTCGGATTCCAACGCAGGACCGCGGCGAGCGTTAGTCACGGGGAAAGCCACCACCATATTTCACGGGGACCATTGGAGGCATCAACTCAGGAACCGGCGTTTATTGCCGCCAAACGTATCATTCACAGTACCTTGCCATTATGTCATGGTGATATTGGATCGTCTCTCGTTCGCAGCAATAGGATGCGCTGCGTCGATGAAGGACACGGGAGGAAATTGGACGAGATTAGAGCACTTAATAAAACGAAAACATGGAAGGCTTGGGGATTCGTCGATGAGTTTGAAAGTTCCGTCCATGCGAGGCTAAGTTTACTGGAAATCGCGGGGAGTGGGAATGGGCGCTTCTAGGTCGGGTCATCCGGCGCAAATTGGATCTGTTGGGTGCCCGCCAAATATTTGGCAAAGGACCTCTTTCCTGTTGAACTGAGAAAGTAAAATGATTGAATTGCTTGACTAGAAACTATCAAAGTACGGAGAACAGGCTTCTCATATAGAATGTAGAGTAGCTAACACTGCCACAGCACTGCCTCAACACTGCCACAACACTGCCAGCATAGTCGACAGGTTGGTTGACTGAAGCTCATGATATCCAGCTCAACATTTCCGGTGCATCTTCCGGTCTTCCGGTGCCCAGCCGCCTGCGCAATAGTTGGTGAACAACTCTCCACTGCATGGATGTACGTTACCCCGCAAACCTCCTCCGCATTCGCGAATGATCCAGCAGGGCTTTGCAGAGCAAGACGCAGGTGCGACGTCGCGAAGGCACAGCTACGCGCTACTGATCCGGACACGTCTGCAAAAATGTCTCGGGACTCGCACTAGTCAACCATGATTGACAGTCGCACAAGCCCGACGAAATTAGGATCATGAACGCCTTCACATATTGGTCGATTCTGAGCGGGCCAGAAGGTCATCTGGGTTCTTGATGATTCCGTCGATCTCTTACGAACGCACTCTTCCCCACCCGGGTGTTGACGTGCTGGTCTGTGTGAAATCTATTGCGGGGTCGCCTAGAGAAATTCGATAAATGCTCTCTCTTGATCTTACTCTTCCCAGGTCGACAATGTAACTCACCGGCCATCACTAAGCCCACTTCAATATGGCATCATCAGCGCCCGTCCAGCCATCTAGCAAAGATTTAACAATTGAAAACATCACTCAAAATGTTCATCTTATCAATTCACAATGCGAGGATCGGAGGCTGAAATACCTCCTCGAGAGACTTGTAGTTCATCTGCACGACTTTGTAAGAGAGACGAGATTGAGCACGGATGAGTGGATGGCTGCCATACACTTCCTAACAGCCATGGGGCAAATCTGTACATCAGTCCGCCAGGTTCATCCTCGTGAATCAAGCCAAATCGACTTGAAATACCCTCACGGCCTTGAAGCAAGCTGATCTAATCATTATTAGAAATTTATTCTCCTGAGTGATATACTGGGTGTTTCTCTGCTCGTGGATTCTGTGGATCATCCAAAACCCAAAGGGGCTACAGAAGGGACTGTTCTTGGACCATTTCACACCCACGAAGCTCTGCCAGTTGCCAATGGGGATGCCATAGCATCTGATCCAGATGGCCAGCCATGCCTTGTTCTGTGTACTGTATTCGACACAGCTGGTAAACCTATTGTTGGTGCCAAGATAGATGTATGGGAGACGGATTCTAAAGGGTTTTACGATGTACAGTATGCAGATCATGAGGGACCCGATGATCGAGCCGTCCTGACAAGTGATGAGCACGGTATCTTCTGTTGGATAGAGAGGTTTGGTGCCTGTATGTAGGCACCCGGGGATTCTCACTTTGGAGAATCTTCATGTTATGCATGGATGATTCCATGCATCTTTCCATCGGCTCTTTGAGCCTTTGTCACGGCCACCTATATCAAGAGAGGGATGGTCCATATCATAGATAGTTAATCAATCACTTTTCATTCATCTATTCTACTGTGCTGCTCTACTTTTGACATCTTCTGGTTTAAAGCAATCGTCCCTGTTCCTTATCCTATTCCCCATGATGGTCCAGTGGGGAAGTTGTTGAATCGTCTTCATCGACATCCGTATCGCTCAAGTCATATGCATTTCATGTTTGCGAAGGATGGCTATGATCCACTTATAACGTGAGTCTCAGCATCTAATGCTCTATTTCCTGCGTAATAGAAGGCTTGAATTAACCTTCATATTTCACAGTGTCCTGTACCTCCGCAAAGACCCTTACGAAAATTCCGACGCCGTTTTCGAGGTGAAGAATTCCTTGGTAGTTGATCTTGGAGAGCTAAAAATTGGTTCCTTCTACTCTCTATTTGAGCAGTGGTATATACCTATATTCTACACTCAGTTGCCTGTTCAATTCAATTCTTTTCCAGAGTAGCGTACCATTGCTTACTTAGTAATCACCCGCCAACATTCGTGATCAAGAAGGAAAGTCACGTGAACTCCAAATTCGCTAGTGTCGCTGATCTGGCAGTGGTACCTTGAGAGTGCAATGGATTGACACAGGGTTCAACTGCCGATGGCCAGAGCCCGACCTGCTTCCGAATTCTGAATGTTCCAAAGTGTATTACCCGGAAATGCACTCCAATCCCGTAGAACGCTTCCGCAACGAACTAGCGACTATGGTTTGTGGGCTGTTAAGCTTACCCGGCTGTGATTCCCCCGGAATCCCAGGTGCCCGGAATCCCGGGGTAAACTGACGAGAAACCAACCCCGCAATGGCTGTGGGCGCCTCGGTCCGGCCATGATTCAAGATGCGCCGTGACGGCAGGCATACAGAGTGCTGCACGCATACAACCATGTGTAAAAAGCCTAAGAGGGCAGGGCAGCTCTGCAAAAGACGTTCTCGGCCAATTTCGTAACATTTTAAATCCTTCTCGTCGTTCTCCTGTTATCTGGGACTCTTTTCCTCAACCCACTACTTTTTTATCCTCTACTCTTATTCACTCTTCTTTTAGTCAAAGCAGAACAGGCGATGTCTCCTAAAGCTACTGATAACAGCGGCGACGGAGTTGCTTATCATGCGCCTGAACCATACGTGGCGGGTGATCCTGTCAAATCAGTCGACATGAATAGTGATTTTAAGCATGTTGAAGTGATTGAGCCTGCTTTAATGCAGGAAACTGTCGACAAAAGTGCTACAGTTGGTGAGTCCCACTTGGAGAACGGGTTCCAAGTGATGGACGACGGCCGCGAAACGTCTCACACAGATATCAAAAAAGCTCCGGTGGAGAACTTTAGGCCCATGAGGGTCATCGTCATCGGTGCTGGATTCTCCGGGATTTACTGCGGTGTCAGGATTCCTGAAAGACTGCGTAATGTTGACCTTTGCATTTACGAGAAAAACGCTGGGGTTGGAGGGACTTGGTTCGAGAATAGGTACGCAGAACCCTTGTTTGATTTGGAAACCATATTGAGGGTGTCATGTTGACTAAGCCGACGCCCAGGTATCCCGGATGTGCTTGCGATATTCCATGTAAGTTAGGAAACAGAATAAATTCGATTAGGAAGAGTGACTCGTACGAATGCTGAAGGAGAGGCTAGCACACTCCTACCAATATACCTTCGCACCGAATCCCAATTGGACCAAATTCTATGCTGGATCCAGTGAAATCCGTGCATATCTCGAAGACGTTGTAAGAAAATACTCTGCAGACAGGTTTATCAAATTATCGCATCAGGTTAAGGATGTGGAGTGGCGGAAAGATATGTCAAAATGGTGAGCTTTACCTTGGATGAGGAGTTATTCCCAGTAGTATATCCAGCTAACAATATCAGGTTTGTGACGGTGGAGAACATTGTAACAGGAGAAATATTCGTGGACCAGGCAGATGTTGTAATAAGTGCACGAGGGACACTTAACGACATCTCCTGGCCAGACATACCTGGATTGATTGATATGCAAATTCCCGTTATGCATTCAGCAGCCTGGAATCAAGAGTATGTGCTACATGATTCCAATTTATCACTACTATGCTGACAATGTGTTTTAAAGGCAGAAATTCGAGGGAAAGCGCGTTGGTATCATCGGAGGTGGCAGCAGTGCCATCCAGATTATTCCCGCGTTGCAGAAAGTCCAAGACACACACCTGACCTGCTTTGTAAGAAGTAAGACTTGGATATCGAGACCGTTTGGCGACCATGTCATGCAGCAACTTGGTCTGGACAGTATTGAATGTAAGCCATTGGTTTCTCTTGCAACTTTCTGCAGCTGAGTTGACACGCACAGTCACACCAAAACAACGAGCTCGTTTCGCAGCAGACCCAGACTACTATCTCAATTTCCGAACGATCATCGAACGAGACGCAAATTCAATACACTCCTTAACATTGAAGGGCTCGGAGATGCAACGTTTCGCACGAGATGACTTCACTAACCTTATGCGCGAACGTCTTGCGAAGAAACCAGAGATCTTCGACCACCTGTTGCCAGACTTTAGCGTCGGCTGTAGGCGGCTGACACCTGGCCCCGGATACCTTGAGGCACTTGTCGAAGACAATGTCGATTTGGTCAAAACACCCATCGTAAAAGCACATGCCACCGGTCTCGAACTGCAAGATGGGCGTAAATTAGAATTTGATGTCGTGGTTTGCGCTACCGGGTTTCGAACATCCGCTCCCCCGCCATTCCGTGTTGCGGGCGTCGACGGCCAGACAATGGCAGCAAAATTCGACCCCTTCCCCGAAACATATCTTTCCCTTGTCACTGACGGATTTCCCAACTATTTCATGATGCTTGGCCCTAATGCGGCAATTGGAACGGGCCCACTTACGACAATGATGGAGATGGGAGGTGACTATATTATCAAATGCATTCGGAAAATGCAAAAAGAGAACATCGCCAAGATGGAAATCCAGAAACGCAGAGTCAAAGATTTCTCGGCGATAGTGGATAATTATTTCAAGCAGACAGTTTATCTTGATAAATGTAGTAGCTGGTATCGCAACGCTGGTGGGAGAGGTAATCGCATCTCTGGTCTTTGGCCAGGAAGCGCGCTACACGCCATGGAGACATTCCGGTCTCCTCGTTGGGAGGATTTCGATTATGTCTACAAGGGCGAGGAGGAAGGCAGCGCCAAAGAGGTCAATCGATTGGGTTGGCTTGGGAACGGATGGTCGATTGCGCAGATGGATGGTGATATTGGGGAGTTGGCGCATTTCTTACAACCTGGACTCGTCGATGTTCCTGCGGAGCCGCTTCCCGAGGAGACGAAGATGTATAAACAGCGACCGTTCTCTCATTGAGTATGGTATGATTCAGGAGTACAGTGCAGATCTGTATCGTTTGTTTCTATTGTTTAGCTCGACCGTTTAGCTCGACAAATATCAAGAGCAAATCAGATAAAGGACATCACTAATATTGTGGTTCTCATTTCAGCCTTTCTGAGTAACGCACCTGTCCAGAATCTTTGCAATAGTTTCAATTTAATAACTGTTCACTGCCGAGCACCCCGGTAGGCTTGACACACACTGGACCATAAGATCAAGCTTTCGAGTCTAAAATGTGCAGCGAGTCTTAGGATTTGATTTCCGGGCCAGAAACACACACGCGGCCATTTGGATGCGAGTGACCTAGATTGGAGTTTGCTAGAACTTGCCATTTGTGTATAAAATGTGGATGAAAGTAGGCTTCGCAGCGTGCGCACAGTCTGCTGCTGACCGGTTGAGTAATTGTCGAAGGGATTCAGGACAGGTCTCACATCTGCATCTCATGTCTCACGTTATGCATTCACTAGAGCAGAGTATTCACCTGCCTTCCAGTCCAATAGCCGACTGATGTCTGAATAGGCACCGCCCATTTGGGCATATAAATAGTAGATAGATTCATAGATAGCTAGACTTAATGATACATGCTTTTTCACATCTTCTATGCCCATATTACAGCGTGCTGTGTTCAACACATACTCCATTAATAGGGCGTTTGTTAGATCAATATGCTACCTAGTTATCATTAATACATAAGCTGTAGCTGTCTCGTATAACAGCTTAGCCTTCTTCACTTCGTAGCTCATAAGGTAGATGATGACCGGATACAGCCGGCGATGTCAAGTTGGGCTAGTCAGTTGAAGAATGCGCAAGGACGATTGGGACCGGATGTGAAGTGCGGGTTAAATGGCACATCAGTTTTGCTGGGAAACTACGAAAAGTGTAGGGAAGTCCTTGGATACTGCACGTCTGGCACTGTGACAATGACCTCTAAAAGAATCTCGAAAGATGAAGAGGCGGAAAAGTTCTATGCTGTCAAGAAGTTCCGTCGCAGAGCGCAGGAATCCGCACAGAAATACCAGAAGCGCCTAACTTCTGAGTTCTGCATTTCTTCATGCCTCTTGCACCCGAATGTAGTCCATACACTCGATCTCCTTCAAGACAAGAATGACAACTATTGCGAAGTCATGGAATTCTGCGCTGGTGGCGACCTTTACACCTTAGTCCTCAGGGCTGGTAAGCTCGAGACCGCCGAACCGGACTGTTACTTCAAGCAGCTCATGCGTGGTGTGGAGTACCTGCATGAAATGGGAGTTGCTCATCATGACCTGAAGCCGCAGGACTGGTGCTTCTGACGACTCATGGATGTCTCAAGATTGCGGACTTTGGGAACGCGGTCTGCTTCCGGATGGCTTGGGAAGAGGAAGTTCACATGGCTATTGGTCGTTGCGGCACCCATCCCTACATTGCACCAGAGGAGTACTCGGAAAACGAGTTCGATCCAAGAGCTGCCGACGTCTGGGCTACGGGTATGATCTTCATGGCTATGTGTGCCGGGTGTCTTCTATGGGACGTGGCTAAGAGGATGAAAACTTCAAGAAATACCTGGAACGTCGTAGGGATGAGGCTGGTTACCGGCCGATCGAGATTAATTGTGGGTAGTATGTCGCCGCGTGGGCGCAGAAGCACACGAGCTTACTCTGATGACGCCGCAGCCTCGAACTCTTGAATAGAAGGCGCAGCACAAAGCTAGTCATGTGGCAGCTGTCTCCTTCATGCAGCATTGTTTCTGGTTCCAGAGAATGTTCAGACCTCTCCATTCATTTCAATTTCCCATTTTCCGCTTCATATTCTTCATAATCGATCTCCCTATACCAGAGAGGGGTCCCGGAGATCACAGACCCACATTGTGTCTGCGGAGAGGGCAGACAGACGGGGATGCACGTACTTATGAGGTGTAGGAGATTCCAGGACCTACGACGCCAGGAACTATCCAGGATTCTAGGACGGAACGATCTACGGGCAATCCTGAACGAGCGTAAAACAGCCACGAAAGCCATAAACTTCATGGAACAAACACAGATCCTTAGGCAATTTCAGATCATAGAGTAGACAAAGCTAAGCACTAGGGGAAGACTAAAGGTATGAAGATGTAAAAAGGACAGTAGAAGCAGCTACTAAGGAACCTAAAAGGTAACTAGAAAGACGTAAAGCATTTCTAGAAGCGAATATGTAAATAGTCGTAGATAGAAACTAGACAAAGGGGTAGAATAGGGGGTCGCTAGTTATGGAAGCATAATGAAGTGTATTTAGTCTTTGCTAAGAATGGTCTAGTCTAGTCTAGTCCTATAAATTCTAAGACTAGACTGTTAGACTATTTACACTAAAAAAATTTATTACTTTAATTAACTATTTAAGGCATTTAAAGCTATATAGCATTACTATATTAAGTTACTATGTTACATAAAATAGTCTAGTCCTAAAATTTAAGACTAGACCATTTTATACTCTAGTCCTAAAAAAAGTAAGGACTGTTAAATAGTCTAGTCTAGAAATCTAGGACTAGACTATTCTATAATCTAGTCTTAAAATAAAGTAAGGACTATTTAAACAGTCTAATCTTAAATTTTAAGACTAGACTACTTATGTAAGTAGTCTAGTCTAGTCTAGTCTAGTCTAGTCTTTATAGTCTAGGCTAGCTAGTCTAGGCTAGCTAGTCTATTAAAGACAATAGTACTAGGGAGACTATAGTGCTTCTAAATGTGTCTTAGTAGGAGTTATGTAGTAGCCTCTATAGTTGTTCCTTTATCTACTATAAAATAGGGGATATAGTAACATTCCTTTATAAGTTAATAGGTAACGATGAGAATAGCATTTAGTCCTTTGCATAAGGGTAGGCTTATAACGAAATTAAGGGATATGTCCTACTATAGTCTTTAAGGAATTAGTAAAGGTTACAATAGTCTATTATAAGTTTTGTGTAAAGGTTTAAACCTTCTATAGATGTAGTAGTTCTATATGTATCTTTAGATAGTAGACTAGCTAGCCTAGACTATAAAGACTAGACTAGACTAGACTAGACTGCTTACATAAGTAGTCTAGTTTAAATTTTTTAGCCTAGACTATTAGCATAGTCTCCTTTTTTTTTTTAGACTAGACCACCCTATAGTCTTATATTTATAAACTAGACTGTTTAAATTTTTAGTCTCATTCTTTATATTTATAGTAGGGTCCTAATGTAAAACATTATGTAATTAGATGACCTTATAAATTAACTATAGTTAAGTGATATTATAACGCTTTATAGTACTACTAAACATCTTTAAATATAGTATATATGTAATTTAGGGTATAACAAACTCATACGTTTATAAATAGTTATATTAATATAGTCATAGTTAGGCTAGGGTGGCCTTCTTTACATTACATAATATAGTAACACTTAATAGTAACACATAATGCTTCTAATTCTACTATAGATGTAAATTAATATATAAAAAAATGAACTTGTCTACTAATACTATTTAACGTAGCTAAGGTCGCTAAGAAGGACCTTAAGTGTCTGTGCTTAGGGCTTAGGTCCTTTATAAAGTTAGCCATTACTACTCTATTTCGTCTAGGGGTCTCTACCCTCCTCTAACTTTACCTCTACCTTCTTTATGTACCCCCTACATCTAAATCTACATTTTTAACCCCCTCATTATCTAATATTTCTATAGAGAGTGTAATTAATATATCACCCTCCTTTATATATGCGTCTATGTTAGGTGTACTAAATACATAGTTAACATTGTCCTAGTTATTATTAAGCTCCTATTTATATCTATAGAAGTGTTTTACTATCATTAATTGTTAAATAGTATTAGCGCTCATTTAAGCCTAATAGTAATTATGTAGATTGTAGGTATTATTAAAGCTATGTTTAACACTAGTCCTAGTCACTTTTTATAAGCTTATATTAGCATTATAGGTTACTATTAAGCATTACTATTAAGACTTACTTAGAACTGCGAGGATATCTCTTACCATTCTTATAATAAAGGGATATAAGAGCTCTAGAGTCTTTTATATAGAAGTATAGATGCCTCTATGTCATTGTTAATTAATAGTGCTACTAAGTACTCCTTAGCCTCATTACGTCTAGTTGTAAAGTGACTTAAGTAGCTAGGTTATGCCTAGTAGTTTATGTAAAATATAGCATTTAAACTTCTTAGAACATAGGGGGTGTAGCTATCCACCTTATTCTGTTTATCTATTACATCTTTATAATGCTTCACCTAGTAGTCTAAGAAGTCCTTATAATACTTATATCTAAACCCTATGCCTTAATTAAGACTATTAAAAAGGTTAAGTTTCTATAAAGGATTAAGAATTGCTATAAGGGCATACTATGTCTTAACTACACTACCTATCCTTAAGTAATAGTCCTATAGCTTAGTAAGCCCTACCTTAATAGTAGTAGTAAACTCTATAATCTATAGGTTTAAGGTTGCATCCTTAGAGGAAATCTTCCCCTAAACATTTTCTAGGTGTTTAAATAGCACATTGTATACATTCTAAGTGTAGTTAATTGTACAATCCTTAGTGCTACTAAGAAGGGATGTATACTCTATAAAGGGTCGTAGTAGAACAACTAGATATTTTAACTTCTTCATCTAGATTTAATATCTTAAGTCGTTCTAGCACTAGCTCTTTTATAATGAGGGCCTTAAACTAGCTTTTAAGTGTAAGCTATAGTTATATAGCTTAGATGATTATGTTATATGTAGAATTCTATTGTATTTTAATATCTCTCTTAAGTCTTAAGAGCTATTAACTTTCCTACTTAGACTACTTATAAAGTAATAGCTCTATTCACTTAGTAGACCTATTTGTAAGATTGCTTAAAGCACATATCTATGTAAATTAAGCTAATTAGCATTACTATTAAGCATTACTATTAAGTAAGCTTACCTTACTAATAGTAGTACAAACACTACTATTATCCTCTACATTATTATTAGGAACATTTATACTATTAATTACATCCTTATCTATGTTAACCTTAAATGCATTTAAAATAGCCTTAATAACTAGCTATATAATGTGTGCTATATATAGGATTTTAGTTGCATTACTATCCTAATTAGAGCTATATTCCATATCTTATAAGATATTCTCTAGTTCTTAGTGTATAACACTATTATTTAAAGCATTATCACTTATTATATAGAATAGTTAATTAGCAATTTAAAAGCGCTCTAGCACTTCGTAAACAATAGTTGCTATATGCTAACTACTATAACTACTAGTTATAGCCTTAAATCTAATAAGGCTCTATAGAAAGGTAATAAGTAATTAATCTAAAGATAAGGTATTAATATAGCTTACCTCGCGCTAGTGCTAATCCATTATTCTATAGTATGCTATAATAGCTAAGAACGACTTTTTAAATAGACTTTACTATCTATTAAGAGTAATTAAAACCTTAGAGGTAGGTAGTAGGTCTAAGAGTAGTTAATCTATAACTTTATTATACTATATAGTTAAATGTGTCTAAATAGATAGGCAACCTAGAATTTCTAGAGTAGGTCTTAGCATAAGGAAAGCCTTTCTTAACTCTTTATTCTTAACGATGTAGAAAGGAAGACTTAAAGATATTATTATAATAATTAATTGTTTACGTTATACTATAGGGCTAAAGGGTAGAACATCTATACTTATAGTAGATTATGTTCTAGAAGACTAAAGGAATTAATTAGCGTTACTTTAAAGCGTTATTATATATCTTACTACTTATAACTATGCTTAAGTGTAAGGTGGTAAGTCGCGACGTTAGTAGAACTCTATACACGTGACTAAGGCTAACGTACCTTTAGTCACGTAGTAGTAGGCTTACTAAGAACAACAATAGAGAATGGGGTATTAGCGTAGGACTAAAGGTCTTAAGCAAAGGGTAAAGGTAGACTAGTGTAGGACTAGAGGTCATTAGGTAGAATATATATATATCTATAGAGACTAGAGATAGGATCTCTAGTCATTAGTTAATGTATTAGACGCTTATTTAGATTACTACTAGCTATAGACTAGACTTATTCTTACTATTATAAGAACATACCTTAAACACTAGTGTTAGACTAGTTAGGTGTTATAATTCTAACGACTTACCTTATTTAGCCTATAGTATTACAATAGCGTAGAGGGGAAAGGATCTAGTGTTAGACTAGCCTTATAGCCCTATTACTTAGAGTAGTCGCTAGCTCTTAGCGCTAGTCTCTACAACTAAAGAACCCTCCCTAATGGCTACCCTTAGACTTAAATGTAAAGATCTAAAGGAACGCCTATAAAAACTTAGAACAAGGTTAGAAAACGAAAGGGCTATCTATAAGGCTATGTGCGAAACTATAAATCTATACTAGTAGATGTATAGTAATGACTTAAACTCTTACTTAGAAGACGTCTAGAGATTTGTTAAGAGGTAGGATAAAGGTAAAAAATGAACTTAATCCCTTACCCTTAATACTACTAGACATACTCTTAAGCTAAACTAGCTAGACGCTATAATGCTAGCGATGCTCTTAACCTTAAAAACCGCTAGTAGATTTAAAGAACCTAAGACATATAAAGGGAAGAGTCTTTAAGAACTTAACAAGTTCCTAATATTAGTTAGGGGCACTTTCTAGTATTAACTAGCCCTCTTTTAAACAAAATACTAAAAGGTTACCTTTACTACCTAATACCTTAACTACAAGCTTATAAAGGAGTAGGACTTAGAGTGCACTAAGTTAGGTCTAAACTACAACTAGTATACCTCCTATAAGTTTAAATTATTCCTTTAGGATTTATATATAGATTTAAAGAACTACTAGTAGATTACTTTAATTAACTATAACGTAGCTAAATAAAGACTAAGATAGAGCATTTAGAAGTTCGCTACTTATCTTAAAGAACTAGAAAAGGAAATTAAACCCTACACTAAATCCTAGAGGATAAATCACCTCCTTACTAAGCTCACGTTAGAGGTGCGCTAGTAACTAATTAATAGGGGATACACTTAGATAAAGACCCTTACTAAAGAAGCCCTTATTAACATAGTGTCTATGCTTAAGACAATAGGATCCCTCTTATAAGCTACTAGAACTAACATAGAAAGAGAAAATAGGGGCCCTATAGCCTTATATAAGAATAAAGGAGAGTATAAGGGAAAGGGCTTAGGGTTCTTAAACTACTAGCTACACTATAAGTTCACTAAAGGAGGATAAGACAACAAAAGCTAAGGACTAGTAAAATACTAAAAACCCTTAGCCTTAGTAGACCTTAAGGAAACGCCCCTTACTTGTTTTAACTATAAGGAGCTTAAGCATTACGTTTAAGACTACTAGAGCTTAAAGAAAGCAATAGCCATTTATAAAGTAATGGTAAAAGAAAACACACTATAGTTATGACTAGACCTAACTTAGGCCTAGGTAGAAAGGGATAGGGTAGTGATTCCATATAGTGGAATCTACTCTTAAAAAATGGAAATCGCACTAGAAATCTAAACGCCTACTAGATAGACACTTATCTAAACCTTAGTGGACTTTAGGGTGGAGGTCTCTACTATTAACCCCCTATTTATAAAAGAGTATAGCTTTAATTTAATAAAGGAACCCCTATCTAAGGCTACTATAGTTAATAAGTGAGAGATCTATGTGTATAGGGCTAGTGTCCTACCTATTTAAATGGTAGACTATAACGAGTAAGAAACTTACTAACTCTAACGTTTCTACTTAGTTACATCCCTTAGAACTAACGTTCTATTAAGGATAGACTAGATAGAAACTATAAATCTATAAATTAACTAGACTAATAAATCCTAAAGGCTGCTAATAGACATCTAGTGCATTACTATAGTACTAGTAAGAGACCTAGATCTAAGCTATAAGGACTTAGGCGTATATGCTTTTTTCCCTAGCATTAAGTTACTTAAGCTAGTCACTACACTACTACTAGCATATAAGGACTACTATAATGTTTTCTCTAAGGAAAAGGTAGACAATGTTATGAATATTAAAGGCTTCACTTTAGGTGTTACTATTGTTGTTGTACTATTCACGTGTATAGTTCGCTAGCTAGCCGCACGCTTATGTGTTAGAGCCCTATTTGTATATAGATCTTTTCCTTCTCTCTCTTCTTTCCTCTTTTCCTTCTTTTCTCTTTAGATTGAATCTAGCACTTTAGATCTGCATGACCTACTCTACGTGACCGTGACATAAGATTCAATCTCCCTTCTCTTTTCATCACTTTCATTAGTGATATAGAACTCAAACTCTGTCACGAATATCGAAGGTTGAGAGCTTTGCTTTAGGCGTTGCTCTTATTGTTAATGATTCACGTGTACTGTTTCGCTAGCTAGCTAGGCGCTTGTGCGTTTAGAGCCCTACACTGTATATATAGATCTTTCCTTTCCTTCTCTTTTCCTCTTTTCCTTCTTCTCTCTTTAGATTGAATCTAGCACTTTAGATCCGCATGACCTGCTCTGCGTAACCGTGACATAAGATTCAATCTCCCTTCTCTTTTCATCACTTTCATTAGTGATATAGAACTTGAATAGAACAAGAACTTAAACACGATAGAATGAATTTAGAACACGAAAGATTAAGATACTAATCTTAGAACACGAACTTAAAACGAATACAGAATACGAAGATCACGAATGAACACGAAACAGAACAGAACAAGAATAAACGAAACCTAGAACCAAGATCTAAATAGATTAGAACATAGAAAGACAGAACAAGACTTAAAGGCACAGAAGCCCTAGAGCACACGAGAAGAACAAGAACAGAATAGATCTACGAATTCAGATTTAAGACAGAAGAATAAGATCACCTTTGAATTAACAATAGACACGTCCATTCACCTACAGACAACCTCTATTTAACAAGAAGACGACAATTTAGACGCATCTAGACCTTTCACACCGCTCCCTCAACTTTAGGGCACCTAGTGGTGGAACAACTGTGTGGGTAGTGCGCCTAGCGAGGTGGCTCTAGCAGTTAGCAAAGTGCGCCATAGGGCCTATGGAGATATGCGTCTAGATCCTAAAGTTAAGGAATCAACAACTACAAGAACACGAATACTATTTGCAAAGAGCAAAGATGGCACGTGGTGTAGAAGACAGAGCTTCCTATATTAAAGGCGAGAGTCTCCATGAAGATGAAGGCTCTGCTGTATTTAATGGGCCTAACCTAGCAAATACCTAAGAGCAGACAAACAGAAGAGAAACCCTACTTAAACAGACTACTCCTACCCTTTGAATTTAGGAATTGAATGATCTCACGAAGATTAAGAACTAGACTAAACAGTAGAAGAAAGCTGCTCTTAATGTTTAGAAGCAAGTCATGGAAGACTATACCTAGTTAGCTAAGCTCTACAACCACGTCCTTGCCTAGAGCAAAGAGATGAATGCACAGATTCAAGCACAAGATGTCACGGTCACGCAGAGTAGGTCATGCGGATCTAAAGTGCTAGATTCAATCTAGAGAGAAAAGAAGGAAAAGAGGAAAGAGAGAGGAAAGGAAAGAT
>Ga0209512_1002763_pt1 | contig 17933 bp, 18 predicted proteins | sample frozenSSSSmetaG_FD_184142 | JGI IMG/M metagenome (GOLD analysis project Ga0209512, IMG submission 184142) | Glacier valley bacterial and archeal communities from Borup Fiord, Nunavut, Canada, to study Microbial Dark Matter (Phase II) -... | ecosystem: Environmental > Aquatic > Freshwater > Ice >... | reverse complement strand
AAGTTGCAGCTTGATGACGGCTGGTTTGACGACTGCCTTTGAGAAAAAGCGGTAGTCCGATTGTCTGGAGGAGAAGCTCAATATCAGGTGGTTCCGAAAACCAGAGACTTTTGGGTGTTAGTCCTTCTAGCAGTGGATACCAACAAGGTAACTCGCTGGCAAGGCGATGTTGGTCTGGTGAGTGAATCAGAAATATCCCTTCTGCTGCTAATTGCTGATACAGATCATCATAATTGGTCGCTGCCCCAAATCGCGCGATAGCTCTAATTTGCTCAGGGCGATTCCACGGACGACGGCAAGCAAAAAACTGGGAAAGAGCAAAGTCGTAACTTGGCAGATCAACTTCTCCAACCAAAACCCAAACTGTATCTTCTAGCAGGATAAGATCGAGATTTTCCGACTCGACACGAGGCATTTTTACTCACCGTAATAGCTATGCGAATCAATATAACAGGATCTAGCGAGGTATAATGCCCCCAGGGCGAACGCATCTAAAAATTAAGCAGGGTGCGGCGTCCGCGCGATACCATCTTCGATGGTTGCCAAGGGCATCGCAAAAACGATGCTTATGGCTCATAATTAATCAAATTCAAGTAACAGTATAAAATAATACTATTTTTATAATATTTTGGCAGCAAAGATAGGTAGATATAATTATCTACAAAAATTACCAAATATTCAATTATGTGATTTTTTATTTAAGGACTTAATTCTAAAATTTTCATTAGATAGTTATTATCTATGGCTGCTAGAAACTACTTCCTTCACAAGCTCCATAGCAAGTTTGACTACCATATCTTGGTTGCGGATATCCTCGGAATGCATCAGTGGCAGGAAGAAGAAGGTTTTCTCCTAAGGTGTCTTAAGAGCAGCATAGTGACCAACTTCGATCCCTTGTAACGTCAGCGAGTAAGCCTTCAAGTCCTGTGCGAATGCTTGAGCAGTTCCACGATGGATTGTTCGAGAGAACTGGTCGAGGACGATGATAAGTGCGAGCTGCGACCTTGGGTCATTGGACCGGGCATCGAGTTCACCCCGCTCCAGTTAGCACCTAGAAACGATTTAACTCTCCCCTGTCCTAGAGGGGCATTAATGGGCACTTTTTCCGGTGTCCAGCGCTCTATGTTGATGACATTATCTGGATTAACGGGCTTGTCGCCAGTGATATTAAAGTAGGGAATGCCAAGTTTACCATTAGGGTTGTTTCCAAGTTGATTAGAACCATCTTCATGGCGAAATTTTAATAAGGCTTCGGCGGAGACGTTGCCAATTCCCGCAGCCTTAGTAGCGTCAGTGGTCGTATTACTAGGAGCGTAAATCTTTTCACCAGCATTGGTGCCCAAGCACAATTTCTGCTCTTTACCACCTTCAATAAAGAACTGTGCTCGCTTCCAAACACTCAGACCAACTTTTTCTCCTAAAATATGACCATTAAGATTTGCTTCATCAAAATGAATTCCACCGTAGATCCGGGAGCTGCCAGCCTGAATCGCTGCTTCGGAAAAAGTGTCCCACTTTAGGGTAACGGCTTTTTGAGGTGTGATACCAGGTTCAAAGCGAGACCGCCCAGGAGAAAAGGTAACGTCACCACCGAAGTAGTCTGAACCCGTAAACAACTTAAGAATTGTCGAACCCGCAGCACTATATGCACTGTGACCAGAGGTGTATTCTTGAAAAGGCGGCGAAGGATTGCTGCCTGGGAGTTGATAGGGCAGAAAGTCGGTTGCCAAAATTGTCTGAGTTCCTTGTCCTGGTTTCCAAGCCTGGATGGCATAACCTCCTAGTCCTTTGTTGAATTCCCCAATCAGACCTAGCTCGCCTAGAGAGCGTATTACCCGCACTGGACGGGCATAGTCGTAGAATCTCTTAGCTTCCCAAGTAGCAATTCCCGCATCAAAAACAGCATTTCCTAAAGTAAAGAAAAGTTTAGCATCATCATCAAGGGTATGATGATCCCGCGCCGACACGAATTCCCCGAAGGTCATCCAGGAACCTGCGGGGAAGGAACTGCCAATTTGGTTTTCCCAGAATTCCGCGATTAGCTTTTTCTCGTCGGTGAGATTAGCGCTGACGTTAACGACTCTTTCTGCTTGGGCAATAAATTTGGGATTAATGACCTTTCCCACTAAATCTCGACTGATCGGAAGCACTTCCCCATCTTTGAGAGTAATCGTCTTAGCTTGTAGATTTACTTCCCCATCAACTAAAAGAAACGGTTGGGGTGCAGGCGGTCGAAACTGGTTATTGCTTTCCAAACTGAACGAGGTCACACCGCTCCAGTTAGCACCTAGAACCGATTGAACTCTCCCCTGTCCTGGAGGGGCGTTAATAGGCACTTTTTCCGGTGTCCAGCGCTCTATGTTGATGACATTGTCTGGAGAGTTAACGGGCTTGTAACCAGTGATATCAGAGTAGGGAACGCCAAGTTTACCTTTAGGGTTGTTTCCAAGTTGATTAGAACCATCTTCATGGCGAAATTTTAATAAGGCTTCGGCGGAGACGTTGCCAATTCCCGCAGCCTTAGTAGCGTCAGTGGTCGTATTACTAGGGTTGAACCCTAGTTTGCCCATCAATTTGTCAAAAATAGCCACCTGACTAGGAAATAAGTCTTTCAAGATGTGATAAGCGGCAAAGCTCATCGCTTCAGTTTTATTAGCTTCCGTAATTTCGACATCAGGACGCCGTAGCTGGTCTCCGAGTTGGGTGGCAATTGCGGTTTTGTCATAAGCAGCCCAGGCATCAAACATCCCAGTATGTGTCATACCATAGACACGATCTGCAATGGTAGGTCCAACAATGGCACTACTGACGGCTTTCTGAGCAGCCTGATCCCATAACACAGAAATAGTAGGTGTTGGGTCATTAAATGTAACTCCTTGAAATACAGGATCGAGAGTTAGCTTAACCGAGTTGTTTTGATTGGGTGTGTTTACCATTGCAGGTGAAAAAAGCTAAAAAATTATGAACATCTATTTACTTATTTGGGATCAGAGTCAGGAATTATGCAATGATTTGCATGTTAAAGTTAATGTATAGTAAAAAGACAAGTTCTTGTATCGTTTACTACTCACCACTCAATAAAGTCATAAGCTTCATTGAGCAAACAGGATACTAAACTTGCTTTTTAAGGTTGTGGCACAGTAGATCGCGGTTGAATCAACAGATCGGAAAGTGTGGAATAGAGTTCTGCAAACTGCCCATCATTCGCGCCACCCCGTACAGCAACATGGCGAGTTGCACTTCTATATCCATGCCATTACACACAAGCGCTTCTTTCCTCAGGCAAAACTCAGCTTTGTCTCATAACCCTTGTGTAAACTATAGAAGTAAGTTGAAAATTCCCAACCTTATAGTTATTTAAGCAAGTTGTATATTTTCTGCATATTATTTAGTAACCATTTAAAGAAATGAAAAAACGATATTTTTTACAAGCTGGGGCTGCTGCTGTTGGTATAGTTGTCCTTTCTCGCTACCTATCATTTTCTTCAAAAACCCAAAGAACAGCTAGTAATGGTACTTCACCTTCGAGTATGCCGCAGTCATTTTCTTCAAAAACCCAAATAGCAGCCAATGAGGGTTTTGAAGTTACCAAAACTGAAGCACAGTGGCGCAAGCTTTTAACGCCAGCACAATTTAATGTCTTGCGCCTTCAAGGTACGGAACCTGCTTATAGTAGTCCTTTAGCTGAAAAAGTGGCAATTGGGACTTATGCTTGCGTTGGGTGCAACTTGCCGCTATTCTCGTCTAAGACCAAGTTTGATAGTGGAACTGGTTGGCCCAGTTTTTTCGCTCCGCTTCCTGATGCGGTTCGCACTACTGAAGACCATATACTGCTGGAAACCAGAACTGAGGTACATTGCCGTCGTTGTGGTGGACACTTAGGACATGTATTTGATGATGGCCCACCGCCAACTGGCAAACGCTACTGCATGAATGGTGTTGTGCTCAATTTTATGACGAGCTAATTTATACTCGCACAGTTTAAAAAGTATCACCAACTTCATCGCATCAATCGCACTCATGGAATAATAGTACAAATGTACAAATAGGTTTCATTTTTATCGCTGCGATGGCGAACCAAAGCAAAAAAATAATTCATGTTGACATGGATGCTTTCTACGCATCGGTAGAACAGCGCGATTATCCTGAGTACCGAGGCAAACCACTGGTAGTAGGTAGTTCTCCGGAGAAGCGAGGTGTGGTGGCGGCTGCTAGTTATGAAGCCCGAAAGTTTGGTATTCATTCTGCTATGGCGTCACGGATGGCGATCGCTAGATGTCCGCATCTCATTTTTGCTGTTCCCCGTTTTGAGGTTTACCGTGGCATCTCTAAACAAATTCACGCTATATTCGAGCGATACACAGATTCTTTTGAACCTGTCGCCTTAGATGAAGCTTATCTCGATGTCACTGAGAATAAACTAGGATTACCTTACGCTTTTACCGTCGCCAAACAAATTAGAACGGCGATTTTTCAAGAAACTAACTTAACTGCATCTGCTGGTGTATCTGTCAACAAATTTTTAGCTAAAATGGCATCGGGTAAAAATAAACCGAATGGACTAACAGTAATTTTGCCTGAAGATGCTGAAGCTTTTGTTGAAGCCTTACCTGTTGAGAAGTTTCATGGCATTGGGTACGTGACTGCTGCGAAGATGCACGAGTTAGGGATTCGGACTGGTAGTGATTTGAAGTTGCGCTCGCTTACCGAATTAACTCAACATTTCGGCAAAGCTGGAAACTATTATTATAAGATTGCTAGAGGACAAGATGATCGCGCTGTCGAGCCGAACCGCATTCGTAAATCGATTGGTGCGGAAACATCGTTTGCGGAGGATTTAAGCGACCGCATCTCCATGCTATTGGAACTTGAACAAATTGCTCAAACGCTGAAACAACGTCTAGATAGACATCAGACTTCTGGAAGGACTTTGACTTTGAAGGTAAAGTTTTCTGATTATCAGCAGATTACTCGTAGTAGGACGGAGACCGCTCCGATTGGTGAGTTGAATGATATTGTTAATATAACCAAGGCATTGTTTGGGGCGATCGCACTAGAGGATCGAGGCGTTAGACTGTTAGGAATCGCACTATCTAATCTGGATAACTCCGAGACATCCCAACTGATTCAGTTATCTTTATTTTAATTTTCAATCCCTAAAAAGTAGTAATTTATAGTTTTTAAAATAAAACGCCAGTAGAAAACCTCTAGTATAAAATAAGAAGTGACATAATGCCTCAAGAACTAATAGATAAACTCATCCAGGCAGCCTTAGAAGAAGCGCAGCGTCAGCAAATTCCGATTACAGTCTCAATAGTTGATAGTGGAGGACATCTGCAAGCATTGATGCGAATGGAGGAGTGTAGTTATTTTGCGATCGATATGAGTAGAAAAAAGGCAGTTTCTTCCTCTCAATTGAAGCAACCTACTCACGTCCTCAGTGAAATTGCTCAAAAATTTCCGATTATTCAAGCTTCTTTCAATGCTAATCCTGAAATTGTACTTTTACCTGGTGGCTTACCAATTTTATTCCAAGGTAAAGTTGTTGGTGGGATAGGTGTGGCAGGTGGTGACTTTAATCAAGATCGGGAGATTGCAGAAAAGGCTCTTTTAGGAGTTGACTAGAAATGGTGGGGCGATCGCAAGTAAATACACTCTACACAAACGAATTAAATTTTGCTTTTATTTTGAATAATTACACTTTATAACAGTTAAATTGACAATAGCAGCTAAAAGTGTACACACGGCTTGTGAAATAAAAATATGTCAATTCAGTTACCTATAATAAACCAGCCTCAGCGCCAATACGCCCAGTCAAGTAACATTCATGTCTCGCTGGGTGGTTCTGTCCGCCTCATTGCCGGAATTTTGTAAGCACTGCCTTGGGCAGGATTTGTAAGTATTTTCCTCGGCTCTCCAAGACAAGGGAATACAGGTTCAATCGTACTTTTTTTCATCGGCATCGTCGTTATTTACACTTTGGTGCAAGGCATTCGTGTGGCGGCGCAGTGGGAACGTGCCGTAGTCTTACGATTGGGACGCTTAACTGGGTTGCGCGGTCCCGGTATCTTTTATATCATCCCTGGATTAGAGAACGTTTTGTTTGTTGATAAACGCTTGCAGACGCTAGACATACCGAATCAGCACGCGATTACGAAAGATAATGTGCCTGTGGAGATTGATGGTGCGCTTTTTTTCTTAGTACGCGATCCTAGTCGGGCGGTGGTAGAGGTGCAAGACTATCGCTTTGCTACTTCACAATACGCAATGGCGGCATTACGGGATGTAGTTGGCGGATTATCATTGGACGAACTGTTGGGAGAACGTGAGCAGATTCAAGAATCGATTCGCAACATTTTAGAACAGCGCACTCAATCATTAGGCATTCATGTTGATTCAGTACGCTTGTTGGATGTGGATGTACCTGAAGACCTCAAGCGGATGATGAGCCGTCAGGCTAGTGCCGAACGCGAGAAACGGGCAACTATTACGAAAGCTGAGGGTGACAAGCTAGCAGCTTTTAACCTCGCTGATGCAGCTGCAACTATGCTTAACAGTCCTGGTGCAATGCAACTACGTACCCTCCAAACGATTGACGGACTGGGTGCAAGCGCATCCAACACGATCATTATGCTCCCTGTCGAGTTAAGCGAACTAATCAAGGGTTTACCGTTGGGTAACAATGAGTCAGATCGGCAAAGTTGAGGTTTATTGCCGTGTAATATGTGAAAAGTTTACTGACGAATATAATTTATCGGAGTTAATGTAATATAAATGACCTAGTTGCTGTTCTCTAGGCAGAAAGCGTCAGTCTCAATAAATAGTTCGGCGGCTAACTTAAGGAAGATTAATTATGTTGAAGTTTCAAGTATCAGTAACGAGCGTTTCCCGAGAAAAAGTTATCTCACTCATCAAGTCGCTTCGGACTATCGCTAACTTGGATTTGAAGGATGCCAAGGATATCGCGGAATTTATCGTGTCTAATACGCCTTGTATCTTAGTCGCAGGTATTGATCGAGATGTCGCTGACCATGTGGCTAGTTTGCTTCTTAACGAGGGTGCTATTACTACGGTAGAGGAATCGAGTTTGACGGTTCCGCTCTTTTTATGTCCTCAGGCGAATCGTCGCTATCAGTCGAGTTGGTTGGGCGGTCGTGTAGCGCTGTAGCCGCCGATTCGGGCACTGCAATACTATGGAGTCTGGGGAGACAGAGTTACAAATTTGCGACTTCCTCTCAAACATGAGAATATGTATTGTGAGTGGGGACGCTAGTATAAAATTTTAGGAGAAATAAAATGAAAGCGATCGCAACAACTGCCACTGTAACAGCAGACGGCAAAATTACAGTCCAGTTACCACCAGATATCCCAGCGGGGGAACATGAAGTAGTGGTAGTAATTAATGAAAAGTCTTTGCCCAAAAAACAGGTAACTCAGGAAAAACGCCCACCTCTGGATTTTCCTGTCGATAATTATGGTTCTTGGCCTGATAATCTTTCTCTAAGACGTGAGGATATTTATGGTGACTGGGGACGCTAATAGAGTATTCCTTGACACAAATATTTTAGTATATGCAAATGTAGCTGAATCTGCCTTTCACCAAGTTGCATTACAGCAAATTGAAAGTTACTATGATGCAGAAATGGAGATATGGATTAGTCGTCAGGTACTTCGAGAATTTCTGGCAACTCTCACTCGTCCACAGGCATTTATCAATCCTCGACCTATATCAATATTAATTGAGCGGATACGATTTTTCCAAACTCAATTTCATGTAGCGGAAGATAACTTTCAAGTTACGGAGAGGCTATTAACACTGATGGAAGAAATACCTAGCGGTGGTAAACAGGTACATGATGCAAATATTGTTGCCACAATGATAGTATACGGTATTCCTCAGATACTTACTCATAATACTGCTGATTTTGCCAGGTTTTCTGAGCTAGTTACTGTGTTACCGTTACAAGGTTAATAAACTTCATTATGTGTTCCAATATCAATCAGTACAATCAACTCTTCTTTGGTCTGGCTATCTTCTTCAAATTTCTAAATGACTCGACAATCGTATTCAACAGAACATGCCCATAATCAATCTAATTGACCCTTTAGCTTGTGGGATTTCAAAGATGGGATAAAAGGGTCATGTGATAAAAATTCTAAGACTTCAAAAAGTTTATCCTGTAGATTAGGATTTTTACGAATAGTACGTTTAAATGCTCTCTTAAAACTTTGCTCCCAGACCAGAGTTTTCATCATTTGTCTTCATCTAACAAATCAGCTTTCAAATCAGCAATTGTTCCGTGTTTATGTGTGCCTGCTTTGAAAGCTACCAGCGTCTGATTGGCATTTTTAGCAATTTCTGCACGTCGCTGCTCAATACGTCTTTTTTGTATTAATTCAAACAACAAATCTTGTTCTTCTTCTGATAAATTTTCAACGGAATCAATAACTGTTTGAAAAGACAAAGGATTATTCATTGATATTATCTCTTAATTCCATTGACTATTATAACGTTTCCTCTTGCTAGGCGAACCGGGAGTCTTAACGAACCACTTAGTCCTAGCAGCTAAGACGGATATTGTACTGGATATCTTTGGACCAAATAATGTCATATTAGCAGCGGGTACTGACTAATGCTTGCCTGCATCAACGATAGCCAATTGGAAAGGTGATGCCCGTCGCCGGAACCAGACAATGGGGATGAATAGCCCTATTTTAGTTTGGTAGCACAAGCAGAGTATAGCTCCGCTCTATTAGTTCCTAAGATATGATAGAATTCAAAGAAATAGCGATCAATCGAGAGCCTGCGTATGCAAGCCATCCTTTTAAGCCGTGAAGAAGTTGCGCGACGTGCAAAGCAACTGTACGAGAACGGAATCCGTCAAAAAGTCGAGATCGAAGAAAATATTGGCAAGATGATTATCATCGACATTGAGACAGGTGATTATGAAGTCGATAAAACTGGGTTGCAAGCATCCCGTAACCTCAGCAAGAAGCACCTAAACGCCCGACTCTTTGGGATTCGTATTGGATATAACGTTGCTGTCTCATTATAAATTACTAGTAATTTAGATATTTAAGACTCTATTTGCTTGGAGGTAATTTGATAGTTTTCGCCCACAGGCTTTGTAAACGGTATAGATGAGAACCGATTTGGTAGAGTAAATCGCCTTTGCCTAATAAATAAGCTGCTGCTGTTTGTTTGCCTCCTAAAATAATGCTAGAGTCGGCTTCACTGGCAGTTCGTAGGGCAATTCTTCCTGGTAAATTAGAGCGAATAATCGGGGTAACAACTTTGGCTTCTGGGCGTTGGGTGGCAATGATTAGATGAATTCCAGCAGCGCGTGCCATTGCGCCTAGTCGTTTGATACTTTGTTCGAGAACGTTACGGATTTCTTTGTCTGCCATAAAGTCGGCATATTCATCAAAGATGCAGACAATCCGAGGCATTGGTGATGACGTCTTTTGATTATAGCTAATGAGATCGGCACATCCAGCAAGTTCAAACCTTTGATAACGGGAGTCCATTTCTGCGACTAACTGATCCATTAATTTGATGGCGCGATCGCTATCTTTTACTATCGGTGAATACAACCACGGAATCTGCTCAAATTCGGGAAACGTCACTCGCTTAGGATCGACAAGAGCAATTTTTAGATATTTTGGAGAGTGGCGAACGAGTAAACTCATTAGGAGCGATCGCAGAAACTCACTCTTCCCACTTCCAGTTGTACCACCAACCAAAAAGTGACAGGTATTAGGATCTGACAAATCAGCTTCTATTAACTGACCTTCTAAATCTACGCCAATAGCAATTTTTACAGGTGCTGTTGGGGGTAAGGATTGCTGTGGAATATACTGCTCAAAGTTGGCGACTTGCCGATCTGGACGTGGCAAATCCACACTGACGTAGCCAGCTTGAGGTGCAATCAAGGGTGGATTTAGCAACCCCATCTGCACTTGCAAGTCAGCGGATAATTTCAGCAGGGCATTAACTTTTACACCCAAATGCGGTTTGAGTTTCACCCGGATAAAAGCTGGACCTACAGATGTACCTTGATAATCAACACTGATATTGAAGGATTGCAATGTAGCAACTAATGCTTTACCTATCGCATCGACGCTGGGTGATTGATGATTATCTGTGTTGGAGTGAGTATCTTTGCTACTATCTGCTGGTTGCTTGTGCGCTTCTGCAAGCGGAGCAAAAAAAGTTTGACATTTTTGCTGCTGGGGACAAATCTTACACAAATCTGGTTGAGTTGTGGATGGTGGTGGATTGGGTTGAGATGGTTCCCAAGCCAACCATTGCTGCATTTGTTGTAATTTGTGAGGAATCAGCTGGTGTACTGTATTTTCTAACTGTTCCCAGGAATACTGATATTCTTTAAACTCTGGTAAAACGCAGTAAACCGCTGAGTCAACTGGTACTTTTTTCTTTTTCCAGAGCATATAGCTGTAGAGGGCAACCTGGGTTAGTTGGGCTGACGGATCAACAGGCTGATAAGTTTTGAACTCTATCACACAGAGACGCTGGAGTTCTAAGTTGGATACTAAGCAATCAAATAATCCCGCTACCCGTTGCTGTGTACCATTAGGCAAATGGAAATAATGCTCAAGTTTGTTTTCTTCAGAAACAAACGTCTTGGCGATTACTGTCTCTGCAGTACAATAGCGCCGATTGATGACCAGCAATTCTGCAAAATGTTTGATTAGTCCTTGCAATCCCTGCCACACTTGCAGCAACGCTGGTACTTTGTTTACTTCTAATTTAGTTACTTCTAGCAGGTAAGGAGAGAATTTTAACTCATAAAATAGCTTTTGCATTTTAGCCGCTACTTCTTCTACCTTTAGTTGTGCAGCAATTGGTTTAAAAAAATCTTCAAATCTCGGTTCGCTAATAGCTAAATTTACAAATTTATCAGCTAAGTCATGGAATATATTACCAATCCCTATAGAAATATCGGCTGGTAAAAATACAGTATTACCTCCAAATTTATGACTAAAATAAAATAGTCGAGGGCACTCAAGTGCTACACGGACTTTTGTAACACTTAAAGACGAATTGTCAGAAACTGTTGAGCTTGAATATTTTGAGCTATTGTCTGTTATATCAGAAATATTACTGACAGCGATTGGATCATAAATTTCTAATAAGCGACGATGCACCGCAGCTAGATAAACTACATCCATTGCTGCATATTTTAATTGCTTTTGAGTCAGCGATCGCTCTCCCCAATCGCTTCCTTGTTCTTCTTGATCTACATTAGAAAAGTGGCAGAGTTCTGCTGCTAATGTTTTAAGTTTTAAGTTAGAGACTTGCAGGCGATCGCGAGTAATTTTTCTCGCCAACTTTAAGGTACAGGTAATATTTTGTGCGCTATCTCCTCCGAGATATTTTAGGTCGAAGCTGGCGTTGTGAAATACTTTTTCAATTTGCGGATTAACCATAATTTGGCTAATGAACTCTTTAGCTAAATCAGGTTTATCTAACACATCAAGAATATCGGCATATTCTCCTGTTAAATTTGTACCAGACAATACCTGAATTAAAGACAGCCGAGGACGAGAAGTATTCCAGTCAGCTATTTCTGTATCTAACCACAAGATTTTAGCTGAGGCAAGTTGGCTAATCCGATTCCTAATTTCAGCAGGTTTATTCAAGTATTGCATTGGTTAAAATATTATTTTTTCTAACAAGTTTAAACTACGAGGCAGACACTTTGGGCTTCAGGTTTGGCTTTAGGGTTGATAATCCTAAGTTTATTTTCCTGATATAGGTGATTTAATAGCTCTTCAATTTGCGATTCACTTATCTGGACAAACTGTTTGCGGGCATTTTGAATCAAAGTTTTTCTGCCCATAAATTGCTGGGTGATTACTAAATTTAATAAATAATCTTTAGCAGATTGTAAATCTGTTACTTTTGTAGCGCTACCTGAAACAATGTTCAAGTCATTTAACAAAAGACAATCTTGAAAAATTTGGCACTGACGAATTAAAGCTTCTAGCTCTTTCAAATTAATACTTTTTGCTGCAACTACCAATTCATCAGCCTGCGCGGAGTTTACTAAGTTATGGTATGTTACCAAGTAATGAACAGAAGATAGATTTGGTCGGATGTGACAGTGCTGTGTATGTATGAAAATTTGTCTGTAGATTTGATTACCCGCGAGTGTTGGCTTTCCTACGTCTCCAGCGCGTACTAGTTGCAGAATTTCACATTGGTTGTTATTAAGCGCTTTCTGGCAAGCACTCATAATATCGAAAAATGGTCTCAGTCCAGGATCTTCTGTCCAGACTATGCCAATCCGATTTTTCTGACTAGGCTGCTGATAACTCAAGGAATTATTGGCAAACTTTCCAGTTAGGAGTTTAGGCTTAATTCCTTGTACTTGTAAGGCAGTTAAGACTTCTTGCAACATCCGAATCAGATCGGGAATTGCTACTAAGGTAATTTTGCTAATTTTCCCCTGAACTTTTTTATATTCCTGCTGCCATAGCAATTTAAATTCTGCTTCTATAGGCGGTGGGGGCGTTGGAGTTAGGGGGTTCGGTTTTATTGGAAGCGTTGGTTTATCTTTAAATAACGATTCCTTATAATCTTGAAATAACTGTTTCCCCAACGTCAACGCCTGACGGGGTGAAGCTTTGTGGCTAGGAAATGCTTTTTCTAGCTCTGATAAACCTAAGGGGTGAATCGCATCACATTTTTCTTCAGCTTGCTGGTGTAAGGGATAGAGTCGTGTTGCCCAAAGGGCTTCAACTTCTTGCAGTGTGATACGTTTCAAGGGAATCTTTAAACTAGCTCTATCCAAGTCGGAAGACTGAAGTCGCTTGTGATTGTTATTCCAGGTACTTGTCCTGATGCTGATAATGATCAAGAAACTTTTCCACGCGCCATTGTATATCGTCGAGCTGACGTTAAATAAAGCTTGAAGGTCAATAGAGCCATCGGGCAAACGAGCAATGTTATCTAACTGGTCGAAGCACAATATAATAGGTCGAGTTTTAGCAGAGATTTTGCTAAAGTTGCCTAAAATACCCTGCGCCTTGTCTTCATTATCAATATCTTGCCTGACTCGGAGTTTTTTTAAACTTTCTTCATCTAAAGGATCGCCTTTCAACCATTCACAGGCTAGAGGGTATAAGTCTGGATCGGTCAAGCTATAAAGAACACCAAAAAATTCATTAGCGTTGTAAATTCCGGAAGTGCCAATAGTTTTTCTGAGGATATTGATGAAGTCTTGACGATCTTGCAGTGTGTCTGTTTTTGTTTGCCCAAAAACACCTTTGATTCTGTCAATTAAACTCTGCTGTTCACTTTTTAACCCCTTCCTAATATTAGACAAGCAGCTTTTTAGCCACTGGATTAATTGAGAGTCTGTTTGACCTGCTGGTGCATTAACTAAGCTGTCTACGGTATAGCGTAGGATATGCCGCCAAATATGGTCACTATGGGGAAAGGGATCGATGTAGACAAAAAAAGCGCGATAGTTTAGCTTTTGTTTCAGCCGACCCATAAAGTGAGTCTTTCCCGAGCCTCCATCACCATAAAGTATCAGCGTGCGGCTTTGACGATCTTGAGCAACATCCGTCAAAACACTTTCGATTTGGGTTAGTGCTTCTTGATGAATAGATTCAACCGTAGGAGATGGGTTTTCTTCTGCCCAAAAGTTACGTGCGGCTATATTATCAAATGGGTTGAGCGATTGTATAATGACTTCGTCAATTTTTGCCATGATATATCCAGTATTTTAATAGTTATTCTGTCGATATTTGGATGTATGCAGCTAGGTTACTGTGATAAAAAATAGTGATCCACCGCTGATTTGAGGAATTCCAGCCTCAATTTGTTCCGGATTGTATTCCTGTGGTTCTGCCAAGGTACTTAACTCAATTGTGTTAGCTTTTTCTAAGCGATATAGCACCGAATCTAATTCATCTCGTGTTAGTGGAGGTTGTAATTTTTGCCGCAGATGGAAGATTGGCAAATAATTATCTGTACCTACATCCGCATCTAATTTCCGGATGATTTGTAAAACTTCTTCTTCACTTAGAGTGCTCGCCGGTTCAATTGGTGATACTGGTTCCGGAACACGCAGAGATTTTCGTAAGAACTGGAGGTAGTTGTTGAGTAGATCTAGACTGAGGACAGGTGAGACGCCTTTGTTAGGGTTGTAATCATCACGCAAATATTCAATTCCCCGCTGAGTCAGCCACACCTCGGCTTTCGTTTTTTTGATTTTGGTTTCAGCTTCAATCAACCCGCGATCGCTGAGAGTTTTCAATATTTCCTCTTTTTCAGGAGCTTTCAACGGTGACACGGTGATTTTGCTGGGGGTAATTTTACCTACAGCTTTAGAAATCTTTTCCAGTACCTTGAGTTCTCTGTCTGTAAGGGGTGACAAGGCTGGTTCGATTTTGAGTAGGGCGCAACCAGGAGGTAATATTTTAACGGCTGCAATTTCTTGAGAAAAGTCTACGAGGTCGCGATCGCTTAAATCTCGGCAAATTTTTTCTTTACCTTTGAAAGCTTTGAATATACTTGCTGTCAGAAGCGAGCGATATTTAGTACAACCTAGCAATTTTAATAGGAATTTTAACTCATCTGTGTTCATACGAGTATTTTTGAGTGAGTCTGAACAAGACTAATGTAGCTTAGATAGCAATAATTTACACGTATTTTTTATACTAGTTATAATTAGAGCGAAAGCAGTAAAAGCAATTATAACTCAAGCATTTTTTTCTCGTTTTGCACCCGCCGTTTGAGGAAAAATACCTCTTAAGTTCGTCTTGACAGCCAATTCTCTAATTTAAGATGCTGCACTCTCAACATATCAGAATCATTAGAAACAAGGATTAAATCGTGTATAATTGCTGTAGCAGCTATTAATACATCTGCATCTTGTATGGGTGTACCTTTTATTTTTAAATCTACGTGTATTTCGCAAGCTTTCTCGATTGTTGCTATATCGTCCAAAAATATAATTTTATAGTCCATACATAGTCGAGCAAATTCAGCTAGCTGCCTTGTAGCATTTACTGCTAATAATCCTCGTTTTATCTCGTAATAAGTTATACAGCTTATGAATACTTCTTGTCCTCGAAGACGTACCTCTTCTAGTTTCCTCTTTATAATCTGATTATTCTTTAAAATAGCTGATACGATATTTGTATCCAGAAGGTAACTCATCAGTTCTATCTGCCTTCCACTGCTTCATCAAAGATTTTGATTTGCTCTGGAGTTAAATCATTTAAGGTTCCTGACACAGCTTCAAGTACAAGAATACTACGAATCCTTTTTCTTAATTCAGCCTCGGAAACAGCTTCCAACTCTTCATTGGAAAAATCATCAAATAGATTTGTGATTAGGTGAATCATCTCCTGATTGTCTAGTTTCTCCTGAAATAAAGTTTCATCTTGAATCAAATTTTCTACTATTTCTGATATATGAGATAAAAGTGTTTGTTTATCTTGATATTTTTGCATAAAATTTTTCCTATTATCTGAATAGTTTTATTCTAATCTAAGTGAAATATTTAAGACTCTTTTGCTCGCGCGTTCCTACAAGAGGAGTAAAAAAGGTGGACTTTTCAGCCCACCCCAAAAACTCACAAACTAAGTTATGAGTATTAACCCAACAATTCCTTAGCTTTGGCGAAAACATTATCAACGGTGTAACCGAATTTCTCCAAAGCAATCGGACCTGGTGCGGAAACGCCAAAGCGTTCGATACTTAACATCGCGCCGCCGTCGCCGATATAGCGGTGCCAACCGAAGCTACAAGCTGCTTCTACTGCAAAGCGCTTTTTCACTGATGCTGGTAATACTGATTCGCGATAAGCTGCATCTTGGGAATCGAATAACTCCCAGCTTGGCATGGAGACAACCCGAACTTTCTTGCCTTCGCCACGCAGTTTATCTGCCGCACCTGCACAAAGTTGCAATTCGCCACCTGTACCAATCAAAATGATGTCAGGTGTACCTTCGCTGTCCGACAGGATATATGCACCTTTCGCCACACCTTCAATCGAAGTGCCAGCTAAATGTGGTTGTGCCAAACGCGAGAATACTAACAGTGTTGGTTCATGCTTACTTGCAGATTCAATTGCTACTTTGTAAGCACCAGAAGTTTCGTTACCATCAGCAGGACGAATCAACACCAAGTCAGGAATTGCCCGCAAGGAAGCGATGGTTTCAATTGGTTGGTGAGTTGGACCATCTTCTCCCAACTGAATTGAGTCGTGAGTCATCACCCATAACACCCCAGCATGAGACAAAGCACTGAGGCGAATTGCTGCCCGCATGTAGTCAGCAAAGACTAAGAAGGTTGCACCGTAAGGAATTAATCCTGAACCATGCAAGGCAATCCCATTACAAATTGCACCCATGCCATGTTCCCGGACTCCAAAACGCAAGTTGCGATTTTCGTAGTGACCTTTTTGGAAGTCACCTGTACTCTTCATCACAGTCATGTTGGAGTGCGCCAAGTCAGCGGAACCGCCAATTAGTTCTGGTAGAACCTCTGCTAAAACGTTTAAACATTTAAGGGAGAAGTTGCGGGTGGAATCAGCTTTGTCTTCTGGTTTGAAGGTAGGTAATACTTTGTCCCAACCATCTGGCAATTTATTTGAGGTGGTGCGCTCAAATTCTGCTGCTTCTTTTGGATATTTGGATTTATAATCAGCAAAGGTTTGATTCCATTCTGATTCTGATTTAGCACCGCGATCAACTGCCTTGCGGAAATGTTTCAGCGCATCTTCAGGGACGACAAAAGGCTCATGTTCCCAACCGAGTTTTTCGCGGGTAGCTTGGACTTCTGTTGTACCTAAAGCTGCACCGTGGACACCGGCGGTATCTGCTTTGTTGGGTGAACCGTAACCGATAGTGGTACGGACTTTAATCATTGATGGTTTGTCGGTGACAGCTTTAGCAGCTTCAATTGCTTTGCTAATTGCATCTAAATCAGTGTTGCCATCAGCAACAACTACTACGTGCCAACCATATGCTTCAAAGCGCTTACCTACATCTTCCGTGAAGGAGATATCGGTAGAACCGTCAATGGAAATGTGATTGTCGTCGTATAAAGCAATCAGTTTACCCAATCCCAAGTGTCCAGCCAAAGAACAGGCTTCGCCGGAAACTCCTTCCATGTTGCAACCATCACCTAAAATTACGTAGGTATAGTGGTCAACAATCTTGGCATCTGGTTTGTTGTAACGAGCAGCCATGTGGGCTTCTGCCATCGCTAAACCGACACCATTGGCAATCCCTTGTCCTAGGGGGCCGGTGGTGACTTCCACACCTGCGGTCATGAAGTTTTCTGGGTGTCCGGGGGTACGTGATTCCCACTGGCGGAACTGCTTGATGTCTTCTATGGTTACGCTGTCGTAGCCTGCTAAGTGAAGCAAAGCGTACTGTAGCATCGAGCCATGACCTGCAGAGAGGACAAAGCGATCGCGGTTATACCATTTTGGATTTTTGGGATTATACCGCAGGAAACGATCCCAAAGGACGAATGCCATTGGAGCGGCACCCATTGGTAAACCTGGATGCCCTGATTTCGCTTTTTCTACAGCATCAATTGCCAAAAAGCGGATTGAGTTAATACAAAGTTCTTCTAGGGATTGGGTAGCGACAGCCATAATCTCTTTATTCTTGTTGACGGTTTGCACTCTTCTTGACTCTTCGGCGCAGAACTGGGGTAATTACGAGCATCCCAGCAATAAGATAATCATCCCATATAGAGGAGTAAGGAATGGGGAGTAGGGAGTCGGGATTTTCTTCCCATTTCCCACTCCCCATACCTCTAAATTTATGGGTACTTTTTAAAAGCTAAAGTGACGTTATGACCACCGAATCCAAAAGAATTCGATAAGGCAACTTCCACTTTCGCCGCGCGACTATGATGGGGGACATAATCTAGGTCG
>Ga0209512_1002761_pt1 | contig 17941 bp, 11 predicted proteins | sample frozenSSSSmetaG_FD_184142 | JGI IMG/M metagenome (GOLD analysis project Ga0209512, IMG submission 184142) | Glacier valley bacterial and archeal communities from Borup Fiord, Nunavut, Canada, to study Microbial Dark Matter (Phase II) -... | ecosystem: Environmental > Aquatic > Freshwater > Ice >... | reverse complement strand
TAGCTTGTAGGTACGGGTCAGTGTTGCTCCGCTGATAAAAGCCCCGGGTATCAACCCACCGGCTCTTTTAATCATATTTGATATCTTTTCTTTCTTATCGGATATTGCATAAGTTCCGGCATAGATCACTTCCCCCGTAACCATAACAGTTCCCTGATCGCCATATCCGGGTGCCCGGCGGACATATACCTCATCGAATGGCATCAGTTTAAAGGCGGCATCGGTGGAAGAGAGTTTCAGATCGCGCGTAAGGGCGAACTGGAAGATATCATTCATTTTATCGGTCACTTTGGCAGCCTGCTCGTAGCTTAACCTGCGGGTTACCTCAATTACAGAGATGTCAGCCTGCTCGCGGAATCCCCCTGCTTTGAAGATCAGATCGCCGAGCGTCATATTATCCTGATACTCCATAGAATCGGGTCTCATGACTTCACCCACGATATTGACCGTTCTGCTTTCCCGCATCTGAAAAATGGAACGAATCAGTACTTTGTCTTCTTTCCGAAGTAAAATATCATTGCTCCCCTTCATCACCTCTTTAAGATCGAACGAGATATTTTCGGGAGAGTTATCTTCTTTGATCCGGCTGATCAGTCCGCGGTTCATAAAGGCATCTTCACGCAACCCATCGGCTTTTTTGATCAGGTCAGATAGCTTCATTCCGGGGATGAGTTCATAATTCCCTGGATGAAACACTGCTCCTTTAATGGCCACCCGGTTGCTGAATCGGTTCAGGATCGAGTCGGCCCTGATTGAGTCACCGTTCTGTAAGGCGAACTTACTAAAATCGGTATCGGCAACAGACCGTACTTCGCGTTCCCTGTCATTGTTGCGAATAACAGTTAACGAATGAGCGTATGCTTTATCACCGAATCCACCTGCAAACCGGATCAGGTCAGACATTGTTTCGGTAGTCTTGATTTCGAAGATCCCTTTTCGTTTGATCTCACCTGCAATCTCCACGCGTGTTTTATAGTTGGGAACGAAGATGATATCCTGTTCGCGGAGTTGTACGTTGGCCGTCGGATCAGCATTGATCAGAAAGTCGTAGACGTCAATTGTTTTGAAGGTCACCCCGTCGCGGATCAGTCGTATTTCGCGGAACGATCCGTTTTCGTTGGGTCCGCCTGAAAGGTAAAGGGCATTGAAAGCCGAAGCCGTAGAGGGTAGGGTATAGGTTCCGGGAGCGTTGATCTCACCGATCACATTGATCTTGATCGAACGAACCGCACCGAGACTCACTTCTGCCCATGTATTTGGGAACTCACCGGCCATACCGCTGTAGATCGCCATTAACCTGTTTTTAATCAGCGACTGTCCTTTTTCGAAAGAGAGACCTGCAAGATAGACCGGTCCTACATCGGGAATTGTGATCGCCCCGTTTTTATCGATCGTGAGCTGGTACTTTGTTTGGGAGGCGCCCCACACATTGATGGATAGTTGATCACTGATGCCAAGAACATAGTCACGTGGAATGGGAATATTGACAGCCGGTTCGAACGAGAGGTTCTGGGAATTAAAGAGCTGGTATCCGAATATTTTCTTTGTTTTTTCAGAGACTGTCACGCGTGCTTTGGGAGAGGTGTAGACTTTCCGGGTGGTGTTGGCAGAAGGATAATCAGATTTTGAGGACAATGTATCAGAAGGATTCATTTGAAGTTGCTGAATCCTGGTGGTGAGCTGATCGATCTGGGTCTGGCTGGCTCCCTGGGCTTTTGCCAGTGCAATGGCCTGATCCTGGGTTAATCCGCGTGTCTGCATCTCCTGCATGATCCGTTGTATCTGGGCATCACTCAGGTTATTGACATCAACGGTAGCTGGGTTGATATTGCTTTGGCCTACAGCAGTTTGTTCTGTAGTCAATAGTAACAGTATGAGCAGGGGAAGTAAATAGAGTAGTCTCATTTGATGATAATATTGTTGGGTGTATTGTTAGGGGTGGAAATGTTGAATAAGTACTTTTGTAAAGTAATGTGAAATGTCTCAAAAAAATAATTTTTAAGCAAATTTTTCTGCATATCTGGTTACACTGATTTGATTAATTGCCACGGCATTTATGCCGTGGTAAAATGATGAACAGAAATAGGCTTTAGCCACATCAAAGGTTTTAGTGTCTGCTTTAAATTGAAAACCAAGTGTTCCTAAATATCTGAAGTGACGAATTGTGGCGCATATATCATTGTATCTTGTATGAATGGTAGCAGTTGCGCCTTTTTTTGTTGTTTATTTCTTGCCCCGGGTTTCGTCGTTCCTCCTTACCCGGGGTTATTAATATTGGACCCCTTCAGGGTCATAATTTGACTATTTATATTCTATTCAGGTCTTTATGAATTGCCACAGCATTTATGTTGTGGTTGTTCAATTGAAGGCAAATTAGGCTTTAGCCACATAGTGGGATATGCCATTCAATTATTGAAGCCTAAATACTGTAAGTATCAAAAATCGTGAATTGCCTCATTTTCTCCCTTTCTCCTCGTCGCCATTTCTTGCCCTCTCTCCATCGCCACTTCTCCCCCTCATTTCTTCTCCATTCTAAAACCGATAACTCACCCCAATATTTGCCTGAAAATTATAAGTGTCACGTCCAGGTACCCAAAATTGGGAAAGATCAACCGGAACCTGTTCGTAATTGTATTGATAATTAAGTGAGCGGATCAATTCCAGTTTGGCTGTGAATAAGAGATGCCCATAGTCCCACTCTCCGAGGGCTGCCAGATTAATATCAACCCAATGAGCACGGATATCTTTGAATGCAATGTAAAATAAATCATTGTTGTGAACATATCGTTCGACCTGAATTCCTAAACTTTTTAATCCTTTTCCCCATATTACGGTGGCCGTTTGCAGATTGCTCCCCGGACCAATCCCAGCTCCTATTAATTGTCCTTCATGTGTATAGCCATGATTGATACCCCTTACAGCATACCATACATAAGTGGCCGCTCGCTGAGAATTAGTCGAATTAACCTCTAATTGAGTCAATTCAAAATTTACCTGAATATAATTGCCAATGAATGGGAATAATGGAAATAGTTTTTTAACCCCCCATATGTAAGCTCGGGTATGATCTGGTTCAATAGTCAAATCACGTGAATCGTACGAATGATCCTCTCTCCCATATTCGAAATAAAGTTCCGCATGATCTTTTAGTAAGAGCCAGCGAATAAAAACGGAAGCCATTTGATCACCATAGACGCTGCTTTCACCTTCACCATAATTGCTTTTCTTTTGCAATGCAGAAAAAATCGGTAAGTAGGAAGCGAAGTTGTTACCTATATCTTTGTGATAGGTCATAAAGCTACGGGTCATACCTAAGAAAAGCCCGGGGACCCAGCGAGGTTGATAAGTGAATATCATTCCGTTCAAATACCTCCAATCGTTACGTTTAGCAATATATTGCTTTATACCGTCGATAACAAGGTTAGTATCAGCACCAAAAAAACCAGATGGATCTAACTTGCCACCAATAATTTGTCCTTCAAATGAACCGATTGGTGTCCGGATTGGTTTTACAGTATTCAGTGTGAAATGGTTAAATCCGGTAGCGTTGTTGGTCATCAGTAACGAATTTCGCATTCCGGGTCCCCACCACAGGTTTTCGGAAGAGACACCTGCAGATAGCGGACCAACAGTCAAACGTATACTGCTTTGTCCCCAATAGGCTTTTTTATAAGGTTCATCCTGAAAGTATTCCGGCAGATCAATAATGTTTTTGAAAAAATAATAGGCTATAAGTTGCTGATCTGTTTTATGGTTTAAAAAAGTTTCAAACGGTTTGTTCTCCGCAAGGACTACCTCCGGCCGAAACTGTATGCTCAAAGGTCCTGCTTTCAAATAAACTCCTCCGCTCACCATTGTCTGGTAACCCCGGGCCGGGATCATTGCCCCATCGTTCAGACTATAGGGATGGTCGGTGTTGTACTGCTGTTGCCAGCTAAAAGGTAAAAGTTGTATTAATCCGCGTTTCCCCCAAAAACGGTAGCTGCCATCAAACTTTGTTTTGCTTTCCTGATCCGGATTTTGTATTGGATCGAAAGCGTTTTTTAATTTCAGCGCTTCAACAGGAAAAAACGGTCGGGCTGTAAATGAGATTGATGAATCAACCTCTCCAAGTAATTGTGCCCGCCTGTAATAATCTTCCAATATGGGTGTTCCCACCGGAATGGATTGTCCTTTTGACAGTTTTGCTGATAAGGAGAAAATAGCAAGAAGGATTACTATTTTTATTTGAGTTGAAATTATCACAAGTTTTGGGTTCAAAATTAGATGTGGGCTGACTTTCAAAACTCACAATTGGGAATTCTTTATTCGCTTCTATTATATTTTTGAGTGCCTTCGTTATGATTGTGATGAAAGCACAAGTCATTACAGGAATGAAAATAGGTCATCTAATAAGTCCAGTCATGAAAGATGCCTCTCATTCATTCTGGTTTAACCTATCGAAAATCACCAAAGGGAAGTAAAAGCGATTTTGATCAATCTTTTAATATCTCTCAAAACCGATAGCTTAATCCGAGTTGTGCCTGGAAATTGTAGGTGTCCTGGCCCGGAGCCCAGAAATCTGTATTGGCAGGATCCGGATTGTACAGGTGTCCGTAATTCATTGATCTGACAATCTCCGTTTTTGCAGTGAACAGGAGGTTTTTATAATCCCACTCACAAAGCAAAGCTGCTCCGATATCAACCCAGTTCCCGCGGATATCTTTTATATCATTGTAGTGCAGATCATTATTGTGAACATACCGTTCAAATTGTAATCCGATCATTTTAAGTGATTTAATCCAGCTAATACTGATAGATTGCATATCACTTCCGGGACCGATACCTGCTCCGAGCAATTGTCCGCGGTTCGTATAGCCGTGGCGGATATCAGTATGGGTATAAAAGTAAATACTCTCGCGGTTGGTATTGGTTCGGTTTTGTTCAAGCTGGGTAACCTCCAGGTCAAACTGAAGGCATTGCCCCGGGTGTGCCGTAAGGGGAAATAACTTTCGGAAACCGAATATATAGGCGCGTGCATAGTCGGGTTCAAGGATGAAATCCCTCAAATTATAGGAGTGGTCCTCCCTCCCATATTCAAAATAAACCTCTGCATGTTCCTTTGGCAATACCCATCGGATAAAAGTCGACATTAGCTGATCTCCACCTTGCACAATTTCGTTACCACCGTTGGTGTTTTTTTTGTTAGAAGGTGAAATTACCGGAAAATTACCCATATCCTCATGGTAAATCATAAAGCTGCGTGTGATTCCGATAAAAAGTCCCGGAACCCATTTGGGGGTGTAGCTTAGAATCATCCCATTCAGGTAGCGCCAGTCGTTTCTTTTGGGTTTGTATAATTTCCATCCGTTAAACGTCCGGTTTGTATCCGGAGGTGCGAATCCTGAGCCATCCAGCCGACCCGCAATGATCTGTGCCTCGAATGAGCCGATTGGCGTCCTGACCGGTTTTACTGTATTGAGTGTATAATGAATAAATCCGCCTGATGTATTGGTCATTAACAAGGAATTGCGTCTTCCGGGTCCCCACCAGAGGTTTTCGTTGGATAATCCTAAAGAGACCGGTCCAACTGTCAGCCGAATACTGCTTTGTCCCCAAAGCAGGCGGTTATAGGCATTGTCTCCAAATCGTTCTGGCAAGTCGATTCTGTCAAGAAAATTGTAATATCCTGCCCACATTCTGTCAGACGCCTCAGTCGGAAACCCTTCGTAAGGCTTGTTTTCTGCGTAGACATATTCGGGACGCAACTGAACACTTAATGGTCCCAGTTTTGCGTATACCCCCGCGCTGAACATCGATTGATAACCCCGTGCCGGAATCATCTCTCCATCGTTCATGCTGTATGGGTTGTTTGTATTAAACTGCTGTTGCCAGGTGACCGGTAATAATTTTGCTTTTCCCCATTTCCCTAAAAAACTTAGCGTACCATCGAATTTTCCATCTGCTTCTTTTTGAAGTTTACCGGAAGGGTCGAAACCATTTTTCAATTTCAGGGATACTTCAGGGAAGAAAGGTCTCGATACAAATGAAATTGTAGAGTCGATTTGACCCAAAAGTTGGGCCCTGCGGTAAGCGTCTTCCAGTGAAAGCGTTCCCACAGGGAGTGACTGAGCCTCCGAACGAAGCGGAAAACAGATGATAACAAGAAGTAGTAGAATATAAAGATGGTTCAGCGGTCTCATGTATTTTGGTTAATCTATAGACAGATTGATCGTTATAGTCAGAAAAATATATTCCGGGTGTTCCGGAAATTACCTGATTTTTTCTCCAAACTCACTTTTAAGTGTCCGGTCCAAACCTTCTGCTAATGTGTAAGGAGGTACAAAACCTGAACTGTGGGCCAATGACGCGTCAAATTGTGTGGTTGCACAGAATTTTCTGATTCTGACGCTGGTTATCGGGAATTTCTTTCCGGTAATCCGGTTGAGCAGATCGAAACACAAACCGCCAGTCAGACCCATCCAATAAGGTAGACGAAGAGAAGGGAGTTTTCTGTTTAAGCTCTCTTCCGCCTGCAATACGAGCTCGTTCATTGTCAGATCGGGTTGATCGGTGTAGTTTAAAATCCTCAATCCATTTGTTTTTGTCTCGAGACAAAATTTAATAAATGCGGCGACGTTACCAACGTATGCCATTGATTTTCGATTCTGGCCTCTTCCGATCATCAGAAATTTTCCTGAAGCGATCTGGCGAAGAAGGTTGTGAACGTTTCCCTGATTACTCTCCCCAAAGGCGACAGTCGATCGAATGATCGTCAGTGATTTAGTCTTGGAATCTTTTTGCTGCCACTCCCGCAGCACTTTCTCTGCCTGCCATTTACTCTTTCCATAATGGCTGAATGGATCGGGAGGAAACTGTTCGTCCGGATTTTTTTTGTTGAGTCCGTAAACGGCAACTGAACTGATGAAAATGATGTTGTGTATCCCATTTTGATCCATGGCATCAAGTACATGGCGGGTTCCACTCACATTTACGTCATAATATAATGAGATCGGAGAGACATCATCGCGGTGTTCTGCAGCTAAAAGAACTACAGTATCGGTTGAGTTCGTGAATACAAAATTCAGGTGTTTTTCTCTGATGTCCTGAATTGTAGTAATATCATTGTATTTTTCACTTGGATTTTTGTCAATATTGTAACAGTTTTCTTTTCCAATAAGGTCGATAAGTCTTGTTCCAATAAATCCGCTTGCACCTACTAAGGCTATGTGTCTCATTTATGAAGAAATTTATAAACTAATTTTAATCCCCAAACCGGAAAAATTCGGGGAAAGGCTCGCAGGAATATATTTCTTATATACTCCCTATGGTTCAGAAACTCCATCCGAAGTAATTTCTTCTGAAGTTTTAACTCTTGTTTGAAAAAACGGAAACCATGTCTCCTTGCAAACATATTATTACCAACTCTTGCTAAGACAAGATCTTCCGGAATATTTGCGATTACAGATCCATTTTGCAACATTCGGACCCAAAGATAGTAATCTTCATAACCAAAAAAAGGATGGTAATTTCCGGCACTTATAACTGCTGACTTTCTGAAAAGAACAGTCATGTGATTCAGCGGATTCCTTCTCTTTGCAAAACTTTTAATTTCAGCAAATTGAGATGGAAGTCGGCGGTGAGAACAAACCTTATCGCCTTGGTTGTGAAATTCAGCAATATTTGTTCCTGAAATATCAAGGTCTGGTTGGTCTGTCATCAATCTGATCTGTTTCTCGAACCTGTTAGGACACGAAATATCATCGCTGTCCATTCTGGCTACGAGCTCATTGGAGCAGAAGTTCAGCCCTTTTGCAAGGGCATGTCCCAGACCTACATTTTTTTCCAGCTTGCAGATTTTAAGCGGGGCAACTATATTGAATTGTTCAATTACCCTATCAAGTTCTGGTGTCAGAATTCCATCTTTAACAAGAACAATCTCAGACGGGCGTAAAGTTTGATTGGTCCAGATGCTTTCCAATGCCGCCTTTAGAAATTCAGGTTTTTCCTTATCATACACCGAAATAAGGACAGTAAAGTTCATGAGCAGATTCTTCTAATGATTTGAATGATTTGTGTATGAAACTGTTTTCCGCCAATTTTATAGAGCAATTGATGAAAGGCTTGTTTCAAAACAAATTTTGCATCTTTTTTTACCCAACTACCGTCGAAATGGTGTATCGCAACCGTATTGGAAGTCTTATATATTTGTTTGAAATAGATATTTTTAGGAGAAAAATAGTCGCAAGGGTAGATTGCTATATTTTCATCATTAATTAATCGCATTTTTCCATTTGCATTGACGCCAAATTGCAATGCAGCTATCTCATTAAAAATAGTTGGTAATGGCCTGATATCCTGCTTTCCGTCACTTTTAATAAAAGACCGGTTCTGATAATAGCCCAAAAGATGCGTTAGCAATTTATGTCCAGTAACCGCACCAAAAACGGCAGGTTCGAGATCGTTATTGTATTCGAAACCAATAAAGAAGTCGTGTTCCAGGAATGGATCAAGCGAAGCAACCAACTCAACATCAGCATCCAGATAAACTCCTCCAAATGCAGAGAGGGCATAAATCCGGATAAAATCAGCAGCAAAAGCATATTTTTTAGCTGCAATGGTCTGCGTTAACCATTTGCTATTGATGGATTCTGCCTTCTCACGGTCCCACAATACATATTGATAATCCGGCAGGTGTATCTTCCATGAATTAATGCATTTTTCAATCAGTTCCGGGTAAGGATCACCACTGAGCCAACAGTAGTGGATGGTCTTTGGAATCATCGTTTAATAACGAATTCTAATTTTAAGGATTTGGAATTATGCGTTTATGCAGGCACACGTATTTTATTTTTAAGGCTATTCAAATTGAAATTTCACTGATGATATATATTTCGATGATTCAATATCTGCCTCTCAGTAATTTATTGTGAGTTGCTCGAAGAGAGCATCCCATTTTTTATAAATTGGTTCGGGAAAGAATTTCTTCACATTTATCCGGGCATTCCGACCAAATTTTTTTCTTTTATCATGGTCATTACATAATTCCGACAGTTTTTGAGTCATTTTGTCAATGTCAAAATTATCAATTAAATAGCCGTCTGTACCGTCATTTATTATATCTGACGGACCGGTTTCGCAGTTGAAGGAAAGAACCGGCAGTCCGCATGACTGCGCTTCTAGTAGCACCATCGGTAAACCTTCGGTTCTTGAAGTCATCAGGTATATAGAAGCATCCAGGTACTCTTGCTCAATTTCTGATGAAGAAGGGATAATTGAAACTCTGTCGGAAAGCTTCTTATTTGTGATTAGGTCAAGGATGGATTTTCTCAATGGTCCATCTCCAATAATCCGGAGCTTCCAGTCCTTGTTCGCTTCGCAAAAGTGACTGAAGACCTCCAGTAAAAGATCGTATCCTTTTGCATAGTCGATCCTTCCGATCGAAAGGATTGTTTTATTTTGTAAAAGAGCTGGTTGATCCGATAAAAATGTGATGCTATTGGGGATCACAAAGCTATTTTTATTAAGCTTTGTCAGCTTTGGAAGATCGAAATTGGTGAGTGATACAACCGCGTCAAATCTTCGAAAAAGAATCCATCGCAAGATGAACCAGATGTATTTCACAGACGCATAAGAGCCATGTTGGCATCCGATTTTTATGATCGGATCTTTTCCTGGGAGCAACGAGGCAAGCAGCATTGGATAAGTTCCGATTCCAAGCAGAAAAGTCAGATTATCAGTTTTTCTGAAGTGATGTCTTACGGCGAAAACGGATTTAATCTTACGAATTATATTTAATCCTTTATTAGGGTTAATATTCAGGTATTGAATGCTTACCCGCCTGTCGATGGTGAAAACATTCTGTGGATTAGGAGTAGCTATTGAAACAATATCTACCTGATCACCCTTTTCCGCATAGTGGTTTGCCATATTTGCGGTAACCCGTTCTCCTCCTCCTCCAAAATGGATGTCATGAACCAAAAAAGTAATATGCATCGTGATTTGAAGAAAAATTAGGAGTATTTATTTCAGCAGATACGTTGAAAATTAAACCTGGAGCAGATGCCTATTTAGTAACGGGTACAAATTTGAAGCTAGGCGGTCGCTGGTTTATCATATTTACCAGCCCATCATTCAATTATTCATTTAATTCGTCCTCTTTGAATATTAATGCATTAACCAGTTACAATTTCTTGCTGTTTCCTCTCATGTACGATATACAACAGAAACAGAATAAACAACATTTCAAAACTTGGAACTAACAGAAACCTGACCCAAAGAATCAGTGTATAAAACAGTACTGGTATTAAAAACTCAATATTGGCAAACGATGTTACCTTATTGAAGATTGGTAAAGAAATAAGCGCAAAGAAAAGAACAGTGATAATACCAAACTGAACTATGCCGTCAAACAATTCATTGTGCGGCATTATAAGCGAGCCTTTGGTTGCGTTAATAAAATTTTCGACAGGTCCGAATCCAAATAATACTTTTTCGTCAAAAGGAGCAGCGTAAATAGTTCCGAGCACCAAAGTATTGGCCAGGAAGCGTAACTCATTCGATCCGTCATTCAAATTAGCAATACGGCTCATACTCGTATCGTATGAAATTTCTGTTTTTATATTGGCCACATACCATAATGAAAATAGAGATATAACGATATAACTGGCTATTGCTATGCGTGTAATATTTAGTTTTTGTATTCCTGATTTGAAATATTTTTTAGAAAACCGGACGATGTAAAACAGGAGCATGCTGAAAATCAGTAATCGGCTAAGTGTAAATAATGAAAGTGCAATTACGAGTAACTTCCCATGCTTATTTCCCAGAATATCGGAGCTAATAAAAAAAAGAAAAAGATAAGCACCTGACAGGTTGATTTCATAAGCGAGCGATGGTCTTCCGTCGGCGGATGAAAAAACCAGAAACTGAATTAAAATAGAGAGTATGCAAAGGACATGTATGTAATTCAGGTTGGTTTTACGGATTGGTGTAAGACTGAAAAACAAATGCGGAATGCAGATCAGACCAAATAAACAAAGATAGGCGTTAATCAATGAAGTCTGAATGGTACCACGGTAGATCATTAACAGAACCAGAAGTCCTCCGATAACCACCGGCCAGAGTGTTTTCCTGCCGATCTCTTTTTTGATTAAAAGCGCGAAATAAATGACGACAAACGATAAACCCAGCAGCACTCTAAAAGGTTTTTGCAGACCTTCGGGATCGGGCAGGATGAAAAATATGACCATCATGCTTACAAAAAGCAGAAATCCAACATATCCGGATTTGATCATTTTATCCCTGGTTTATTGTTTTTGTGCAATTTAATTTAAGAAATTACAAGTTGGAGAATGTTGAATCTTTCGGATTCAAAAGATCTTCTTAACTCAGAAATCTTTTGGCGACGCGGAAGATTTGTACCAGAACGATTCTTAATTGACCTTCTGTTTTTGATATTAACCGATGTTTAACCCTTACCTTGTACATTTCGATTTCTGCCTGCGGAATTGATGAAATTCCACCCAGCCGGAAATTGACAATTGGTTTTTCGACGAAACAAAATTTCACCCCGTTATTTACAAATCTTAAAATCAGATCGTAATCGCCAGAATATTTATAGGAGGTGTCATAAACCCCATATGTGTCATAAATTTTTTTTGGGATAAAACACGTAGGATGCTGGATCATATCAAACCGAAGCCGGCGTATCGAATTGCCAACCATCGAATAGAACTCTTCATCGAGAAAATTTCGGAGCAACCCATGAATGACTTTGCCTGAACCCGTTTCCTGGTAATATTTTACGATTTCTTCGAAGACGTCTTCTTCATACCAGTCGTCCGCATTTATAATCCCAATCAGTTCTCCTTTTGAATGATTAATACCCTTGTTCATCGCGTCATAAATGCCCTTGTCCGGCTCGCTGACCCAATAAGAAAGATACATTTCATATTTTCTGATAAGATCGACAGTCCCGTCTGTGCTGCCGCCATCTATTATAATGTATTCTTTATTTTGATATGGCTGACGGATTACACTTTGAATGGTCTGTTCAATGGTTTTTACCCCGTTGTAAACGACTGTGATGATGCTTATCAAAGGTCGGTTATCAGTTTTTATATCAGGGATCGTATTAATGTCTGATATCATTTGATCATCCTTGTGATTTTAAGCAGGTATGAAAGTAAGAGGGTCATACCTTTTTCTGAAATCGTCTTTTTAAGATTATGAACACCAATAAAGTAGTTGATCTTTTCTAAAATGGTGGCTTTTGTTCCCGATATATAGGAATCACCAGATGTTCCCGAAATTCCTGAAATCTGAGGGGCCAATTTAAATGATTGAAGATCGAAATTGTATAACCGTTCATAAAAAATGTGCTCAAGATATCGGTGATGAGATTCATCAACTTCTTCGTATGCATCAATCAGGTACTTGGTATACTTTGTTTTATCGACCTTGTAAAAGAATGTTTCAACATGATCTACCGGCATTCGATAGATTGTTTTTGGATGAAAAATAAAACTGTTTTCCGATCGGGTGGTTGCAACGATCCGATCCATATTTTTTACGATAAGACGTCCCGTGAGCTTAAAGAAGGTGTTGCATTCTGCAAGTATTTTACTTGTATTCAGCGCATGTTTGATAATTTCTCCTTCCCCAAAACCTTTTCCTTTTTGTTCAATTTGGGAGTAATCTCCATTGAATGATATGATTTCGAGGTTCTTTCCATTCGCAATTGCCTTCTCTTTCAAAGGCGTATAATTAAAGTTAAAACCAGTATTTTCGCAAAATACAATATCAGTAATCAGTTGATAGTGGGTAATTGCAAAATCAATACTAGTGAGATATTGCGAAAGTCGTTCGTTAGTATCTGTAATTGCCGTTGAGGGAATAGTATAACCTTTAATATCAATTGCTCCCGTTAGAAGTAATACCATCACTTCAATGTTATTTTAATCCGGTGCTTTTTGAAAACATAGAGCAACATGATGGTAATCAAGATCTCGGTTAATGTTGCTACAACTGCTACACCCTTTGCCTGATACAGCAATACAGCAGGGACGATCAATAACAGACTGAAAATTCCACCGGCTCCTACTATTTTTACCAGATATCGCTTTAACCCAAATGTGATTAACAAATTGACGGCGAGTATTCCGTTGCAGATGGAAAAGAACGGGATAAAACTACTGATTCTTAAGATGACAATTGTTTCAGCATATTGTGAAATTCCAAATAGAATTCTGACAATAAGCGGAGCAAATACCAGTAATAAAATTCCGGTCACAAAGGTTGAGAAAGCCGCAACCTTTAATACTTTGTTGCCAAAATGTAGTGCCCGTACTTTGGATTCGTGATAATACGTATTGATGCGGGGAAAAGTAACCTGCGAAACCGACGAAAATAATGAAATGATGGCGCGGATAATTTTTTCGGAAGCAGAGAATATTCCGACGGCTGAATCATTTGATAAAAATCCCAAAACAACGGTATTTGTTGTTGTGTATAAATTTGTAGCCACACCTGAGGCAAAAATATGCCAACCTTCAACAATTGTTCGTTGAATATCAATAAAGCCAGGCAAGTAGAATTTAATTGTTTTTTGACTCAATATCAGAATTGTGCATGCAAGTGCTGAAAGAAATGTACCAGTAGTTTGTATTGCAAGAGCTAAAAGGTAGTCTGATTCCTGTTTTACAAATATGAAAGTGCTGATGAGTACAAGCACTCTTGGTATAACGTTGAACCAGGTTATATGTGACATCTTTTCAAGCCCCTGAAACAGCCACATTGGGAAGAGAACGGTTGAAAGGACTCCGGTGAATGCAATTATCAGTAGCAGATACATCTGCTGTAATTTGGGAATTGCAATAAGTAGTGTTGCAAATATCAGCAAGCTGACAAAAGCAAAAAGTAACTTAGTTATTGTTGTCGACCAAAAAACTTTGCTAAGTGCGACCTTGTCTTCACGCACCCTGACGATTTCCTGCGTTGACGAAGTATTGAACCCAAAATCGGTTATTAAAATAAAGTAAGTTACAAATGCCTGGGCAAAGGCGATTTTGCCAAAATTGTCGGCTCCCAGTGTGCGTGTCAGATAGGGCAGGAGCAGAAGGGGAATGATGTAGTTGACGTTTTGAAGAAGAAACAGATATGAGAAGTTTTTCTTTAAAACATTGTCCATTTAAATGCTTTGTTATAGATTGAATTGCCTGATATCATTCCTGTCATGTTTCCAACATTATTCTAAAATAGCTAATCTATTGAATCTGACCTCTCCATTTGTTCCTGGTTTGAACCAGAAAGTCTTTTCCTAAAACCAGTACGGTGCCGGCGATAAGTCCAATAAAAACAGAAATCAATAGGATCAGTGGTCTGTTTGGTGTCGATTTTTCGATTGGAACCGATACAGGTTTAATAATCGTAAATACTGGTGTCTCCTCCTTTACCTGAATTTTTGCTTGCTCTAATTTTTTTGCCAATTCTGAATAGACCCCAGTGACTAATGTATATTCACCTGTCAGACGCTCTTCTTCTGTTTTTGCAACCGATGTGGACATGAACTTGTTCCGATCTCGGAATGATGCGAGTTGCGACTGCGCAAGCTGGTAATTTTTCTTTGCTTCGTCGTACCTTTGCTGTATGAAATCCTGATCAACTTTTGCTTTTTCGATTTTAAATTCAGTGATATATCGCTGTAAAAGTTGCTGTGCATTCTGTGTTAGTTGAGCAGCAGCATATGCTTCTGGCAGAGAGCAACTAAGTGATACATAGGAGTCTTTATCATTAACGAATATACTCACCTGCTTTTCTATTATTTTTTGTACCTCAATCTGCTTTTCGGTAAGTAGAAATAAGGGATTGCTCGCTTTGGTATTGAATTTATTTTTCTTCTCTCCTTTGATCGCTTTAATTATTATTGATGGAAGTCCGACTGTGTATTTTAGAAAAGGATTTCCAAATCTTATCTTCGTATAATATTCATATAATGTGACCTGCGTATCCAACTTTTCAAAGTTGAGGGGTGTATTCATCAACTCCAGTTGAAATGGCACACTCGAAATAATGCTTGAATATGTTCTTGGTGACAATTCGGAGCCTGCTCCCGTACTTAGATTTACACCGGCCATTGCTGCTAAACCTGAAAGGCCAGATAATCCTCCTGAAAGACTGGCCAATTTTGATTTAGGATCCGAAATTTGTGGAACCATTGTTGAGGATGCGGTAAATTCATTCGGAATCAGGATCGCCACAAAAAAACCAATAAAAACGCTCAATGCAATTAGCTTACCAACCAAAATTCGACCATCCCAAAAGGTTCTTGCAAGATTGATAAAGTCAACCTCTGTCTCCTGCGTTTGGTTTTGACTTTTAGTGTTTTCCGGGGTCATTTCAAATAATTATGAATCAATATTGTTTATAAAGTCAAACGATGAAAATGTAAAGCTGATTCTAAAGGTCAGCTGATTTATTAAATCCGTTTAATTCCGCGATGAAACAACATCAACGTTCTAATTTTTCTTATTACTTATTATCTTGTCACAATCACAAGTGTAGCGACAGCGGTCGCCACTGACGCCAAAGCCGACGCGATGGCTATCCACTTCATGGTATTGTCAGTTTTCACCGCTTTTTTAGGAACGATAATCTCTGACCCGGGGGTGATACGCGGAGTTCGTCTGAAAATAAAACCCCTTGTTGAAGCTGTTGTACCATTGGGGTAGATCACATAAGTTCTCGATTTCCTGGCCCTGTCGTCATATCCTCCGGCACGGTCAATGTATCTGCTGAGCGATATTCTTTTTTCGTAAGTCAATGCCAGTGGGTTCATCACATTCCCCGATACTTTAACGGTCTGCAATTGACGGGGAATGTTGATTACATCGCCGGGTTGTAATAACAGGTCAATGCTGCTGCCTGGACTTGCGAGAATTTTTTCCAGCTCAATTCCGACGGGATATGTGCTTTTTAAGGTTAAAAGGGAATCTCTGAGCGTGGTATCCCTTTGCATCAGCTGTTTTTTCTTCTCCTTCTCAGCCTCTGAGAGATTGTAGGTACGGGTCAGTGTTGCCCCGCTGACAAATGCGCCGGGTATCAATCCTCCGGCTCTTTTAATCATATTTGATATCTTTTCTTTTTTATCCGAGATGGCGTAGGTTCCGGCATAGATCACCTCACCAGTAATCATAACGGTTCCCTGATCACCATATCCGGGTGCCCGGCGTACATATACCTCATCGAATGGCATCAGTTTAAAGGCGGCATCGGTGGGAGAGAGTTTCAGATCACGCGTTAGTGCGAACTGGAAGATGTCATTCATTTTATCGGTCACTTTGGCAGCCTGCTCGTAGCTTAGCCTGCGGGTTACCTCTATTACTGAGATGTCAGCCTGCTCGCGGAATCCCCCTGCTTTGAAGATCAGATCGCCGAGCGTCATATTATCCTGGTATTCCATAGAATCGGGTCTCATGACCTCACCCACGATATTGACCGTTCTGCTTTCCCGCATCTGAAAAATAGAACGAATCAGTACTTTATCTTCTTTGCGGAGTAAAATATCATTGCTCCCCTTCATCACCTCTTTAAGATCGAACGAGATATTTTCGGGAGAATTATCTTCTTTGATCCGGCTGATCAGTCCGCGGTTCATAAAGGCATCTTCACGCAACCCATCGGCTTTTTTGATCAGGTCCGAGAGTTTCATTCCGGGGGTGAGTTCATAATTCCCTGGATGAAATACGGCTCCTTTAATGGCCACCCGGTTGCTGAAGCGGTTCAGGATCGAGTCGGCCCTGATTGAGTCACCGTTCTGTAAGGCGAACTTAATAAAATCGCTATCGGCAACAGACCGTACTTCGCGTTCCCTGTCATTGTTGCGAATAACAGTTAACGAATGAGAATAGGCTTTATCACCGAATCCACCTGCAAACCGGATCAGGTCAGACATTGTTTCAGTAGTCTTGATTTCGAAGATCCCTTTTCTTTTGATCTCACCGGCAATCTCAACGCGTGTTTTATAGTTGGGAACGAAGATGATATCCTGTTCGCGGAGTTGTACGTTGGCCGCTGGATCTGCATTGATCAGAAAGTCGTAAACGTCAATTGTCTTGAAGGTCACCCCGTCGCGGATCAGCCTGATTTCGCGGAACGATCCGTTCTCGTTGGGTCCGCCGGAGAGGTACAGCGCATTAAAAGCCGAAGCTGTTGAAGGAAGCGTATAGGTTCCCGGGGCATTGATCTCCCCGATCACATTGATCTTGATCGAACGGACGGCACCGAGACTCACTTCCGCCCAGGTATTTGGGTACTCGCCTGCCATACCGCTGTAGATGGCCATTAACCTGTTTTTAATCAGAGACTGTCCTTTTTCGAACGATAGACCTGCAAGATAAACCGGTCCTACATCGGGAATTGTGATTGAACCGTTTTTATCGATCGTGAGCTGGTATTTTGTTTGCGAGGCGCCCCAAACATTGATGGAGAGTTGATCGCTGATGCCAAGAACATAGTCACGTGGAATGGGAATATTGACAGCCGGTTCGAACGAGAGGTTCTGGGAATTAAAGAGCTGGTATCCGAATATTTTCTTTGTTTTTTCAGAAACTGTCACACGTGCTTTGGGAGTGGTGTAGGCTTTCCGGGTGGTGTTGGCTGAAGGATAATCAGATTTTGAGGACAATGTATCAGAAGGGTTCATCTGTAGCTGCTGAATCCTCATCGTGAGCTGGTCAATCTGTGTCTGGCTGGCCCCCTGTGCTTTTGCGAGCGCAATAGCCTGATCCTGTGTTAATCCGCGCGTCTGCATCTCCTGCATGATCCGTTGTATCTGGGCATCACTCAGGTTATTGACATCAACGGTGGAAGGGTTGATATTGCTTTGACCTACTGCAGTTTGGTCTATAGTCAATAGAAACAGGAAGAGCAAGGGAAGTAAATAGAATAGTCTCATTTCTTG
>Ga0209512_1002757_pt1 | contig 17949 bp, 19 predicted proteins | sample frozenSSSSmetaG_FD_184142 | JGI IMG/M metagenome (GOLD analysis project Ga0209512, IMG submission 184142) | Glacier valley bacterial and archeal communities from Borup Fiord, Nunavut, Canada, to study Microbial Dark Matter (Phase II) -... | ecosystem: Environmental > Aquatic > Freshwater > Ice >... | reverse complement strand
GCCTCAAATAAAGAAGTGAAGAGTATCAAACAGTGTTCCATGCATGGTGGCTTCCATGCATGAACACAAACAGAATCTTCGGGTGGCCGTCAGCTATTGGAAGTGAATGCCCGTATTCACGCAACAACATACGACTGGGTTGTGATTCGCCTAGAGGCGCAGATCGACATATCTAAACTTACTGGCTGCTGGCCAGCTACGAGTTTTCGGGGTTATCTCCTGTGAAAATCAAGAAATGACTGTTGAGCAAAAAGGTGGGCAGACTCAGCATTGGTTCCCTAGCCATGATGGATATGGATATGCGGTCATTGCTGATAGACTTTCTCGCATGACCAACTTTCAACTCCAAGAAGAGATTTAAGGCTTTCCTCTGCCTAGACGATATTAAGATGGTTCTCGCTAATGATTTGTTCTCCTCGAGACCTATCACGACTTTAGTGGATGGCCAACTGCAGAGTCCGACTAGAACAGGGCCTCCCAAGTGCTTTCTTTGGCCTTCTGAAAGCAGTGTCGAGACTTTTCGCGGCGAGGATAGTGGTGTAGTTGGTTGATCCATTAACCTTGATATGTTCAGGTTTCGAGGCTTTCTAAATGCTGGCGTTCACTAGACAGTATAATCTTACCAACTATTCAGGGTCTCACTTCTTACTAACTGGCACAATGACAGTATAATCTTACCAACTATTCAGGGTCTCACTTCTTACTAACTGGCACAATGATCACTATGTGGCGTGATGGCTAGCGGGGTGAAGTTCTGAAGGCTAGAGTCATTTGTAACAATGTGCCTCACTTTATACCCTCTGAGTTCACTTGTATAAACGCTGAGATATTTGCCGTGACCGTCTCTAAGCACAAGTCCACGCATTTCACAGCTCCTTTTCAGTTTTTCAACTATAAACAGGGAAATTGCCAAACATGTCGGCAGCAGTCTTGGACCAGCCGAGTTTTACGACAACATCAGATGCTCTGCCCAACTTCCTCTCGCCATTGGGCCTTCTCTGGAACGATGCCAAACTTTTTTTTAAGATCTGGACGACGATTCCAGGAATTATTTTGCCACTTTCTCCGTGCCTCTCGGGTAAACTGGACGAGCTGTCTCTTACAGCCGAAAATTTGAGAGATATTACCTTCCATGGAGTCCTTATCGTTTTCCAGCTTATCTTTCTTGCGTCACTCCCATTATGTTTCGTCTTGCCCCTTACTACCTTTCTTTTCTACTTTATTGGCTTCCTGGTTCTAAACTATATCCTCTGCATCCCGATCAACGGCCAGGCAGGAATCATATTTCAAGCATCCCCAAAGCCAGGTATTCCTGTCGCAGGTGAAGGAGAGAAGTGGATATTTATCAACGGTGTTTCCGTGGGGTATGTACGTCTAGATTTGTGTGCCTAAACGAAGAATTGTTGACAATATTTGGTAGACACCGCTGGCTCCAGAATAACATTCAGCGACTGGCCAATTCATTTCGACGACAAATTATTGCAGTTCACAATCCAACGTATGCTCTTTTCGGAGTCTCCTTTAGCAAGTAGGAGCTTTCCAGAGCCGGGTCTGACAGTATTTGCAGCTACGGCATCATCTTCGATTTGATACAGTGTCTTATCGAGCGAGACTTCTCCTACAATACCAACGACGTTCGCCAAGCCTATGCACTTGTCAAGCAAGAGCTCACGAAATCTGCAAATTCCAAGGTGGTCCTGATCGTTCATAGTCAAGGTGCCATCCAAGGTGGTATGGTCATTGATTGGCTTCTCGCCGATTTACCGGAGGACAAACTGTCCAAGCTCGAAGTCTACACGTTCGGGAATGCCGCTAATCACTTCAACAATCCTGTTCGTAGATCGGCGAATGACGGAGATAGACTTAAGGATTATTATCGAGCTATTCCGCATATCGAGCATTTCGCAAACAGCGGAGACTTCGTTGCTAGATTTGGCGTCCTGAATTATGCTAGGAAATTCGTGGGTCAGAGAGAAAACAGATTCGTGGGGCAGGTGTTCGAAAGAGAGGGCAGTGGGCATATGTTTGGGGAGCATTACCTAGATACTATGTTTGTGATGGACGGCGATAAGGTTGCAGAATATAATCCGTTCATGGAGTCTTATGCCAAAGTCGACAACCACAACGGCAGGTAAGTTTCCTGGTGCAAATATTGGAGCGTGTGACGCTAGCTGACAGAATAATTACTATTTGCAGCCCTGAATATTTGCCGAAGGCTGATGAAGGACGCATGATCAAGTCTATGAGCCGACTCTGGGAATACAGGAGCGGCGGGGCAGCTGTTGGAGGTGGCCGGTGGTGAGTATCCGGATATCTGCATACTCACTCCACTCAATAACCGACAGCAAGGGCACAAGATGGCGAGACTTGACAATACGAGCACTTCTTTTTCACTTCACAAGCCGTGACCTTCGAATATGGACCAAATTATCTCTAATCTCTTTTGGTAGAGTTTTGGTAGTTGTGACCGCATGTTGGCATGGAAGCGGTTGCACTGGATTGAGTTTGGTCTGAAGTGGACTAACGTCCATGATGGTTATCATGATTCTCCAACTCGAGATCCCAGATTCTTTCTTTCTGAGATATATGAAGTCTACTTATATTGAACTCTCCAACAAACAAATTTTCAGTTGCTCTCCCATTTCGTCGCAATGAGCTCCGCATTTTTAATGTCTTGCTTTCATCGGCATTCTTTATTAGCACCGTAGTTTGAATGAATGGCTAGGCCGTTCTTGATCTACTCTTCGAGATGTCTGAAACTTTTAAGGAGGTTCTGGCAGAAGTAGTTGATACCTCCCATGCTAGGGAATACCCTGCCTTGAATGGTCTAGCCATGTTTAGTGGGCCTCATGGAGCAAGCGTTCCGATGGACGAGTATGAAATCATTCTCATGGTAGCAAGCGGGTTTGGCATCGCGGCAGTGGGGCCATATCTAAAGCAGCTAATTCATAACTTCCACATCCGTAAGGTTCAAGCTCGCCGAGAACATGTGATTTGGCAAATACAGGATATCGGTCAACCTCCACCCGCATCATTTCTTTTAAAAAAGCTGACAGTTTTAGATATTGGATTAGTGGGGCAGCCACTTCTGAACGTGAATCTCCACGAGGATATTAGATGACGACTGTGTGCGTAGAAGCATCTCTGATATAGTGAATATTGCTAACGAAAATAGATTCTCGACATCTCCATCTACTATGGCTCAACTATCATCCTAAAGATGCCATTTAGCAGACGCGCCACCCTCTATTCAGGCACTGCTCCGCTACTCGAAATCTTCCAGGCAGAGGTGACTAGAGAGCTCATCGAGAGAACGTAGGTGGAAGTAATATCTGAGAATGTAAAGTCAAACGAGGGGAAACTTAAGTGCGAATTTGAGTTAGAACTTAAGTTAGGAAGAGGATTGGGTAGATCAAGAGATGGTAAGATGCTTGTTAGGTAAGTCGTCGCGCTTGTCATACTATCACTACTAATAAATCCTAAAAGTCTCTGCATCTGACGACATTTGAGATGAGCTCCGAAATCTCGTCCGAGATCATTTGAGCAATGGGGTAAGCTTAGTAGAATTGGACTATTGGCCTCTAAATTAAGACCCCTTTGTCGTAAATGGAGTTGGTTAGTTAGAGTTGAAGAGCAGTCGGAACTAACTACTAGGAACTATCTCCTCTTCATTATAGAGAAATCTTAATATATTTAGACAGACACTAACATTTAGCAGTTATAAAGAATCAACTTAGTTCCTACAAATCCCCACAACTTCGATGGTAGTTCCCCTCTGTCTCTGCTAAAAACACGCTAAGAAGTCCTTAGAAAGTAGACGTAGCGGAGAGCTCCTAAGCATCTAGGCAAGACTAGGTGCGACTTAGTCATCATCCAGCTTAATTATGTCTACAAGCAGTTTTCTTAATGTCAAAACGGTCCAAATTCATGACTTTGGCCCAGGCGGCAGCAAAATCAACCACTAGCTGCTGCTGCCCGCCAGCCTCGGAGTAGACTTCGGCGATAGCCCTCAATTCAGCGTGCGAGCCAAAGACTAGATCAGCGCGCGAGGCCGTCCACTTCTGCGCGCCGGTCGAGCGTTCTTTGCCGGTGAAGAGCTCACCAGTAGAGTCAGCGGTCCACACGGTGTTAATGTCGAGTAAGTTGGTGAAGAAGTCGTTAGTGAGCTTGCCTGGACTAGCCGTCAATATGCCTTTGGAGGAGCCGTCGTAATTGGCATTGAGGGCACGTAGGCCGCCAACGAGCACTGTCATCTCGGGCGCTGTCAGCGTTAGTTGCTGGGCTTTGTCGACGAGAAGCTCCTCCGTGCGAGCAAGCGACCAGCCCGAGCTGTTGCGGTAGTTGCGAAAGCCATCACCCTGCGCGTTGAGGTCCTCGAAGGTCGCGATATCTACATCGCCTTGAGTGGCATCGACGCGGCCCACTGTGAACGGAATGTTGAGGTCGTTGTAGCCTGCGGCGGCAGCAGCGTGCTCGATGGCGGCATTTCCACCGAGGACGATGAGGTCGGCCAAGGAGACTTGCTTGCGGCTATTTTTGGCATTGAAGTTGGTCTTTATCGTGTTCAACTGCATCCAACAGTCAGTCTCAACAATTACAGGGGTCTAACAAAGAAGGAGAAGGGGGGCTAAGACATACGGCGGACAGGACGGTTTGAAGCTGCTTGGGGTTGTTCACTGCCCACGAAACTTGGGGCTGTAAAGCAATGCGGGCACCGTTAGCACCTCCACGCTTGTCGCCATTGCGGAAGGTCGAGGCAGAACCCCAGGCTACAGAGACCAAGTTCGAAATGGTTAGACCGGGGGCGATAAGGATTTGTGCCTTTAGTTGGCCCTCATCGGCAGCGGTAATGGGGGAATAAGTCACAGTTGGGAGGGGATCCTGCCAGGAGAAGCGCTGCTTAGGCACCTCCGGACCGAGGTAACGGGAGATAGGACCCATGTCACGGTGAGTGAGCTTGACTGTTGTTTACCAAAGTCAGTCAAAATCCGTGGATAGGCAGGAAATTGGGGGGAGAGAGAGGGCAGGAAGAGCCAGTACGAGGGGGAGACTTACACCACGCGGCGGCAAAAGCATTGGTGAGAGCCTGAAAGTCATTGACCCAGGACAGAGCAATAGCGCTGTATATGGGGTCCTCGCGTAGGGCAAGGTCGCTGACCAACATGGAGGCGTGGCGGAACGTCTTGTTGAAGGGATTTGGGTAGTCAAGAGTGCTGTTAAGTGCTGAGAACTGACTAGCACCACCGGGACCTTTAACCAGAGTCCATGTATTACCAAAGAGGCTGTTTAGGAAGTCTAACCAAAGCCAAAGTCAGCAAACAGGGCCGGTTGGAGGAGAAAAGGAGGGGGGTCACCATTGCTCCATTTTGTGGGCGTCTTGGACCAGATGACTTCCAATCCGCTGGTGATGGCGTCATCACCAGTGCCAGTGCCAAAACTGTTGGCCCAGCCCAAGTCCTGCTGCTCAAGGGGGGCGGCTTCCGGCTCAGGGCCCGTGGCTAGAGAAAACAGACGTTAGCATGGTGTCATCCGCGATTCGAAAGCTGGAGAAGAGGGGAAATGCTCACTCGTGGTCGACGCGCCGTGCGTCTTGCCAAAGGCGTGTCCTCCGGCGATTAGGGCAACGGTCTCGGAGTCGTTCATTCCCATGCGGGCAAATGTCGTGCGAATGTCGAGGGCAGATGTCTTGGGGTCCCCATTACCATTAGGGCCCTGGGGGTTGACGTAGATGAGGCCATGGTGAGAGGCGGCGAGCGGCTCCTGCAGCTGCCCCGCACGCGTGGCAAAATCGGTGCTGCCGTTGTAGCGGATGTCATTGCCCTGGGGCACAAAGGTGGTCTCGGCACCCCAGAAAACACTCTCATCCGACTGCCACGTGTCGGGCCGGCCCGCGCCGAAGCCGAGGACCGGGACGCCCATGTCCTCTAATGCCGTGTTGCCGGCTAGGATGATCAAGTCGGCCCATGAGATGGATTTGCCATACTTCTGCTTGATAGGCCACAGCAGGCGCCGTGCCTTGTCGAGATTGCCGTTGTCGGGCCAGCTGTTGAGCGGAGCGAAGCGTTGCTGCCCCTACCCAAGGAACATGCCTGTTAGCTCTTGCATTGAGGTTGCGAATGGGAAACAAAACGGGAGTGAAGAGTCGTATGCATACCATACCACCGCCGCCGCGTCCATCTTGGATGCGGTAGGTACCGGCGCTGTGCCAGGCCATACGGATGAACAGACCGCCGTAGTGACCGAAGTCTGCCGGCCACCACGGCTGTGACTGTGTCATCAGAGCCTTTAGATCTGCCTTGAGCGCATTGTCTATCTCGCGTTAGGTCCATATATGTATATATATCGGACGAGCCAGTCCACGTCCTCGGGGCGCGACTTACAGTCGAGTTGGGCGAAAGCAGCCGCATAGTCAAAGTCCCCCCCACGAGGGTTCTGTTCGGGCGAAAACTGACGGAGCACATCGAGCTTCAGCTGACACGGCCACCAGTCATGGCTCCGAGTGCCGCCGCCGGCTGCGTCGCTGATCTGCGGGCACTTTCCGAAAGAACTGCTGAGAGTGTTGAGAGACGGCTCGTCGGCTCTAGGGATTAGAACATTTAGCTTGTCGACGCTGGCAAAGGGACAACCTTGGGCCGAGACAAAAGGCAGGAGCAAGATCAACAGGGATCGCATGGAGGGTGCCATAGCAAGTAGTCTAACAAAGGTCAGGGACGAGAGTGGGAGTCAGACTGCGATGAGAGCCGGTGTTGATGAGAAGGAGAGTGTCGTTCCTCATGGTCAGCACGCCGCCTTTATATTCTACTTCGGCATAATCGTCGGTTTCGACAAACTGTACTCGGGTACAGTTGCTCCAAGCAAATTGGAACGTGCAAGCAAGTTGAAAAGGTCGGAAGATACCGTTTACACTAAAAATATGTACTATTACTATTAATGAAAATGTAAACAACTAGTCCTTAATTAAATAGATCCGGATCTATAAGATCCCCAAATGGATCTTCTTCTTCTTCTTCTTCTTCTTCTGATTTGGTGTCAAACCTAATGAAGCCGTCCTCAATTTCAATTGCGTCATCCCTTTCTCCGTCTCTTTCCTAGTCTACTTGACCCTCTCTTTTATGCTCAATATGTAGGCCTTGACGCGAGACTGACGCGAAAAACTTTGCTCCGCCCCATTATGCTCAACCTGCTCACCCACTGCTCACCTTCGCTTCACCCTTCAAAGCAGCAAGGAGTTTGAATTCCACGCTATGCATAGTGGCATGATTGAGACTACTATCTAGGTGATTATGGAGCTTGTGTATGGCAGAGCAGACGGGATGTCCAATTCCCTCCAGTCTGTGGTCGTATGTGGCCGTTATGCTCTTAAGAATGTTGATGTCTAGCACATTCTCATATCCTACTCGCGTCTACAAACCTCCTCGTATAATGTTATAACGCGTATACTTCCATCAACAGGGCGAATGGCGTCCCTTGTTCTGAGCAAGTCCTCGACGGACAAGTATCCCGATGCAACAAAAATCCATGGGGTTTTCTGACTGAGTTCGAGTCCTCGAACCCAGCTTCTTTTTTGCATTTATCTCCAGCCATTCAGCTAGCACTCAAGCACTTTGGCAAGACATTCCACACACACGGGATGAGCTGCGTCGTATCTGTGGCAGACCAAGGCAGGACGGGCGCTGATTTCCTCGACACAACGGATGCAAACCTGCTCACGCTGAGCCTTAACTGGAACTGATCGACGACTAGCAGAAGTCGTGCGGAGTGGGGCCGCAGGGGGCGGGACGGAACGAGAGAAGCCGCGAGAGAAGCCACTCTAAATGCGGGGATCAGCGTCATCTATGCTCTAATTACCCATACTAGCCTATATTAGTATGGATTATACCTAGATAGTTAGGTAGATATACTACTAAGACAGAAGCGCCTAATGCACCATGCCATTGGTTCAAGGAGATGGCCGAGTGATGACCCTTAACAGGCCTAAGTATGTGTCTACGCGCTTCCAACAGACGACAAAGATCCATCTTTAATGCTAGCTGATCTAACTATAGTCCATATGTACCTACAATCCTACATACACTGCTGCATAAATACAAAGGCAAAGGCGGTAGACAGTCGACATTCTGTAGATTAACAAGTCGAAGTCTTAATCATGGATTCTCTTAATTGGATTTAGTGGTCTTCGCTATCATCTTTGATCTTTCTTATAGTTGCTATACCCATTTCACATTATGCGCTAAAGGCATATCTGAACTATCGAGTAGGTGACAATCTAGATGCTGTGACCTTGCGCCTTGCGCCATGCACAACTAACGGCAAGAAGCACACAGGCAGATATTGCTTTCGGTGCTTAGCATGGCTGCCAACCTCCACCGCAACTTGCCAATAGAAGATTTCTTGGAATTGACCATCTAAAAGAACTGTGGGACTCTAACACGGACGGTCGTCTTCTGGCTTTATTGTGTGAAACAGCTGTTGAATATAAGCCTTGCAACAATCTATTCCAATTCATGTTAGTGGGTTCTTGTGCGGAGAAATGGTGCAGCCACCATCTCCTTGGGGAGCCGTCATCAATGTGGAGGATGTGATGGGGGGTTTATAAAGCACGGAGTGTTGGCGTGACGTTCTGAATAGGCTCGGAGATGTTGCATGCAGTATATACTTTCTGAGTAATTTCCCGAATCCTGCTCTTTGGAGAGACCTGTCTCCCATGCCAACCCAACCCATTCCAGGCCATCTCAATAGACATCCATGACCATCAATGATTACATCCTCCCTCACTGTCCTCACTGTCCTCATCCGTCTCCTCCTCCTCCTCCTCCTTAACCTTCTTCTTCGCCTTCCCCTTCGCCTTTCCCTTCGGTTTATTCTCCTTCTTAAACATATCATCAAGCGTCTTCTGGTTCTTCTTATTCACTTGCTTCTCAAACTTCTCCCTCTCCCCCCTCCCCTCCTCCTGCAACCTCTCCACCTCCCTCCTCCACTCCTCCGTCTCAAAATCCGCCCCGATCAACCTCTCCAACATCTTAATCTCCCCCGCCCACACCCCCTTATCCTCGAATTGCTTCCCATCCTCCCCCTTCCGCTCAATCGGCGTCTCCAACACCATCGGCAGCCCCTCAAACCCCGCATGATTAACCACATTCCAGAACCCCGCGAGCCCAATAAACCCCGTCCCGATATTCGCGTGCAGGTCCCTATTACTGCCCAGCGGCGTCTTGCTATCATTCAGATGCAGCGCCCTCAGATATCCGCCCCCCACCACATCCTCAAACTCCCGCATCGTCTCCGCGAACGCCTCCGGGCTGCGCAGATCATACCCCGCCGCGAACACGTGGCACGTGTCGATGCACACGCCGACCCTGGTCTTGTCGTCGACCAGCGCGATGATGTCGCGCAGATCCTCGAACCGCGTGCCGATGACGTTGCCCGCGCCCGCCATGTTCTCCAGCACCGTGACCACGCTCCTCGTCGCCTTGTGCGCCCGATTCAGCTGCGCCGCAATCCGTGCAATGGCTTCGGGGCGGGGGTGCGCGCCCGTGTTGCCCGGGTGGAAGTTGTACAGTCGGATCCCGAGGGCCTCGCAGCGGCGGAGGTCGTCGAGGAAGCAGGTGTATGCCTGGTCGGCCTTGTCGAGCTCGGCCTGCGCGAGGTTCACGAGGTATGAGCCGTGGGGGAGGACGTGTGCGGCGGCGTCGTAGTTTTGTTCTTTGCAGAAGGCCTGGAATTGCGATTGGGCTTCGGGGGCCATGGCGGGGGAGGCCCATTTGCGCTGTGATTTGAGGAAGAGCGCGAAGGCATTGGCGCCGATGTGGACGGCGTTATTGATGGAGTTGTGCACGCCTAGGCAGCTATGTCAGCGTCTGTGATAGATGTCGAGTATAAGAGAGATGGGGAGATGTACCTCCAGCAGCGCTGATATGCGCCCCGATAAACATCTTCCTCTTCAGCCCAGCCACCACCGTCCTCGCCGCCAACGGCATCGCTTCTTTCTCTTTCTCCTCCTTCGTCTTCCTCTTCTTGGTTACTTTTGTCTCACCCTCTTCTTCTACCACGTCTCCCTCCTCCTCCTTGACTTTCCTCTTCGCACCCGCTTTCCCCTTCTTCGCGACCCCAACCTCAGCCTCAACCTCCTCGGTATCGCCCTTCCTTTTCCTCGGTGTAGCTTTCACCTTAACACTCTCTTTCTCCTCAGCCTTGGTATCCACCGGCGCCTTCTCCGCCAATTCCTTCTTCGAGGCTCGTTTCCTCGGACTCGGCTTGGTGATCAACTCCGGCGCAGCGTTCTCGACGTCGTTGTCCGAAGTTTCGGTGTAGGATGGAATTGCGGATTTGCGACTCGAGCGACGAGACATTGTACGTTTGCTTCGAGCCGGCAGACTCAATTGACAAGGAGTCACGGGGCTGAGGGTTAAGGTTGAGATTTCGAGGTGAGGTTGGTTGCTTCGGAGTTCAGCCGCGATAGGAAACGCGTTCGGAATTCGCGAATGGCGCGGTATCACGTGGAACGCTTGAAGAGTTTAACTCTGCTCCTGAATTTTCAAGGTCTTTTTAATTATTCTACTCATTTCTCTTCATCAAAGTCTTCCCAGGAAGAGATTGAGAATGACGGTCAAAATTCATGATATCTTCGATTGAGAGGGCAATTCATCTCATAGGATCACAGGATCGATGACCTGGCCCTCTTGTCTCTTCATATACCCGAGATCTGATCACGGATCTCCTCAGGGATCATCACAATCAAACTCAAAAGTATATATAAACCTGTCTTCACTGTTTAGAAAAATCTCACTTTAAAGACCATTAGACAAGGACACCATTAGTTCTGAATTCATTGTATTTCCTCAACTGTTTCTAAATATTGCCCTGCTCACATGCTCATATATTCATATGCTAAAGTTGACGACTCTGCCTGTAATAAAAAAAACCCCATTTCAAAGCAGGCTGCAGAATTCGAATACGCCAACATTGCCAAAGGCCCAAAATTGTCGAAGCCTGCCAAACCGTTGTTTTTGCCAAAGCTCAATGTACCCAACTGCTCCAGATACCATTACACGCCCTCTTATAGAGATCCGTCATTGTCCCTTCACATTGTCAAGTCCATCAATGCCTCACAAACCTAATACTCCCCAATACAAACTCCAGCAACGCAGACGCCGGCTGAATATAAGAGCACATGTTCCGCACGCAACATGATGACGGTAAAATTTATCTCTGAAAGTCTGAGGCTCGATCAAGGTTGAACGCAGCACTAACAAGGGCCAAATGACTGAAAGCCTGCGGCATATTGCCGAGTTGCTCGCCACTTCTGGCGATCTCTTCAGAGAACATTCCCAGATGATTAGAGAAGCTTAGGATGTTCTCAAAGAGGTTGACGGCTCGGTTCAGGTACTTCTTCTCGTATACTCCAGCACGTGTCATGGCCTCTACGAGCCAGAACGTACACATGCTGAAGGCACCCTCATGTCCGCCAACGCCATCTTCGGCTTCCACTGTGTTATATCTGTAAACGAGACCGGTGCTCGTCAAACCACCTTTTTCTGGAGTTTGAAGGATCCTGTCCATGGTGCGCAAGAACCGAGGATCATTTGGAGTGATGAAGAAAACGAGCGGAGCAATCAGAATTGATGAGTCGAGGGTCTCATTACTCTCATAACTCTGAATGAAACATTTCATCTCCTTATTGTAGCCTGTGAATTGTCAGCTAAAGAGCAACTGTCGACTGCAATAGAAATACTTTTGTTCATGATCTCCTCGTATATTTCATCTCTAGTAGCCAACCAAGCGGCACGGTTCGGGCAAGGAAGGCATCGCTTGTCTGCCAATCGAAGACCACGATCGAAAGCAACCCACAACATAATCTTGGAATATGTGAAATTTTGCTTATTATTTCTGACCTCCCAAATGGACATGTCAGGATCTATCAGCCAAATTAGTATAGTTCAAATGTCGACGCCAAAGGCACTTACCTCTCCAAATTGTCAAGAGATAATCGAGGATCTCTCTGACAGAGACCCATTGATCCCATGTGACAGGCTTTCCATACTTGTTGTAAAGATAGATGCCGTCCATGAGCTCTCCATAAATATCGAATTGCTGGTGAAAGGCAGCTGCATTGCCAATTCGGACAGGAGCGCTACCTCTGTAGCCGGAGAGATGACTGTAACGTGTTATTTAAGTCCGGGCACGAAAACGTTTAACTTACCTGAGCTCAATCTCAGGGATGTCCGTCTCGCCACGAATAGTGAACATGATTGGAAGTGCTCCGTCCGGAGATCTCGACTTTCGGAAACGATCACTCATGAACATCATATAGGCGTCAGCTTCTTCCGTGAAACCCATTCTCAAGAGAATGTATATGGTAAAGCTGGAGTCTCGAACCCAGGAAAATCGATAATCCCAATTCCTGTCCATAAGTCAGCAGCATTCTTATGATTTTTAAGAGTTCATTGGATCAAACGTTTGAATTAATGCCCCAGGAGCAATAGTTCCATTGCGGGAGCACTTCCAGGTACCTCTGAGACATCATCAGAAGATCGGCATGTGTGCCAAAAAGAAAATCAAGAGTACCTACCGAACACCGCCGATAGCTTCAGGAACGGAAAAGGTTGGAGATGCAATGATGGCACCAGTTGGCTCGTATGTAAGAAGCTTCAGGATCATCAAGCTCCGACTGACAACCTCGCGCCAGCGTCCCTTGTACTTCGATTTCGAGATCCAATTGTACCAATAGACTTGTGTCTCATGCTGCTGAGTGTCAAGGACCTGAGTAGTCACATCAGGAGTGACATGATTAGGAATATCATCACGTAAGACAAAAGAGATAGCCTGGCCCTCACTCAGATGTATATGGGCGACAACTCCCTCACCAAGCATCTTCTCGTGCTTGACCTTGGTAAAGGTAAGAAGTGGACAAGATTGCGCATCCTCATCTCCCTTATCGATGGTCACGTCCAATTGCAATTGAACGTCCTTGGACTTGAACGAGACCGTCTTCGACTTTTCTTCTCCATATCCATGGCTGGGAATAAGGATGTCGACAGCGTGAGTAGCACGGGCATAATCAAATGCTGGGAAAACCTCCACATCTGATTATAATATGTTAGCTTCAAATATAACGATGAGCATACTATGGGCTCGAATAAATCAAAATATGACGCCTGGGGAAGATAACCTACCGAATTCGACATAGCCTCGAATGCATTCAACGCGCCTAACGAGCCATTTCTTCAATTCGTCTTGGACACTTACCGCCTCGCGGAAATGTGCCCTAGTTTTTGATAAAACGCTCGACTTCTTTGGACGTGGAAAGAAGTCAATCAGATCCATGACGCCATCTTCATGTATATATCTGGTCTGGAGAATGTTCGAAGATGGCTGATATTGCTGCTTGGTCGTGTATGTGAGGTCGGTCCTTGGACAAATACTAAAATATCCACCGCGATCGGCGTCGAGAAGACGGCAGAATACCGATGGAGAATCGAAATCTGGCCTAATACATCTGTTAGACATGTAGCTCGTGATTTGATGAGAATGTGGCCAAGGAAAACGACGTTGATGATCATTGCAAGGATAGCCATAGAAGTTTGGCTCCGAGTCCAGATATGAGAACGTACCAGCACATGTAGTCCAAACTGCCATCAATGCCCACCAGAGCACACGTCCTCATATTCCCGATGAGTCCATAGTCTTCAATTGGGAGGTAACCTGTGAGAAATGGCAAAATCAGTGTCGCATTCCCCAAGGCTAGAGCTTGCTAACCACCGGTGGCCTTTCGTCGCTCATTCTCGGCAGTCCCGGAGGTCGCCATGGGTGCTGATATTCCGCTCATCGTGATGGGCGACTCTGGAGAGAGCCTGGTCTGAGGTTGGAGAAACGAGGAATCTCAAGGATCGAAGGGCCAATAGGTCGTGGGAGCGTACAGATGGTTATTTCAGCTGCAGATATCACAGTAAAAGAGGTTTATATTCGCGCGGACACAGAGGGGAGAGAGAGAGAGTCGTAAGACGAAGAGGAAAGATGAAGATTGAGGGCAGAGGAGAAGGAGGAGGAAGGGAAGAGGAAGATGAAGAGGAGGAGGAAGATGAAGAAGATGGTTAGAAGTCAATAAGAATGAGGAAGAAAGGAAGGCCGTCTTAAGCTTCTCGTGTCTATATGTACCTACGTACACTTCGTAGTGGGGGGTCAAACGACAATGTGGGGAAAGGGAAAGAAGCAACAATGACGACGTACATGTCAAGGTACCTAGGTACCTACCTTATTAAGCTTAGCTCCATCTAGTATTACGGATATACTTCGTATTATGTCGCTCCCGGCGCCGGAGGTCTCTCTGAACAACCGTACTGGCAAATATCAGAATGTGACATGTCACGTTGCCCGGCTACGGTGGGCGGTCCCCTCCAGCGGGAACCATGCCCATTACCGGCATCTGGCATCTGGGACCTGGCATAGGAGCCCGCAGCTGAGAGCTGTCAGCAGTAAACACTGAACATCGCAGACCCTGATCCTCGCAGACTCACCGATACATTCCTTTGACACTGCGATTGAGCCTCTATCCCTTAATATATCGAGTCCGCGAGCACACGAAAATATCCATCACCTTCAGAGACAGCATCAGCACCCTCCACTGAAGCAGAATCATCATACATACATAAAGTACATAATACGCGTGTGGCCAAGAGGAAGCCACAGTGCACCAGGCCAAAAGGAGATCACATGGCTTAGATAGGTTGTGATCACTGTCAGTAATCGATTCCCGAGAACGAAGATCTATGTGCTCTGTGGTCCTCCTCCCTCCAGCCGAATGAATGATGGAATACAACACAAACCAGTTCAAGCTCGAAAATCTCCGTTCAGCTCCCTCACGACCGACAATCCCATACGCCCAGTTCCCACGCCCCACCCTGCTCGATCCAGAGGCGAGCTTCGACGGCCAGAGACGATCACAGAGCGACGAGGACGACGACGAGGACGACTCGGACTCGGACTCGGACTCGGACGCGGACGCAACGACCGCCTCGAGAGGCAGCTTTCAGTCCGATTCTGATGCGGAGATGGAGTCTGGCGCCGGTTCACAGCATCGGAGGCGGAGGAGCAACTATAAGACCCATCCGGGCTCTGCGCCGCCCAAGAAGCCTCTGGTGCCACAGGATGGCGTCCCGGAAGAAGTGAGCTGGTCTCAAGACGACGAGCCATGGTCGGATGAGGAATCCAAGTCGAATAGTGACAACCAGGAGCTGAACAACGTCTCTGATGACGACGATTTACAAGTTGATGAAGAGGCGGCGTTGACAGGGAACGCCAGAGGAAAGCAGAGGCGGAGGCGGAGGAGGAATCAACACATGGATCAGCGGATTGTGAATGATTCTGAGATTACCAAGGAGGAGAAGAAAGAGGCCGACCACAATGTGCTCAAAAGCATGTTGATCGATGGGCTCTTTATTGCCTTATGGTAGGTCTCCGAGCTTCTGGATTCTGTGCCTTAGCTAACACGATGCTCGCAGGTACCTTTTCTCCCTCTCCATATCCATCTACAACAAGTGGATGTTCTCGTCTGAGCACCTCGATTTCCACTTCCCTCTCTTCACCACATGCATGCACATGCTGGTGCAATTTTCGCTAGCCTCCCTCGTCCTCTACCTCTTCCCGCGCTTCCGACCTCGGGCGGATTCTCTCTCGCATCCAAGCAATGTCTACACGCCCGAAGAACAGAGGCGTTATGACATTGATGCGGCGGAGCATAAACCACTCATGACGAGGTGGTTCTACTTCACCCGCCTTGGGCCTTGCGGCATGGCTACGGGCCTGGACATCGGTCTCGGCAATATGTCACTCCAGTTCATCTCCTTAACCTTCTACAGTACGCCTCTCCTCTCATACTTATTTGATTGCTAAACATCTTTCTGACTATTCTCCAGCAATGTGTAAATCCTCCGCCCTAGCCTTCGTTCTCCTCTTCGCCTTCCTTTTCCGCCTGGAGACCCCCTCTCTAAAACTCATCGCCATCATCGCCACGATGACCGTCGGCGTCGTCATGATGGTCTTTGGCGAGGTCGACTTCTCTCCCCTCGGCTTCATCCTCGTCATCTCCGCCGCCTTCTTCTCCGGCTTCCGCTGGGCACTTACTCAGATCCTCCTACTCCGCAATCCCGCGACCTCGAATCCTTTCTCTTCCATATTCTTCCTGGCCCCAATCATGTTCATCAGTCTACTTACGATTGCGATACCCGTCGAAGGACCACGAGAGCTGATCGCCGGTCTCGGAGTATTGATCGACAAGAAAGGCCTCTTTCTCGGCCCAGCCATCATGTTAGCACCGGGCACGATAGCATTTTGCATGACGGCATCTGAGTTCGCTTTGCTGCAGCGCACCTCTGTCGTGACTTTATCGATTGCGGGCATCTTCAAGGAAGTCGTTACTATTCTTGCCGCAGGGCAAGTCTTCAGCGACACCATGACGCCCATCAACCTCGCCGGCCTCGCTGTTACCATCGGCGCCATCGCTGGCTACAATTATGTCAAGATCCGCAAGATGAGGCACGATGCGCAGGTGCAGGCACATCTTGCGCATCTCGGCATTACGGGGGATCCGGCCGATGAGGCGGACGGAGACGACGAGGACGGTGACGGAGATGCACTCGGCGTTGCTGGGAAGGGCAAGGGGGCGGAGAATCAAGGGTTGCTCGGTTCAAGAGGCAACAGCCCACGAGGTTCGTCACCTCGCTAATAGGACTGAGATGATGGAGACCTGTAGAGAGCCACGGGAATGGCCGTATAGCGTGGTGTACCAGTAAAGCGTTGATGATGCACATGACACTGTATTTGATAGGTCACAGCGAACGAAAGAAATGGTCTTTAGTGGCCCGTTTCCCCAGGACGTAGATGGATATCCATCACTTTCATAGACTCTAGTTTTGTATAAGCTCCACTTCGTCATTAGATGTTTGCTGTCCTATGTATGCAGTGTGTTTCGTGAATAAGGAGTGTGCACGTGACTTGATTCTATCTAAATTGGTTAGATCGTTTTTCGTCTGGATGCCTTGCCACAGCCTTGCAGCAACATTATTCAAGAGCAAGTCGACGTGCTGCCAAACCATCAACACATCAACACATCAACATCATCATCTCACCCCACCCACACAATCACGACTCAAAGCAATCCGATCTCAAGTCTGTCATATCGCGACGAACACCAACACCAACACCAACACCAACACAACCACATCGCCGCCTCACATCTCCACCACGATCTCAGAACCACTGCACCTTTCAAGGCGCAAGAGGTACGTCTAAGCGCTACACCCACGAGGTCCACACGTAGTCATCCATCATGTCCTACCCGCCTCCTCCCGGGCTCAGCGCCCACTCCAAATCGACGTCGACGGCTTCGTCGCTGCCCGCGCGCCCGCCCCCCTCCGCCATCCCCGCCGCCGCCTTCAAGCCGAACTACACGACGCCGGCCCCCCCTCACTACGGCGGCGCCGCGCCCTCGTACCAATCCCAGGCCTTCGTGCCGCGCCAGCTAAACGCCCCCGCGGCACCAGCCTACAGCGCCGCGCCCGCATACCAGACGTACGCCGCGCAGCCCTACGGGGCGGCGCCCCAGGACTACTACGCGGCGCCGGCAGCAGACGCGTACGGCGCGCCGCAGATCCGCAACCCGTTCCCGCTGCCGGGGCAGGGCCAGCAGCAGCAGGCGGGCGGCGGAGGCGGAGGCGGCCGCTACGACGCAGCGGTAGATCCCGAGATGGAGGCGCAGATCGCGCAGTGGCAGAGCGCGTATTCGAAGGACAGCAGCAGCAGCAGCGCGCAGGCGATGGGACGGCCGACGTACGCGACGAATCCGAGCGCGGCGGCGGCGGCGGCGACGAGCGCGAACGCGGCGCCGCTGGGCGGGGGTGGGCGGGGCGAGGTGGGCGGTGGCGGCGCGGTGGGCGCGGCGGCGCACGCGGACGG
>Ga0209512_1002755_pt1 | contig 17955 bp, 14 predicted proteins | sample frozenSSSSmetaG_FD_184142 | JGI IMG/M metagenome (GOLD analysis project Ga0209512, IMG submission 184142) | Glacier valley bacterial and archeal communities from Borup Fiord, Nunavut, Canada, to study Microbial Dark Matter (Phase II) -... | ecosystem: Environmental > Aquatic > Freshwater > Ice >... | reverse complement strand
CTGCGGTCGCAGAATTTGCTTCAAATTATGTTTATGTTGGAAACTATACGGTAGATGATACCGCCAATATCGTTACGCACAAACGCATAATGGGCACCATTCCTAAAGTGTGGGGTACAGAAGTGAAAAGGAAATTTTCTTTTAATGGCGACACCATCATACTAAAACCGTTAGATGCAAATCGAAGGTTACTATGGATACGGCAAAAATAAACAGCAATCTAAAACATGGAGCATCAAAAAATAATTGTACCCACTAAACTTTATGGACTCGACCATCTGAGAGCATTGGCTATTTTATTGGTATTAGGCTTTCATTACCAGCTAGGTTATTTTGGATACCCCCAATGGGCTAAACAATTTAATCAATTTGGCTGGACAGGTGTTGACCTGTTTTTTGTTTTAAGTGGTTTTTTAATTTCGTCACAACTTTTTGCACAAATAAAAAAAGGCAGGAACATTTCTTTAAGAGAGTTTTTTTTGAAACGCTTTTTTAGAATCATCCCAATATATTTTGTGGTGGTTGGCATTTATTTTTGTTTTCCATTTTTTCGTGAAAAAGAAGCATTGCCACCGCTTTGGAAGTTTTTGACGTTTACCCAAAATTTTGGATTAGACAGAAAAAACTTCAGCACATTTTCACATGCCTGGTCGCTTTGTGTAGAGGAACATTTTTATTTGTTCCTGCCATTTACATTGATTTTTCTACAATTCTCCAATCTTTTAAAAAAAGGTTATTGGCTGTTAATTTTTCTATTTATAGCAGGGTTTGCAATACGACTATACAGCTGGAACAATTTATATTTACCTGTACTAAGTAATGAAGGAGGGTTAAATTACTGGGCACAGTACGTTTATTACCCAACTTACAACCGCCTGGATGGCCTGTTAGTGGGCGTTTCCATTGCAGCAATGTATCAATACTTACCAAAGGGCTGGGATAAAATTTCAAAGTTTGGCAATCATTTAATAATAGTAAGTTTTATTTTATTAACCGCAGCCTATTTTTATTGCTCCAACCTTTCCTCTTATACAACTTCTATTGTTGGTTTCCCTTTTATTTCTATTGGTTATGGATTTCTTGTAATGGGAGCAATCTGCCCTACTAGTTTTTTATATAAATGGAATTCAAAAACCACTACACTAATTGCAACACTATCCTATGGCATTTATCTTTCGCACAAAGGTATCATTCACATAGTTCAGGCAATATTTTCAAATTGGGGTATTGATAAAAATGGCAATGTGATGCTGTTAATTTGTATTGCATTTTGTGTATTGATAGCATGGCTGCTTCACCTGGCAATTGAAAAACCATTTATGAAATTGCGAGATCGGTTTATTAAACAAAAAATAACCACATAAAATAATTCACTTACTAAAAATTACAATTGATAAAATGAAGATCAAAAAATTAATACCAAAAAAAATTATGACAAGCTCAAAATTATTAGCGCTGATTTTCTTAACAAGTTTAAGTTTATTTATCAGCACTCATTTAGCGGCACAAAATGCAAAGAGTAAAAATGTAAAAAAAGATCAGTTGAAGTCAGCAATGCTCTCATACGAAAAATATATTGATGACAACATGGATGCACACATAAAAGAGTTTGTAGAGTTGGTCTCTATTCCAAGTATCTCTTCTATCCCATCCCACAAGCCCGATGTTGCAAAAGCAGGCGAATGGATAGAGAATAAATTAAAAGCCATTGGAATAACGACTGCACAACTAATACCAACAGAAGGAAACCCTGTGGTATATGGCAGTTGGGACAAAGCTCCGGGAAAACCAACTGTTTTAATCTATGCTCATTACGATGTGCAACCGGTAAAAGAATCGGAATGGGACAACCCTCCTTTTGCCCCGGTTATTAAAGATGGAAAAATATTTGGGCGTGGTGCCAGTGATGATAAAAGTGGTGTGATGACAACCATTTGGGCGGTGGAGGCCATGTTGAGTAAAGAAGGAAAACTACCGGTGAATGTAAAATTTATGTTTGAAGGAAATGAAGAAGTGGGCAGCCCTTACTTTAAAGATTTTGTTACAAAAAATAAAGAACTGCTGAAGGCTGATTTTGCATTGAATGCAGATGATGGACAATATGATGAAAATACTCCCGCAATGACAGTGAGTTTGCGAGGTGCCGCCCAATTGGAATTTAGCATCAAAACAGCCAATACGGATGCCCATTCGGGTGAATTCGGTGGTAAGACGCCCAATTCAGTTTTAATCATGGCTCAGATCATCAGTTCGTTCTTTGACAATAAGGGCAACGTGGCAGTAGAAGGATTTTATGATAAGGTAGCACCTGTTTCTGCACAGCAAAAAGAGATGATCAAAAAAATACCGTATGACCCGGCAACGGATATGAAAATATTAGGCACTAAAGCCGAAGCAGGCGATACCAATTTTTCACCACTAGAAAGAATATGGTTTCGTCCGACGCTTGAAATTGTGGGTATGCAAGGCGGTTATATTGCGGCAGAAGGTCACTCTAATATTATTCCTGGTAATGCCATGGCAAGAATTACCTGCCGCCTCGTTAACAACCAGGATGGTAAAGAAATCATTGATCTCATTGTAAAACACATTAACAAAAATTGCCCGCAGGGCGCAACAGTTACTTATAAATTTGGCAAAGGCTATGCAAGGCCAATGCAATTGCCTGCAGATACGAAAGAGTATCGGTATATCTCCGATGTGTTATCCAACATTTACGGCAAGCAACCTCTGCAATTAGCAACCGGAGGCAGTGTTGGGGCATTGTTATCCATCAAAGAAATTTTAGGTCTGTACGCTTATCCGTTAGGCTTTGAATTAAGCGATGAAAAATGGCATGCGGCCAATGAGTTTTTTAGGGTATCCAGTGTGCGCAGAGGTCAGTTGATTTACTGCAATTATTTACAACATCTTGCTGATGAAGAAAGTAAATTGAAAAAGTAAAAGCTTGTTTACAACCAAAAATTATGATTGATTTATTTGTAAAGAAAGATAGGGAAATATATAAAATCTATATCTAAAAAACATATGGTGACTTTTAATAGAATAAAACTTAAATACTCCACCAATGAATACTACTGCGGTTATTGAAATTCGTGATGCTATACTTCCCAACGACATTAATTGCATCAAACAATTATGGACCGATTACCTAACTTGGGGAAACGATAAAATGCAAATGTTGTATGGTGTACATCCGCATAATCCAACAGAAGCGGTGGAACAGGATATTAAAATGATTGCCAAATTTCTGCCGCCAAACGGCCGTCTTATTCTTGCATTCATTGATGAAAATGCCTGCGGAATAGGATGTCTTAAAAGTATTACCGAAGAAATAGGTGAAATTAAACGAATGTATGTTGATCCATCTTTTCAAAATATTGGAGCAGGCCGGGCTATCCTTCAATCTTTACTAACCGCTGCAAAAGAATTGGGTTATAAAAAAGTAAGATTGGATAGTCCCAAATTTATGGAGGCGGCTCATTCACTTTACCGAAGTGTTGGTTTTAAGGAAATTCCGGTTTATGATGAGGTTGAAATTCCCGAAGCATTCAGACAGTAGTTATTGTTTATGGAAATAGATGTATTATAATTTTTCATTTAAAAAATTCGATTATTATAAACAATCACATAAAGGGAAATGATGGCTGTTTATTTTCAAAATATCTTTTTTTACAAACAAATAGGGTGAAAACGATAATGATTACCCACTTAATATTTTTTTAGTTTTTTAGTCAATAAATCAAATTTAAAAATGAAAATAAATCAAACAACACTCCTGTTTATCGCATTGATAAATCTTTTTTCTTTTCAGTTGTTGGCACAAAAGAAATTTGAGTTAGGAGATATGGATAAACTCTATACACTTACCGACCCGCAAATATCGCCTGACGGTAAATTAATTTTGATAGTGGTAACTAAGCCCGACACAACAACCAATAAAAACAAATCATCTATTTATAAAGTAGATGTGGCAACAGGAGCCAACCAACAGCTCACCTTCGACAGAGCTGCTGTAAGTTATCCAAGATGGTCTCCTTTGAATGATGCGATTGCTTTTATAGCGGCTGATGCAGCAGGAAAGGGACAACTATTTATTTTGTCAATGAATGGAGGTGAAGCAAAAAAAATAACTTCTTCTCCTACCGGAGTGCAACAATTTGCATGGAGTCCTGACGGAACAACTTTCGCTTTTGTACAGGAAGATGAAGTGGCTAATAAAAAAGAAATAGAAAAAGGATATGATGCATTTGAAATAAAATACAATAGCATGTTTTTAAATGCGAAACCATCACCATCTCATATCTGGCTCATTTCAGCAAATAGTGGTGAAGCAAAAAGGCTCACGGCTGGTAGTTGGACTGTACCTGTTTCTTCTCCCATATCCTGGTCGCCTGATGGAAAACTAATCGCATTTCAAAGTAACGAAACCCCTTATTCAGGCGAACTGGTTTTTACAATTAAAACAGTTGAAACAGCAACTGGTAAAGTAAATAGAATTACAACCAAACAAATTGAAAATGGCTCCATGCATCGGGAAAGACAACCTGTTATTTCGCCAGATGGGAAATCAATAGCGTATCAATTTCAACTAAATAATGTGGGTTACGGCTCAGATGTATATTTTACTTCAATCAACGGGGGTGCAGCCAAAAATTTATCTGCTGCTATTGACCGGTGCTTTTTTAGACAAGAATGGACTGCTGACAGCAAAGCCGTTTTTGTGGCAGCCAACGACTTCAATACCGTTTCGTTATGGATGCAACCTTTGAATGGTACGGCAAAAAAGATAAACCTGAACAACTTATGTATTACAGGTGCCTATTGGTATCAATTCAATATTGGAAAAAATAATTCAATCGCTTTAATTGCAAGTTCTCCGCAATCGCCACAAGAACTATATTACCTGAGCAATGCAGAAGCATTACCAAAAAAACTAACCAATTTTAATGATGAAGTGCGAAGCATACCATTAGGAAAACAAGAAACATTTACGTGGAAATCAGATGAGTTTACACCCAATGGCATTCTTACTTTTCCACCCGACTTTGACCCAACTAAAAAATATCCTTTGGTGTTGGAGCCACATGGTGGCCCAAGGTCATCATCTAAAGAGCAATTTTTTGCATCCGCACAATTAAAAGCTGCACATGGCTATATTGTTTTTCAGCCTAACTATCGTGGCAGTGACAATATGGGTTACCGTTTTTCTGAAGCCATCAATGGTAATGTGGGAGAAGGCTCGGGTAGAGATGTAATGAAAGGTGTAGCAGAGTTAAAAAAGCGTAGCTATATAGACAGTAATAAAATTGCCGTAACAGGCTGGTCGTGGGGTGGATATATGACCACCTGGCTCATTGGCAACTACCAGGGCTGGAAATGTGCCGTTGCCGGGGCTGCAGTAACAGATTTACTTGACCAATATTCAAAATCAGATGAAGGAAGCATGTACCGGTTTGAATATGGCAAAGGCATATCGCCATTTATAAATAAAAAAGAGGAAGAAAACTGGATACGAAATTCACCCGTTACTTATGCCAGGAATGTAAAAACACCCACATTAATTTTATCAGACATTGGCGATGAAAGAGTGCCCATACCCCAATCTTATACCTATTTCAGAATACTTCAAGACATTGGTACAGAATCAAAGTTTATCGTTTTTCCCATTGCAGGACATATACCAACTGACCCAATAAGAACTAAAGAAATGAATAAATTTATATTGGACTGGTTGGATAAATATTTGAAGTAATAAATTTTATCAAAAAGAAGAAAATGCCAAGTCAAAATTTTATCAATAAAAAATAAGGCGGCCAATTTTAAAATGGTTAATTGTAAAAATTAAAAAATGAAAACAATTCTTTTTTCGATTTTATTGCTGGTAATATGCGCTGCTGCGACAGCACAAAACATCGTGATAAAAGCAGGACATTTATTCGATTCCAAAACAGGCAAAATGCTTACTGACCAAACCATCATTATTAAAGATGGAAAAATAGTGGACGTTGGTACCAACTTAAAATATACAACCCGAGACACTTTGATTGACCTGTCAACATCCTGGGTACTGCCGGGCCTGATGGATTGCCATGTCCACATAACCGATAATGATCCTTATAGAAAAACAAACAGGGGCCTGCATGCCAGCTATTTCATGGAGAGTTCTGCCTTCAGGGCATTAAGGGGTGGTTATGTGGCGGAGCAATTTTTAACAAGCGGTTTTACCACCATAAAAGAAATAGGCAATGATGCCAACTACGCAACGGCTGATATTATTAAAGCAATAAAAGAAGGCTGGATAAAAGGACCCACCATTTTTTATGCAGGAAAAATAATCGCTCCTTATGGTGGCCAAAGCCGTGGGGTAAATATTGAAAATGAACATGCGTGGGAGTTTGAATACATAGATGCAGATACACCCGATGAAATAAAAAAAGCGGTAAGAAAAAATATTTATTACGGTGCCAATGTAATTAAAATGGTAACCGGTGATAATGGTATTTATAATGTGGAAGATATCAAAGCAGCGGTGGAAGAAGCAAAAAAATATGGTTTAAAAGTAACTGTTCATGTGGCAGATAAAGCGGGTGCCACAAACGTAATTGAAGGTGGCGCCGCTGCCATTGAACATGGATTTGGTTTAGATAATACGCAACTCCAGTTGATGAAAGACAAGGGCATATTTTTAGTGGGTACTGATTTTTCTTTTGACAATTGGTATTCCTACGGATTGGACTCAGCCACTGCTACCACATTAACCAATAAAATTATTGACCGGTTAAAAAGAGCTTATACAATCGGAACTAAAATGGCTTTTGGTACAGATATCATCATTGACATACCAGGGCTTAACCGGGTACAAACGAGCCTTAAAGTTTTGCAAACATGGAAGGCGGCTGAAATACCAGCATCTTATATTTTACAAACCATGACCATTTATGCCGCAGAATTATTAGGCGTAGAAAAAAGTAAAGGCATGATTGCACCAACTTTTACAGCAGATATTATTGCACTAAAAAATAATCCGCTGGAAGATATTGATGCGGTTGAGAATGTTTTCTTTGTAATGAAGGATGGTAAAATAATAAAGCAAGATCAACGATAAGAGCATAAAAATAATTTGGCTAAAGCCAATACAAAAACTTTATATCCTACAGCTAAAGCTGGAGGTAATTCATGGAGGCAATTCATGAATTCATAAAATATTTTAATTAATAAATAGAATTTGAATTGCCACATGGCTTTAGCCTGTGGCCTAAAAAATAAAAATGAAATTGGCTTTAGCCAAAATAAAGAATGGAAAAAAAATTAAAAGGGCAATGGAAAATATTCAGAAATACATTTTTTTCAGATAGAAAAATAACTAAATAACAGCCACAGCAAATCAATAAAAAAATTAAAACGCATTGGAACAAACTCAAAATGAAACCTCAAAAAAAGAATTAGTTTCCATCATCACGGCCTCATCTGTAGGCACCATGATAGAGTGGTACGACTTCTATATTTTTGGAAGCCTGGCAACCATCATTTCAACACAATTTTTTCCAAAAGAAAATCCTGCTGTGGCATTTTTGGCAACGCTGGCAACCTATGCCGCCGGCCTTGTGGTAAGGCCGTTTGGGGCATTGTTCTTTGGAAGACTGGGCGATCTGGTAGGGCGGAAATACACCTTCATGGTAACACTCTTGTTAATGGGTGGTTCTACTTTTGCTATTGGGTTGATACCAAAATATGAAGCCATCGGTTTCTGGGCACCTGTAATTATTTTGATACTACGAATACTTCAGGGTTTAGCAATTGGTGGTGAATATGGTGGTGCCGCAACCTTTGTGGCAGAACATTCTCCTGCAGGCCAACGGGGCTTCTGGACCTCATGGATACAGATCACGGCTATCATAGCTTTCGTTATTTCGCTTGGTGTTATACTAATTATCAAAAACCTGATGAACACCCATTCGTGGAATGAATGGGGCTGGCGATTACCTTTTTTGATATCCGTTTTTATGGTAGCAATATCTGTTTATATTAGAAAAAATATGGCCGAATCGCCGCTGTTTGCCAATGCAAAAGCAGCCGGCAAAACATCCACCAATCCATTAATGGAATCTTTTGGCAATAAGGCAAATTTAAAACTGGTATTGCTGGCTTTATTTGGACTGCTGATGGGATTAGGTGCCACCAGCTGGGCCTCGGTATTTTATGTGCAAACTTTTTTTCTAAAATTTATGCTGGTTGATTACGACCAAACAAATACGATCATCATGACCGGCCTGATAATAGGCGCAGGTCTCAGCATTTTTTTTGGCTGGCTTTCAGATCGTGTGGGCCGTAAGCCAATCATTATGCTGGGTCTCTTACTGGCATTGGTTTGCTTTCGCCCTATTTTCCAGGTAATGTATCAAACCGCCAACCTGCAGCATAAAACGGAGAACAAGGAATTGTTTAAAGTTGATGTAAAACAGGAAACACTTCCCCTATCATTGGCCACACCAGTAAATATAACAACAACACAACATATTTATACGGATGGCACTATTGCAACGGAAGTAAAAAAAGTGATGCCAGGTGCTGAACAAAGACAACCACCCGAAATATCAACTACCATCAAATTAAATTGGGCTGACAAATGGAAGCTGATAGGCATGATATTTATTCTTGAATTTATTTTAACCATGACCTACGGGCCACTTGCTGCATTTTTGGTTGAAATGTTTCCTTTAAAAATCAGGTATAGTTCCATGTCATTACCTTATCATTTAGGCTTTGGCATATTTGGTGGCATGTGCCCGGTTATTGCTACCTATTTAATTGAAAAAGCAAAACAGGTGAATCCAGACAATTACTACCTCGCAGGCTTAACTTATCCACTTACATTAATGGCTATCTCTCTTGTGATAGGCTTACTATATCTCAAGGATGATGTTGGGGGTAAATTGATCATGGCTATTTCACCCAACATATTAAACCCTGTAAAAAGATATGCGGGTATCATTTGGATACTGCTTGCTATTGCATCAGCCTGGTTTGGTGTTTTCAAACTTGGCCTGCCAAAAATAAATGCAGGTACACAGGAAGATTTAATTTTTGGCATCATCGCCCTGTTTATCATAACGCCGGTTGCCGCCATTGGGTTATTAATTTTTGGAAAATATGCGCTGCAGGGTGAGTATGATGATGGCGTAGTAAAAATTGTAAAACAGATAAAACAAATAAATGCATGACCAACAACAATCCCATAACAAATGCGATAGCCAATTATTCAATGTTTGAACAGATTGAATTAACTTATGAAATATTAAAAACCAGTTAAAACTAACATTATGAAAAAAGTATTCTTACTATGCCAACAATTAATTTTTATTTCCTGTTTATTTGCTCAAAATGGAATTGAAAATGCAGCTTTATTTAATCCGCACGAACTTTTTACACAAAGTTTCAATTCTCCTGCAGGCAATCCTTTCCGCTCGGCCAAAGGAATACCAGGGCCGATGTATTGGCAAAATAATTCCAGTTATTTGATACATGCAACCCTTAGTGAAAAAGATACTTCAGTAACTGGGGATGTTACGATTACTTACACCAACAACAGTCCTGACCAACTGGATTATTTGTGGCTTCAACTCGATCAGAATATTTTTAAGCCCTCTTCAAGATCTGTTGCGGCAACAAAATATCCCGGCAATTATTTTGGTGTGCTTAATAAAACAAATGGCGGCTACCAACTTAGAAATGTAACGGTAACGCAGGGTGGAAAAACGTATACTGCTGAACCCATCATCAGCGATACAAGGATGCAGGTACGTTTGAAAACACCGATGGCGGCTAAGGGAAGCAAGGTTGCTATAAAAATGAATTTTAGTTTTACCATTCCGCTGGATGGCGCAGGCCGGTTTGGAAGACAGTACACCAAAGGCGGTGTTGTGTATCAAATAGGCCAATGGTATCCACGCATGTGTGTGTATGATGATGTGGAAGGATGGAACACTTTGCCCTATATGGGCCTTGGTGAATTTTATTGCGACTATGGCGATTACGAATATTATGTTACTGCACCTCCGGAGATGATCATCTATGGTTCCGGAGATTTGCAAAACCCAACCGAAGTATTAACAGCGCAGGAAATAAAAAGACTCGCCCTCGCAAAAACAAGTGATAAAACAGTTACTATAATAAGTGATGATGAAGCAGGCAAAGCTTTTACCCGTCCCAACACAAAGGAAAATCTTACCTGGCATTTTTCTATGAAGAATACAAGAGATGTGGCCTGGGCTGCAGGCAAGGCCATGATTTGGGATGCGGCAAAAATTAATTTACCATCGGGCCGTAAAGCGTTGGCCATGTCCTGTTACCCAATAGAAAGTATGGGTGATACCGCATGGTCAAGATCAACAGAATACTTAAAAGCAAGTATAGAAATATATTCTAAAAACTTTTTTGAATACCCATGGAATGTTGCTGTAAGCAATGCCGGCATCACCGGCGGTATGGAATATCCCGGGGTGATCTTTAATAATTACAAAGAAGTGCGGGCCCGCCTGTGGTTTTTAGTATCACATGAAATTGGACACAACTGGTACCCAATGATTGTAGGCAGCAACGAAAGAAGATATATGTGGCAGGATGAAGGATTTAATACGTATATAGATTACATAGCAAACGAACTTTTCAATAATGGTGAATATAAAAATGATCCCGCCTATATTGACAATGGTTTTTTTGCAACCCGTGATTACCGTACATTCATGAACAACAAAGATCCGCTGATGACTGTGTCTGATGCGATGGATGAAGAGCAGCATTTTCAATTCTACAGCAAAACAGCTTATGGCCTCAACCTGCTGCGTACAGTAATTGTTGGCAAAGATCGTTTTGATTATGCCTTCAGGAAATATACCGAAGCCTGGGCATTTAAACATCCCACGCCTTACGACTTCTTTCATTGTATTAACAATGCGGCTGGTGAAGACCTGAACTGGTTTTGGCACGAATGGTTTTTCACCACCTGGAAATTTGACCAGGCAATAACTGCTGTTACGTATGTTGGCGATGATCCATCCAAAGGTGCATTGATTACAATCGATAACACAGGTAAAATAATTTTACCTGTGATCATTAAAATAATTCAAAGCAGTGGCAAAACAGAAACGGTACAATTACCTGTTGAAATATGGCATCGTGGAGGTACCTGGGTTTATAGATATGCTTCCACTAATAAAATTGATAAGGTGATACTTGATCCCGACAAAGTATTACCGGATGTTGATAGAAAAAATAATGAGTGGAATAGCAGTAAATAATTCAATCCTAATCTGTGTTTCGTGAAGACACGAAACACAGATTAGGGGATGATAAGTCTTTGAACAAAGCTTACAATTTATTGATAAAAGTGGTGGTATAGCAAAAAAACAAGACATTCAAACAATCAAAAAAATGATTTCAAATATGTCAACGATATCAAAACAAAGAATAGAATCTATTGACATTTTACGAGGTGTTGTAATGGTAATTATGGCATTAGACCATGTGAGGGATTATTTTCATTATGGCTCATTTTTTATTGACCCAACAAATTTGGAGACTACAACACCATTCCTGTTTTTTACCCGTTTTATTACTAATTTTTGTGCGCCTGTTTTTGTATTTTTATCTGGTACTTCTGCCTTTCTCTATGGAAGTAATAAATCGAAATCGCAACTTTTTAAATTCCTTTTTACCCGGGGTATTTGGCTCATCTTTCTTGAAATAGTGGTTAATACTTTTATCTGGACTTTTGATGTTACCTATAGTTTACAATTATTTCAGGTGATTTTTGCGATAGGATGCAGTATGATATGTTTATCATTTCTCATCTTCCTTCCTAAAAAACTAATTTTAATTGTAGGGATTCTTCTTATTGCCGGGCATAATACCTTGGATGGTATCCTGATGAATGGGCAGCGTTTTCAATCTATTATTTGGTATCTATTGCACCAGGAGAAAGTGTTAACCTATGGTTCAGATCATATAATCTTTTTGCATTATCCGCTTATTCCCTGGATTGGCCTGATGACATTGGGTTACTTATTTGGTACACTGTATCAAAAAGATTTTGACGCTTTACTTCGTAAAAAATGGCTGTTGAGATTGGGTTTAGGGTCTATTGTTCTCTTCTTTATTTTAAGAGGGTTAAATATGTATGGCAATCTGGTACCATGGACTGTTCAGGCTACTGCTACTAAAACAATACTATCATTTTTTAAAGTAACAAAATATCCCCCTTCGCTATTATTTGTTTGCATTACGCTTGGCCCTGCCCTATTGTGTTTATATGTTTTTGAAACCACCAAAAATAAGCTAACAGATTTCTTTTTGGTATTTGGAAGAGTGCCGCTATTCTATTATTTCCTGCACATGGTAGTGATTCACGTTTTTGCTATTATTGGCATTTTAATTTTTGGTGGCAACTGGCAGGATATGATTATTACAGCACAAGGTTTTACAAGCCAAAAATTGATGACGTATGGATACTCACTTTTTGTGGTTTACCTGGTTTGGATTGGCGTTGTGTTACTGCTTTATCCATTTTGTAAAAAATATATGCTGTACAAACAAGCTCATAAAGAAAAATGGTGGTTGAGTTATTTATAGTTCAATAATGAACCTATTATTTAAAATTCAACTGAGAATATTATACATAATAAATAGTAAAACAATGAAAAGGGTAATGCAGCCTGGCACTATAATCCTATTGAGTCAACAGGGCATCGGAATAGACCTTATACATTAAACAAACAACATGAAAAAAAATTTGCTCTTCTTATTGGTAGTAATTATTGGATGTACGAATTATCAAAAAGATCAACCCGTCAAAACCATTGAGCTTGATAAAAATCCAGCATTAAAAAATTCAGATTCTATACAGATAGTGACGATTGTGAAAGACTTCTTTAAAACATTTGATAAACGGGACTTGCAAAAGATGGATGATATACTGGATCCAGCTATGAAAATAATTCACCATAATGGCGCAACCACTAACAGGGAAGAAATGATTCAAATAATAAAAGAAACAAAAAACTGGTGGCCAAGAACAAGAAAGCTATCGGAGGTGGTATTTACTGGTACGCCAGATATAGCAATAGTGGGTGTTTTAAATGAAGTCACCTTTTCATTACCAAAAAATAAAACGGTAGAAGAGCGGTATAGAGAAACCTGGATATTTAAGAAAGTAGAAAAGCAATGGAAACCCGTAAGGTGTCATTATTCAAAAATAATTGTTGACAAACATTCTGAAGAGGTTAATTAAAAATCAGTGATACAAATTGATCAAGCAATAAAATTTGGCAACTCTTTCATGCAGTAAAAAAAGAGCAATAAACATTGCTGAATTTGATAGAACACCATTAGCTTCAAAAATCAATTGCTGGGCACTATCCCGTCCTTAGTGAATCAATTGATTGAGGAAAAAATGTCTGCATCAGTAACGGCTTTGGGGTTTATGTCACCATACTGCAAAGGCAGGCGACAACAATTTTTTAATTACGTTAAAATAAAAAAAATGAAAAAACTATTGCTATCCTTTATGTTGCTAAGTTCACTTATAGCATACAGTCAAAGCTCCGTTATCCATCCCGGCAAAAGAGTACTCAGGGAAATTACGCTAACCGCTACCGGCTATGAACTTGGGTTGCAACATGGCAAATTATTGAAAAAAGAAATCGCTGAAATTGTAACTAAGTGGAAAGAGAATACAACCAAGTCAATGGGTAAAGATGCCAACCAGGTGTTGAAAGATTTTTTTAATTACGCACACTTTGATGATGCCATTAAAAAATGGACACCCGATTTGTATGAAGAAGTACGTGGTATTGCCGCAGGATCCGAACAGGCATTCAATGATGTAATGGTACTAAACCTGTTGGATGAATTTTGGGTGTACAAGGATAATATTGCAAAACATCATTGCAGCGGTATTGGGGTGCCTGCTGTTAATGGCGGCACCGCTTATATCGCTCAAAACATGGACATTGAATCTTACACAGATGGATACCAGATTCTTTTGCGGTTAACAAAAAACGGGACACAACCCGAGCAATTGATTTTAACCCATCCGGGATTGATTGCATTAAACGGAATGAATGAAACCGGTGTGGGTGCATGTATGAACACATTGATGCAATTAAAAGCTTCGTCTTCCGGATTGCCGGTTGCGTTTGTTGTAAGAAGAATACTCCGTTCCACCGATAAAGATGAACTCCTGAATTTTATTCAGACAGTGCAGCATGCCTCGGGCCAAAATTATATCATTGGCATTCGTGGTGATGTGTATGATTTTGAAGCGTCTTCGGGTAAGGTGGTAAGATTTAATCCCAACAATACCAATGGCACCATCTATCACACCAATCATCCTTTAGCAAATAATGATGTAAAAGAATGGTTCAAAAAATTTGATCCTGCATTAGCCTCTTCAGCTGGTTTACAAAACTCTAATAGTAACATCAGGTTAGCCGCCGTTACAAAAAGGGTAAAAGAAACCGTAACCGTTAATGATGTGATTATAAAAGATGCCTTACGATCAAAAGATGATAAAGATAATCCTGTATGTCGTGCACCAAAAAACGGCGGATTTACATTTGGTTCTGTTATCATGACACTGACTGGTACGCCTAATCTGCAAGTGACTGCCGGACCACCGGATGAATCGGAATACAGGAAGGTGTTTTTTACTTCATCTATCGAAAAAATACAAAACGAAGTATGGCAACTGGAAGAACGCTACTGGAAATATGTAAAAGAAAAAGACCTGCAAGGCTACCTTACTTTATGGGATGAAAAATTCATCGGTTATCCCGGCAACAATATAATTGGCAATAAAGCACATATTACCGATTGGCTGATGGATTTGTATAAAGACAAAACGGGTGTGTTTAATCATGAGCTGACCCGTAAAATAGAAAATGTGTTTGATGACATTGTAATTGTGCTATACGATGTAACCCAGCAATGGACCAATGAAAAAAATGAAGTGGTTAAAAAAAGCACTTATAAAATAACGCATACCTGGAAGAAGTCGGATAATGGATGGTTGATTATTGGAGGGATGGGGGCGAATAAATAAAACAACATGAAAAATAAAAAATTGAATTCTATTGCTGCACTTTTTATTGCTGTGTCAATCATCATCAGCAGTTGCAAAAATCCATCAAAGGAACCATCCAAAGACACCTCCAATGTAGAAACGATAAACAAGAAAAATATGGCAAATGAAATGCTACTCCATTTTGGTAAACAATACGCAGCCGCATGGTGCAGTCAACAACCTGATAGTGTTGCTACGTATTTTTCCTCCACCGGTTCGTTGAGTGTAAATGCCAATACCCCCGCTGTCGGAAGGGAAGCAATTGCAAAAGTGGCTACAGGATTTATGACTGCTTTCCCAGACATAATTGTTGTAATGGATAGTTTGATAACAGAACCCGATGCTACCGCATTTCATTGGACGCTTACAGGCACTAATACGGGTCCGGGAGGTACCGGCAATAAAGTAAAAATCAGCGGTGTTGAACTGTGGCAATTGGATGCAGCCGGTCTTATCCAGGAATCCAAAGGCAGCTTTGATGCAGATGAATATAACAGGCAACTTAAAGTGGGTGTTAAGTAGTTACGCCTTTACAAGTTTAACCAGACCGATGATTAAAATAATGATAGTTAAATTATTAGTAAAAGAACCAGGAATAACTCCAATAAAATGCAGAATAGAAAACCAAATACTATGCTTGTAAATACCAATACAGTTATTGAAATTCGGGATGCTAAACTCCCCAATGATGTTGATAACATCAAACAATTATGGACCGATTATTTAACCTGGGGAAACGATAAAATGCAATTGCTGCATGGCGTGCATCCGCACAATCCATCAGAAGCGGTGGAACAGGATATTAAAATGATTGCCAAATTTCTGCCGCCAAACGGACGCCTTATTTTGGCATTCGTTGATGAAAAGGCCTGCGGAATTGGATGTCTTAAAAGTATCAATTCAACAATAGGAGAAATCAAACGCATGTATGTTGATCCGTCTTTTCGAAATATTGGAGCAGGCCGGGCCATTCTTCAATCCTTACTAACCGCAGCAAAAGAAGCTGGTTATAAAAAAGTAAGATTGGATAGTCCTAAATTTATGGAGGCGGCTCATGTGCTTTACCGAAGTGTTGGTTTTAAAGAGATTCTGGTGTATCCGGAGGTGGAAATTCCGGAAGCGTTCAGACAGTATTTATTATTTATGGAAATAGACTTATTGTAACAATAGATTTAAAGAACAATCAGCGCCTATGAGGCTTTCATTGACAAACAGCATTTATAAAATAAATAACATGAAGACAGCATTGCCGGTTGCAATAAAAAGAATTGAGCAGATAGATGCATTGAGAGGATTTGCTTTATTTGGAATAATAATGACACATATGTTTGAAGGGTATTTGGCAAGTATGACTCCTCCTCAATTTGTAGGTTTTAATATTTTATATCCTATAGACGGCTTTTCTAAAATTATAATTCAAAACCTGTTTGTTGGAAAATTTTATGCAATTTTCTCTATGCTTTTCGGACTAAGTTTCTACTTAATATTAGACCAGAAAAAAGGTTCAGGTTCGTTGAAATTTATCTGGAGGTTGGTGCTACTTTTCCTGATTGGGTTTATTCACCATATTCATTACAGAGGCGATTTTTTGACCGTCTATGCGGTCTTTGGTTTTGCTTTAGTATTTTTTAGAAAAGTTCCTGATAAAATTATTTTGATTATTGGACTATTCCTTGCCTTTAATGGACCTGCCATCGTTACCAATGCCATCGCACTTTTTCAAAAATCAAATCAGGTTACAGTCCAGATTATTACAAAAGAAAATAAAGACATCCATACACTTAAACAGCCAAATAATCCGGTTATTCAGGCAACTGCTTATTTTGATTTAATAATTAAAGGGGAGTATAGAAAGTTACTTGTATCTAATAGCACCACCGGTTTTTACAATAAATACAACTATCTTAAATTTAGTGGCAGGCTTTGGGTAATACCAGGTCTATTCTTATTGGGTCTTTGGTTAGGTCGTAAAAAATGGCACGAGCACATTGATAAGATTCCAATAATTAAAACACTTACTATTTCAGCTTCAATAGGAATACCATTGACAATAATAAGTTATTATGCTTCATCCCCGTCCAATACTGAATCTATTAAATATATCGGGTCAATTGCCAGGGACTCCTCTAATATTTTTATGCCGTTGTTTTATATTATTATTTTATTGGCTCTTTTCAAACTAAATAGCACTAATAAAATTATTAGTCAATTGATACCAGTAGGTAAAATGGGCCTAACTACCTATGTTATGCAATCTGCCTTTGGAATATTTATTTTTTATGGTTACGGTTTAGGTCTGTTACTAAAATTACCCGGAACAGCAGCACTCGGGCTAGGATTGCTATATTTTATCATTCAAATATTGTTTAGCAAATGGTGGTTCAGCAAGTTTAAATTCGGGCCTCTTGAATGGCTTTGGAGAAGTGGGACAAATGGAAGTTGGCAATCACTTACGATTACCAAAGAATAACGAATTGATCGCAATTGGGATTGCAAAAATGAAACTTTGAAGTAATAGACAGTAGCAATTGCAAAGCCTGCTTTTTAAATTTTCAGACAAATTTTATAAAATGATAAGCATGAGAAAAACAGTAAAAATTTCCCTCCTTACTTCGTTTGTTTTGAGCGGACTGATAAGCATTGCCCAGGAATCAAGTTCCGATGTAAAAAGTAAAATGTTGGCTCGTGCGGCGGCCCTTCAATTAAAAACAACCTATAAACCGCCTCCCGGAGATGCCCTTTCGCACAACACAGCAGGCTACGCAAAAATCATGTGTTCGGCTGTTTTCATAACCGGACTTACACCTGCATTTGCAGCGGAGAATGTTGGATAT
>Ga0209512_1002753_pt1 | contig 17964 bp, 16 predicted proteins | sample frozenSSSSmetaG_FD_184142 | JGI IMG/M metagenome (GOLD analysis project Ga0209512, IMG submission 184142) | Glacier valley bacterial and archeal communities from Borup Fiord, Nunavut, Canada, to study Microbial Dark Matter (Phase II) -... | ecosystem: Environmental > Aquatic > Freshwater > Ice >... | reverse complement strand
TCATTAAATAATATCTTACTCATAATTCCTCCAATCTTTATTTATATTATATCATATTTTTAGGCAAAACGAAACCCAAGAACTGCACACTCTTTTTTAGTGTGTCCTGTTCTTAGGTTCCATTATAGAGTTCTACACCTATTATTTATTAAGGTTTATTTTAAAAAGCTCAGTAAGTAGTGTTGATTACTAAATTTATACAAAAAAAGTTGACAAAAAACTTAATATATAATATAATTTAATTGCTAGTTACTTTATATTAAAATTAGCATATTTATTGAGAAAAATGGGGTTTTTTAAAATGAAAATAAACAAAGGTATATCGTTAATAGTGTTAGTTATAACAATAATAGTTATAATAATTTTAGCAGGATCAGTAATACTCAGTTTATCAACTAATAATCCAATAGATAAATCTAAAGAAGCAACATTTAAAACAAATGTAGGTGAATATAATTCAGAACTTGCATTAACTGTATCAGGTAAATATATACTATCTCCTTCATTTGATCCAAGTACATTTGATAAGGGTGTATGGGATGGAAATGGAAATGGTGCAGGAACAATAAAAGAATATATAACTAGTATAACAGTAGCAGATGCTAAAAAATTTGAAATAAGAGATAGTAAGTTATTGTATGTAGGAGCAGATCAGGTAGAAAAAGATTGGCTATTGAAAATAGGAGTAGAAAATGGAACAGCTACAACAACAGGATTAGGAATAGATGTAAAAGCAACAGAAAATACAACAATAAATGGACAAGCTGCTTCATATAACAATCCTATTATACCAAAGGGATTTAAAGCAATAAATGATGGAACTGTATGGCCAACAGGTTGGAATGATGGATTAGTAATAGAAGATGTAAATGGAAATCAGTTTGTATGGGTACCAGTAAATGGAAGTACTGTAACATATGCAAAATGGTGTACAACAGGAATTGCATACAATAATGCAAACATTTTTGATGATACATTACCTTTAGAATTTAGTGAAAGTAATATAACTACAAAATATAAAGGATTCTATATAGCAAGATATGAAGCAGCATTTGATTATAACACAGGAAATATAAGAGTACAAACTAAAAAGTCTACCAATAGAGATTATTCAAGTTGGGCAAGAGATAATGCACATACCGGATATCTATGGAATTATGTAAGTTATACAGATTCAAAAATGTATTCAGAAAATATGGCAACAAGTTATGGTTACGATTTAACAAAAGTAGGGACAAATTTAATAACTGGTGCACAGTGGGATACAACAATGAAATGGATACAAAATTCAGGTAAAAGCGTAACTGATACTAGAGCATGGGGAAATTGTTCTAATCCAATATCACCAGCAAATGTAACAGAAATGTATTGGCATTTACAAATTTCTGGCTTTAGCGAATTTTGGAAGGCAAACAATATATATGATTTAGCTGGAAATACTCTTGAATGGACAAATGAAAAAGACACAGAAAGTCTTGCTGTGAGTCGTGGTGGATTTTACGGCTTGAGTGGTGTGACTCTTCCAGCAGCTGTACGTGATAGCTTTAATTATAATCCTCAAATGATTGTAACATATCGTGTAGCATTGTATGTATTGTAAGTTGTTTAAATTATTGTCATGATTATAAAACAAGTAATAGGTGTAGAAATTCTACACCTATTATTTGTTTTATTACAATATTTGTTAAATTACCTTGTATTTTTTGACTATATTAATAATATCACTTGAAAAAGCATATGAAATATGATAAAATATATTAATAAAAAATTTATTCAAAAGTTTTATATCATTTGTTTTATTCTAAAAGGAGATTCTCATGTTAAACATAGTATTAATCGAACCAGAAATACCACAAAATACAGGTAATATTTCAAGAACTTGCGCGGTTATAGGTGCAAGGTTACATTTAATTAAACCACTAGGGTTTGATATATCAGATAAGGCTGTGAAAAGAGCTGGCCTAGATTATTGGGATAAATTAGATATAACTATATATGAAAATTTAAATGAATTCGTCGATAAAACAATTGGTAAAAATATTTATTTAGCAACAACAAAAGCTAAAAACATTTATTCAGATGTAACATATAAAGATGAAGATTATCTAGTATTTGGTCCTGAAACTAGAGGTATACCAGAATCATATATTTTAGATAATTTTGATAACTCAATTAGGATACCAATGGGATATAGTTTACGTTCACTAAATTTATCAAATAGTGTTGCAATTATAGCATACGAGGCTATGAAACAACTAGATTTTTTAAATTTGGAACAAACTAGTACATATTTTGATAAGAAGGAGATAAAATGAATTTAGGATTAATAACACTTGGTTGCACGAAAAACCAAGTAGATAGTGAAATGTTACTTGGCTTTTTTAAAGAAAAGGGATTTAACATAGTAAGTAGTAGTGATGAAGCAGATGTTTTAGTAGTTAATACTTGTGGATTCATTGAATCTGCAAAGAAAGAAGCTATAGATACAATACTTGAAATGAGCGACTATAAAGAAAATGGTAAATGTAAACATTTGATTGTTACAGGCTGTTTAGCTAAAAGATATAAAAAAGAAATAATAGAAAACATTCCAGAAGTTGACTTAGTAATAGGTGTTGATGAATATAATGATATAGACAAAATCTTATCAGATTATTTTAAAGATACTTTAACTGGTAAACTTGAATTTAATGATAGAATTATATCATCTAGCTTTCCCATGGCATATATACGAATATCTGATGGATGCGATAATAGATGTAGTTATTGTGCTATACCTCTTATACGTGGATCATTTAAAAGTAGAACTATGGAAGATATATTATCTGAAGTAAAGCTTTTAGCTAGTCAAGGAATTTCTGAATTTGTTGTAATATCACAAGATACAACAAAATATGGTTTAGATATATATGGAGAACTTAAACTTGCGCAGTTACTTAGAGAAATAAGTAAAGTAGACGGAATAAAATGGATTAGAATACTATACATGTATCTATATGAACTTTGTGATGAACTATTACTTGAAATGAAAAATAATGATAAAATCTGTAATTATTTTGATATTCCAATTCAACATATAAATGATAAAGTTTTAAAGGATATGAATAGGAAAGATACAAAAGAATTAATATATAACAAGATAAGTAAAATTAAAGAAATGATTCCAGATGCTATACTTAGAACAACAATAATTGTAGGATTTCCAAATGAATCAGAGGATGAATTTGAAGAATTATTAACTGCAGTTAAAGATTTGAAATTTGATAGATTAGGAGCTTTTACTTATTCAAAAGAAGAAGATACAAAAGCTTTTAGTATGGATAATCAAATAGATGAAGAAGCAAAAAATGATAGATTAGATAGACTACTTACATTGCAAAAAGGTATATCACTAGAAAATAATAAAAATATGGTTGGTAGTATTGTAGAAGTATTAGTTGATGATATATCAGAAGATGAAAAATACTTTACTGCAAGATCATATATGGATGCACCTGATGTAGATGGTAAAATATTAATAAAGATAAATAAAAAGAGTATTAATAAATTAATAGTTGGAGAATATTCAAAAGTTAAAATAATAAATTATAGTGAATATGATTTATTTGCGGAAACTATTTAAGATAGTTTATATGAATTAAAGGGGGAATTAAATTGACAAGAGAAAGTTTAAAAACATCTACCTTAGAGGAACTTAGAAATATTGCTGATGGTCTAAAACTTGATGGTTTTGAAAGATTAAAAAAAGAATATTTAGTTGAAGAAATAATTAAAAGTTTAGAAGGTACTAATAAATTAGAAGATAAAACAGATGTACAAATTGAAAATCCAGAAACTGACTATATAGCTAATGGTATACTTGAAGTTATGTCTGATGGATATGGTTTTTTAAGAAGTGATAACTATCTTCCAGGAAATAAAGATATATATGTATCTCAAGTACAAATCAGAAGATTTAGATTATCTACTGGAGATAAATTAAAAGGTATTGCTAGATTCACTACAGAACCTCAAAATAAATTTCCATCTATGATATATGTAGAGAGTATAAATGGAGATAGAGTAGAAATAGCATTAAAGAGAAAAGTTTTTGATAGTCTTATACCTATATATCCTACAGAAAAGCTTAAATTAGAGAGTGAATCTGATGGATATTCTACAAGAATAATCGATATATTATGTCCTATAGGAAAAGGTCAACGTGGACTAATTGTTGCCCAACCTAAGACAGGTAAAACAACTATATTAAAACAAATAGCAAATAGTATATTGAAAAATAATAAAGAAGTTCATTTGATGGTTCTTTTAATTGATGAGAGACCAGAAGAAGTTACTGATATTGAAAGAAGTATAGATGCAGAAGTTATACATTCTACATTTGATGAATCTCCAGATAATCATATTAAAGTTTCTAAAATGGTTTTAGAGAGAGCAAAAAGATTAGTAGAACATAACAAAGATGTAGTTATACTATTAGACAGTTTAACAAGACTTACAAGAGCTAGCAACTTAGAAGTAGATCCTAGTGGTAGAACTTTAAGTGGTGGTTTAGATCCAGCAGCATTACATTTTCCTAAAAAGTTTTTTGGTGCAGCTAGAAATATAGAAAATGGTGGAAGTTTAACAATACTTGCTACTGCACTTGCAGAAACAGGTAGTAGAATGGACGATATAATATTTGAAGAATTTAAAGGTACTGGTAATATGGAAGTACATTTAGATAGAAGACTTAGTGAAAAAAGAATATATCCATCTATTGATATATATAGATCAGGAACTAGAAGAGATGAATTATTACTTACAAAAGAAGAACTTGAAGTTTCAGCACATATACGTAGACTTATGTCTGTGAATAATAGTACTTTGTCTAACTCTGAAATAATAGAAAAAGTAATAAATATAATGAAAAAAACAAAAACAAATGAAGAATTTGTTAAAGTATTTTTAGAAAATACTAAGAAGTAAGGGGTAAAAATATGAATGAGATAAACAAAGGAAAAATCACAGTTACATTTGAAGATGAAAGAAAAGTAGTAGTAGGATACAAAACTAAAATTGTAGATGCAGTTAAAATGGTTGAAAAAAATTTAGACAATATAATAGCACTTAGAGTAAATAATGAAGTTAAATCATTTGATTACGAGCTTGTAACTGATTCTACATGTGAATATGTTGATTTTGATAGTGAAGATGGATACAGAGTGTATTCAAGAACTTTAAAAATGATACTTTATATGGCGCTTACTAAGTTATATGCACATGCTGATGTTCAATTTATTTCTACTATAAACAAAGATCAATATTTTATAATAAAAAACATTGATTTAACAACTGAAAAAGTTGAAAAAGTAAAAGCTAAAATGATTGAAATTATAAAAAAAGATTATCCTATAATAAAGAAAGTTGTACCTTTAGAAGAAGCAGAAGTGCTTTATACAGCTTCTGGAGATGACTCTAAATTAGATAACATAGATAATAGAATAAAATCATATTCTACTATGTATTTCTGTGATGGACTTTATAATTACTTTTATGGAATGCTTGCACCATCTACAGGTTATATTAAGAGCTTTGACTTAATAGAATATAAAGAAGGAGCTATGCTTGTTATACCTAATGACCTATCAAAAGGTTATGAATTTAAAAAAGAAATAAAAGATATCAGATTATACGATACATTTATAGCTTTTAATAAGTTAAATGATATATTAGGAATATCTAATATTGGTAACTTAAATACAACTGTTTTAAATGGAAAAATACAAAGTATAATTCAAAGTAGTGAAGCTATACATTTAAGAAAAATAGTTGAAATAGTAATGGATATTGAAAAAAGAAAAGAAACAAAAATGATATTAATAGCTGGACCTTCATCATCAGGTAAAACAACATTTGCACAAAAATTAGGGGTACAACTTACTTTAACAGGATTTAATCCAATAACAATTTCAATGGATAATTACTTTAAGGAAAGATCAGATACACCACTTGGATCTGATGGAAAATATAATTTTGAATGTGTTGAAGCGTTAGATGTAGTATTATTTAATAAGCACATGAATGAACTTATTATGGGTAATGAAGTAGAATTACCTGAATTTGATTTTATTGAAGGTAAAAAAGAATATAAAGGAAAAATGCTTAAATTAAAAGATAATGACTTACTAGTAATAGAAGGTATTCATGCTTTAAACCCTATTCTTACACAGTTTACTGACAACAATCATAAATTTAAAATATATATTGCTCCAATAGCAACTTTAAACATAGATGACTATACTAAAGTATCTTCAACAGATACAAGACTATTAAGACGTATGGTAAGAGATTATGTTACACGTGGTCATAGCGTTGAAAAAACATTTGAATTATGGGAAAACGTTGTAAAAGGCGAAAAACAATATATATTCCCGTTTGTTGATGAAGCAGACTGTATATTTAATTCAAGTTTAATATATGAACCAGGAGTAATAAGAACATTTGCACAACCATTATTACTTCAACTTCACAAAACTAGTAAATACTATTCTGAAACAAGAAGATTATATGAATATTTAAACAACTTTTTACCAATAGAAACATCAAGTATACCAGTTGATTCTATTGTACGTGAATTTATAGGCAATGGTTGCTTCTATAGATAAATAGAAAGAGAGATAATTATAAATGTACTTATTTAAAAAATTGATATATTTAATATTTTGTAGAATACTATTTAATGTAAGATATATAAATAAAAATCTAGAAAAAAATATTGATAGATGTGTAGTTTGCTCAAATCATGTTGGTTTTGCAGATCCTTTCATTATATATGCAAATAGTAAAAGTTTAGCTATAATGGCAAAAGCTGAATTATTTGAAAACAAATTAGTGGGAGGTTTCATGTCGTTTTTTGGAGTATTTCCAATTCATAGAGGTGAAAAAGATGCAAAAAGTATAATACATTCAGTTAATGTATTAAAAAAGAATAAATTTAGTAAACTATTAATATTTCCTGAAGGAACAAGGGTTAAAGCAGGTGAAAGAATACCAGCTAAATTAGGTGCAGTTTATGTAGCTATGAAGGCAGGTGTTCCTATACTTCCTGTTAGAATTATTAAAAATAATCCCAATAAAAAATTATTTACTAAAGTCACAATGATTTATGATACTCCAATATACTTAGATAATTCAAAAATAAAAGATAAAGAGTATCTTAAGGAAATAAGTGAAAAACTTATGGATTGTATATATAGTTTAAATGAAAACTAAATCTTTTTTATATATTTTTGAAATTTTTGTCGAAAAAATCTTGACAAATAGCAAAACATAGTGTAAAATGTATACATAACATAGGTGTGACCTAAGTCAAATTAGGTTGCATATTTTTATCGTTAAGGAGAGAAAATATGAAAGACTTAAAAAATATAAGAAACGTAGCTATAATAGCCCATGTTGATCATGGTAAAACTACATTAGTAGATGCTATGCTTAGACAAAGTGGAACTTTTAGAAAAAATGAACAAGTAGCTGAAAGAGTAATGGACTCAAATGCTATTGAAAAAGAGAGAGGTATAACAATATTATCAAAAAATACTGCTATACATTACAAGGATATAAAAATAAATATAGTTGATACACCAGGTCATGCAGATTTTGGTGGTGAAGTTGAACGTGTACTTATGATGGTTGATGGAGTTGTACTAGTAGTTGATTCTTTTGACGGTCCTATGCCACAAACAAGATTCGTACTTGCTAAAGCTTTAGCTCTTGATTTAGTACCTATCGTTGTTATAAACAAAATAGATAGACCAGGTGCAAGACCTTTAGAAGTTATTGATGAAGTATTAGAACTATTTATGGATCTTAATGCTACTGATGAACAATTAGATTTTAAAGTTGTTTTTTCATCAGGTAAAAATGGTTTTGCTAAAATTAATTTAGAAGATGAAGATCTTAATATGATGCCATTATTTGAAACAATAGTAAATACTGTTCCAGAGCCATTTGGTGACAGAAAAGAGCCTTTACAATTATTAGTTACTAACATAGATTATGATGAGTATACAGGAAGAATAGGTATAGGAAGAATTGAAAGAGGAACTATAAAAAACGGTCAACAAGTTGCACTTTGTAAAAAAGATGGAACAATACAAAACTTAAAAATAGGTAAATTATATACATATTTGGGCCTTTCTAGAGTTGAAACTGAAGAAGCAATATGTGGCGATATAGTTGCAGTAAATGGTGTTGAAGGTATAAGTATAGGTGAAACTATAGCAGATCCTTTATCTCCAGAACCAGTTGATTTCGTTGATATTGATGAACCAACAGTTTCTATGACATTTAGTGTTAATAATGGACCATTTGTTGGTAAAGAAGGTAAACTTATAACTTCTAGACAAATAAGAGAAAGATTATATAAGGAACTTGAAAAAAATGTTTCTCTAAGAGTTGAAGATACAGATTTTGCAGATAGTTTTAAAGTATCTGGAAGAGGAGAACTTCATTTATCAATACTTATAGAAAATATGAGAAGAGAAGGATTTGAACTTTTAGTTTCAAGACCTACTGTTATATATAAAGTAATTGGTGGTTTGAAATGCGAACCTATGGAATACCTTACAATTGATGTACCAGAAGAGTATGTTGGAGTTGTAATGGAAAAAATGGGATACAGAAAAGGTGAAATGACAAACATGAGTATGTCAACATCTCAAGCTGGATTTTCAAGATTAGAATTTAAAATTCCTGCACGTGGACTTATTGGTTATAGAGGAGAATTTATGACTGATACAAAAGGTAATGGAATAATGAATCATATATTTGCTGGTTATGAAAAAGATAGAGGAGAACTTGTAACAAGACAAAGAGGTACAGTAGTATCATTTGAAAAAGGTAAATCTACAGGTTACGGATTATATAATGCACAAGAGAGAGCTACATTATTCATAGGAGCAGGTGTTGAAGTATATGTTGGTATGATAGTTGGAGAAAATTCTAGAAGTGAAGATTTAACAATTAACGTATGTAAAGAAAAACATCTTACTAATATGAGATCATCTGGAGCAGATGATTCACTTAAATTAGTTCCATGTAAAGATTTATCACTAGAGCAATCTATTGAATTTATATCTGATGATGAACTAGTAGAAGTAACACCACTTAATATAAGACTTAGAAAGAAAATATTAGATCCTTCTGAAAGAGCTAGAGGAAGCAAAAAATAATATACAATTAATAAAAAACAGGTTACTTAGAAGTAGCCTGCTTTTTTTATAAGTATTGACACATTATGTAAACTGTGATATAATATATAGTATATTTAAAATAAATTTTAAAAATAATTTTTTAGGAGGAATATTAATGGCAAAATTTGAAGATCTTGGATATTGTCCATATAATGCAATTTTTCATACAGAAGAAAAGGTATGGAATGAACTTACTGAAGGTGAAAAAGAATATCGGAAAGCTTTATGGGAACTTGTAGGATCATACATGGTATGTAAAAGTCCAGAAAATGTTCCATATGTAGTTGAAGCTGATAACCTTTTCTTTGGTACTAAGAGTCTTGCTAATAAAGTGCTTGTAGCAATTATAAAAAAATATGATTTTAAAATAAGCGCACCGATTTGGATTACGCAACCAAGAAAACCAGATAGCACTAATTTACCTATTGCAGAATTTATAGTTGAAGTAAAAGAAAATGAACCAGAAGTAATATTTGATTCTATTGATGCTGGTAAAATTGTTGCTATATATAATGGAGATAATGGAGAAATTTTTGTAGCTTTATGGAACACATTAACAGTATAAAATATCATTAAAAAAGAAAGTCATAATTTTGACTTTCTTTTTTTTGATGATAATATTCTTTTTAATCTTTATTTGACATTTGACTGCAAATTTGGTATAATAACTACATTAAAATATTAAGTCCAAGAATTTAAATTATTTTTTGGAAAGGAGATGTATTCAAATGAAACATTTTAAAAATGAAGTATATTCTGAAGTATTTGCTCATAGAGGCTTTCACCTTAACTATCCAGAAAACACATTAGAATCATTTAAGCGTGCAGCTGAGCAAAATTTCGCAATAGAACTTGATGTACGGTTTTTAAAATGTGGAACTATTGTATGTTTTCATGATATGTACATGAAAAGACTTCTATCTGTACCTGGACGAATCAGCAAAAGAACATTTAACGAAATTAAAAAGTACAGAATATTAGGTACTAAATGCAAAGTTCCTAAGCTTAAAGATGTTTTACGCATGATAAATGGTTCAGTAACAGTATTAATAGAAATTAAAGGTGTATTTACTAAATCATACCAATATGAACTTGAGAGTATTCTTTCAAATTATAAAGGTAAGATTTTTTTTCACACATCAAATATTGTATCATATTTTAGAGCTAGAAAAGTATGGAAAGAAAATGTAGTTTTTGTTTGTAATCCTTTTAGAGATAGATTTGAATTTGTTAAAGGTAAAGATTATAAAAGGGTTATTTCAGTTCCAACAATAGACAATGTTATTGTTGAAGCAGAAGATAGTGCAAAAACTGTAATAAAAAAGATATGGGGAACTTGTAATAAATATACTACTAGAGTAAAACCAGATCACTGGCTTCTTAATTACAATGGCAAAAAAAATCAAATTCAACACAGAGGCATAATTGATAAAAATTTAAAAGAGCATTCAAAAGAAGCTTTTGAAAGATGTATTGAATTAGACAAGATTATTGAATTTGATGTAATTAAATATGAAGGAAATACAATTTGTTATCACGATGATAATATAACCAAAAAACTTGGTCAAAAGAAATCAATATCAGAAAAAACTAATGCTAAAAATTCACTTCACTTCAAAGAAGTTTTATCTATTATAAATGGCAAAGTACCAATAATAATAGATATAAAAGATTTTAAAATTTTTGACAGAAGTCTTGAAGATGATATAATGAATCAACTTAATGATTACAAAGGTCAATTTGTTGTTCAGTCATTTAATCCACTTGTTAATATGTACTTTATGAAAAAATATGAACATGTAGTTAGAGGTCAGATTGGTCATAGTTTAAACGGTATTAAAAAGCTACACAGAGTTATTCTTACAATATGTAACTTTTGTTTGTTTTATACAGGAAGACCAGATTATATTGTATATGACTTAGATCCAAATGTATATCTATTATCTAAGTTTAACAATATATTAGGATTACCAGTTATAGGATATACAGTCACTAAAGAAGAAGATATAATTGCATATTCAAGCTTTTTTGATAACTTTATTATTGAAGGAGAAATTGAACTATAGAAAAATAAGAGGATTAATTAATCTTCTTATTTTTTTATGTCAAATAACTATATCAAAAATATATTTATGGTTTTTGTTTTTTTTTAATTAAAATGCTTGCTATATGAATTAAAATATTGTATAATATGGATAGTATAGATTGTTTAATATTTTCTATACTATGATCAACAATACATGTACATAGGTACAGATAACATATATATACAACAATTAAAAAAAAATACTTTTAATATATATAAAATGTTGAACATTGAAAAAAAAATATCTAAGGGGGAATAGAGAAAATGGAGTACTTTATAACAGCGATACTTACAGCAATTTTTTCTGGCGTGGCATTTTTCTATATAGGCGTGGTATATAGAAAGAAAACTGCGGAAGTTAAAATTGAAAGTGCTGAAAAAGAAGCAAGTAAGATAATCGAAGATTCAAAAAAAGATTCAGAACGTATTAAGAGAGAAGCAATTATTCAAGCTAAAGACGAAATGCTTAAACAAAAAGACGAGATTGAAAAAGAAGCTAAAGAAAGAAAAAGAGAATTACAAGATTCTGAAAACAGAATTAATCAAAGACAGGATTTAGTAGATAAACGTGCAACTTTGATGGAAGAAAAAGAAAATAGCATAGTTAGAAAAAATGCAGAACTTGCTAAAAAAGAAGAAGAATTAGACAAAACAAAACAAAGAGAAATTGAAGCTTTAAGTACAATTTCAAGAATGTCAGAAGGCGACGCTAAAAAGGCATTAATGAAGGAACTTGAAGATGATATGACACATGAAATGGCAGAATACATAAAAACAGAGACAGAAAAAGCAAAATATGAAGTAGATAAAAAAGCAAAATATTTGTTAGTTCAAACTATACAAAGATGTGCTGCAGATCATACTTCTGAAGCTACTGTTACAACTGTTGCTTTGCCAAATGATGATTTAAAAGGTAGAATAATTGGTAGAGAAGGTAGAAATATCCGTACTATCGAAACATTAACTGGTATTGATCTAATAATAGATGATACACCAGATGTTATTGTACTTTCAAGCTTTGATCCTATAAGAAGAGAAGTTGCAAGAATTGCAATTGAAAGACTTATAGCTGATGGAAGAGTTCATCCAGGTAAAATTGAAGATATGATTGAAAAAGCAAAAATTGAAGTTGAAAATACAATTAAAGAAGAAGGCGAACGTGCATTATATGAAACAGGTGTAATAAATGTTCATCCAGAATTAATTAAATTATTAGGTAAACTAAGATTTAGAACTAGTTTTGGACAAAACGTTTTAAACCATTCTATAGAAGTATCACATATAGCTGGTCTTCTTGCAAGTGAACTTGGTATTGATCCAACAATAGCTAAAAGAGCAGGATTACTACATGATATAGGTAAATCTAGAGATCATGATGTTGAAGGTACACACGTAAGTTTAGGAATTGAAATATTAAATAAGTTTAAAGAAAGTGATAAAATAGTTCAAGGTATGGAAGCACATCATGGTGATGTTGAACCTAAAACAATTGAAGCTATTTTAGTACAGGCTGCAGATGCGGTTTCTGCTTCACGTCCAGGCGCAAGAAGAGAAACAGTTGATACATACATAAAGAGATTAAAAAAATTAGAAGAAATATGTAATAGTTATGCTGGAGTAGAGAGATCTTTTGCTATACAAGCAGGTAGAGAAATAAGACTTATAGTAAAACCAGAAATAGTTAATGATGATAATATGATTATAATGGCTAAAAAAGTAGCAAAACAAATAGAAAATGAAATGACATATCCAGGTCAAATAAAAGTAAGTTTAATACGTGAGATGAGAGTTACTGAACTTGCTAAATAAGGAGAGATACATTTGAAGTTTTTAGTAATTGGCGACATAGTCGGAATGAGTGGAATGAATAAACTTAAACAAGAATATAGTAAATTAGTAAGTGAAAACAATATTGATTTTGTTATAATCAATGGTGAAAATTCTGCTGCTGGAAAAGGTTTGAGATTAAAAGAATATTATGACATAATGGACTTAGGTACTGATGTCATTACTATGGGTAACCATATATATTACAGAAAAGAAATGGCAGAAGAGTATATAAAGCTTCCTAAACTATTGGTTCCTGCTAATGTAACTAATCTAAATGCAAATGGATCCGTAATTATAGAGAAAAATGGTTTTAAAATTGGTGTACTTAGTTTACTAGGTAAAGTTGGACTTGGTGAGATAGCTCAAGAACATGTATTATCACCATTCGATACTGCTAGAAAAGAAGTAGATAAGTTAAAAGAAAACGGTGCTGAGTATATATTTTTAGATTTTCATGCTGAAGCAACAGCTGAAAAAATAGCTATGGGTTATTTTTTAGAAAATGATATTACATGTATGTATGGAACACATACACATGTACAAACTGCAGATGAAGAAATAATAAACGGTAGAATGGCATACATTACAGATGTAGGTATGACAGGACCAAAAAATAGTGTAATCGGATTGAAAAAAGAAACAGCTTTAAAACGCTTTTCTACAGGTGAATATGCTAAGTATGAATGTAGTAGCAATGAATCAACTTTAAACGGTATTATAGTAACTACAGACGATACAAAGGGTATTGCAATTAAGATTGAAAGAATACACATAAAGTAAAATTTTAAAACAGGCTAGTAAAATAGTCTGTTTTTTTACTTTTATTTTTTATCTCATATAATTAGAATATATGACCGAGCAACTAAAATAAGTCAACAAAAGAAAAAGAGGCAAATCTACGATTTGACCTCTCTCATATTTAAAAAAGATTTTCTATATCAGTTGGCAGTTTTGATACCAATTCTATAAATTCATTAGTTATAGGATGAATGAAACTTGTCTTATGACAATGAAGTGCTTGCCTTTGAATTAAATCTCGTATATTAGGTTGATTATACTGTAGACCATATAATTCATCACCGTAATATTACATGACCTATAAATGCCATATGTACTCGTATTTGATGTGTGCGTCCTGTATGTAGTAATACTTTTAAACAAGTATAATTATTTTCTATATTTCTACTTAAAACAAAGTATTCTGTTTTACAATAATCTCCTTTATCATTAACTTCTCTAATAATTATACTTCCGTCTTTTCTAGCTATATTTTTTTCAATTATATCATAATCTTTTTCAACATTTCCATTTACAACTGCTATATATTCTTTTTGAATTTCAAAATGTATAGTATCACCTTTACTTGAAAACAAATTTTGTATATATTCATTCTTAACAATTATACAAATTCCTGAAGTGTCTTTATCTAATCTAGTAAGTATATGTATTTTCTTTATATTATAATTCTTCTCAATATAGTAATTCATTATCATATTAGCTAGAGTTTTGTCATGATTATTAGGAGAAGGATGGATTTCTAAATTGCTTGGTTTATCTACTGCAAGAATATATTCATCTTCGTAAATAATATTTAACTCTTTATCATAGGGTATAACTGTTGATTTATTTATATTATCAATATTATTGAGGTCAACTATTATTGAATCATTTTCTTTTACAATAGTATTTACCATACTTATATTGTTATTTACAAATATGCATTTGTTATTTTTTAGTTTGATTAACAATGCAGTAGATATATGTAATATATTTTTAAGTATATATTTTAGTTTAACATTTTCATCTTCTTTTTTTACGGTATATTCTAATTTCAATTAATTCACTCCAAACATTACATATATATTATACCAATCATGTCAATACCCTTGAAAATACAGTCGAATTAATATATAATATATATATATTAATTTAAATGGAGAAAAATATGAATTTAAAAGAAAATGAAAGAATAGACGATTTAGGTATAAATGATTTAAAAATTATTCAAAATACAGACTATTTTTGTTTTGGAACTGATAGTGTTTTGCTTAGTAATTTTGTAATTAGCAATTCAACAAAAAATGTTGTACTTGATCTATGTAGTGGAGGAGGAGTAATCCCCATAATAGTATCAGCTAAATACAAATGTTCTAAAGTATTTGCTGTAGAATTACAAGATGAAATGTTTGATTTACTTGAGCGAAATATAGAGTTAAATGATTTAAAAGATAAGATATTTGCTATGCAAGGTAATATAATAGACTTTAGCAGTATAAGACAAAATATAATTAAAGAAACAGGTAGTGGCAGTGTAAATATAATTACTGTAAACCCTCCATACAAACCAAAAGGTAGTGGAATAGGTAATGAGCATAATGTAAAATATATAGCAAGACATGAAGAAATGTGTAACTTAGAAGATATATTTTTAACTTCTTCAAAGTTATTAGAATATAAAGGCAAACTATATTTAGTACACAAACCAGAAAGAATAGTAGATTTACTAGCTATTGCTAGAAAATATAATTTAGAAGCTAAAAGAATAAGATATGTATATCCTAGAGTAGACACTAAACCTAGTATTGTACTAATTGAATATATTAAAGGTGGAGGGAATGAAACATTAATGTTACCACCACTTATAGAATATAACGATGATGGCAGTTATACTGATGAAATATACAAAATCTATGGAATGGAGAATAAAAATGAAAGATAATGGAACTTTATATATAGTTGGAACTCCTATTGGAAATTTAAAAGACATAACTTTAAGAGCTATTGAAACATTAGAAACTGTTGATATAATTCTTGCAGAGGATACAAGACAAACTTTAAAGTTACTAAATCATTTTAATATAAAAAAACAAATGATTAGTTATCATAGACATAACGAAAGTGTTAAAGTATCTCAAGTGGTTGATCTACTTAATGAAGGTAAAAATGTTGCTTTAGTATCTGATGCAGGTATGCCAATAATATCTGATCCAGGTCAACTTTTAGTTAAACATTTAGTTGAAAATAAGTATAAGATAGAAATTATACCTGGAGTTACAGCTATTACAACTGCAATCGTTAAAAGTGCTATAGATAGTACAAGATTTGCATTTGAAGGATTTTTATCAGTTAATAAAAAACAAAGAAGAGAGAGATTAGAATCAATTGTAAATGAAACAAGAACAATTGTATTTTATGAAGCTCCACATAAATTAATATATACTCTAAAAGATTTACTTATATATTTAGGAGATAGAAATATATGTGTTGCACGTGAACTTACTAAAATATATGAAGAATTTATATATAATAAAATAAGTGATGTAATAAAAAGAGTAGAAGAGAAGCCATTAAAAGGTGAAATAGTAATAATTGTTGAAGGTAAAAGCGAAAAAGAACTAAAAGATGAAAATGATAAAATCTATGCTGATAAATCTAGTGTAGATTTAGTTAAAGAATATATGGAATCTGGAATAGAAAAGAAGGAAGCAATTAAAAAAGCTGCTAAAATAAAAGGTGTAAATAAAAACGAAGTATACAAGGAATGTATTTCTTTAAAGTAACAGGCAATATTTTCTTATCATAGTATGTAATAGCGATTTAAAAACGCTAATTATTATTATTATGAAAGGAGAATAAATATGTCAGATTGTAGACGAGATTGCGACAATAGATGTGAACGCGACTGTTGGTTTAGAACTGAGCCTAATTGTCATCCAAGATTTAGACCAGTATTTCCTACTGTATTGCAAGCAAATCTTATAATACCACAAACTATTATACCCATTCGTATAGTAGTATCCCCTGGAATATCACCACTTCTTGCAGCACAACAAAATTTAGCATTTGGTCAAGTAGCACCAAATGTAACATTTGGCCAGCTGTGCCCTTTGACACTAATCTACTAGCAGGAAATGGAATATATACAGGATTCTAATATAATTACAGTTAATACTAAATATTAGTGAACTTACGAAAAGCTGCAAAGCTTTTCATACATAATTTTATATAAAGAGATATACATTTATTTTAATGTATTTTTTTTTACCAATAAAGTCAAAAGTAACAAAATTATCATGCTTTCATAATATATATTAGCGAATAACAAACGCTAATTTATATGAAAGGAGGAATAAATATGTCAGATTTTAGAAATCCTTGTTTTGATGATTGTGAATTTGAACCTGAATGTTGTGACTTTGAACCTATATGCCCAGTAAGACATTCAAGAGTAACTGTATTAGAATCAATTTCTTTAGTACCACAAGTTGTGACAACACTACTTGCTGTTCCTTTTGATACTAATCTTGTTAATCTAGGAAATGGAATACTTCATAATATTGGAGGAACAGATTTCAATTTATTAGCACCAGGAATTTATAGAGTTACCTTTACTGGATCTGTAACTCCTGCTGGCGAAGGTACTACTACTGCAGGCGTAGCTCTTGCTATAAACGGTCTTATAATACCTGGAACAACAGTTACTGAAACTGTTGTTGCCGGAGATATTGCCACTTTAGCTACTCAAGCTATAATTCAAGTACTACCATTTATTACTACAGTATTAAGAGTAGTTAATCCTACAATTGTTACTGAAACATTTACTAACCCAAATATAATCATAGAAAAAATAGAATAATATAGAAAATTGAAAAGCTGAAAAGCTTTTCATACATAATTGTATATAAATAAAGGGCTCAATGTCAATAGTTGGGGTGCAAATTCTTAAAAATTGATTAGAGTAACAACAAAATCGTGCAGTTTCGAACTACACGATTTTTTGTTAACTTATATTAATAAAAACATGTAAAAAATGCATGG
>Ga0209512_1002752_pt1 | contig 17966 bp, 19 predicted proteins | sample frozenSSSSmetaG_FD_184142 | JGI IMG/M metagenome (GOLD analysis project Ga0209512, IMG submission 184142) | Glacier valley bacterial and archeal communities from Borup Fiord, Nunavut, Canada, to study Microbial Dark Matter (Phase II) -... | ecosystem: Environmental > Aquatic > Freshwater > Ice >... | reverse complement strand
GAATCTGCGACTGCGTGGCCGAGGGTATCGCCGGCCTGCACCGTTCCGGGTGCCCGGTCGACAACGATTCCCGAGACCACGACAGACAGGTCCACAACAGACAGGTCCACAACAGACGAGTCCGCAACAGACGAGTCGGATTCCCCCGGCAGCGCGAAGCCAACGGTCGTCTCATCGATCATCCACATCACCGTATTCACGGGAGAGAGGATTGCTGTGCCCGGCCGGGTGAAGATCTCGGTTCCTGTTGACACGGTGAAGGGTTCGCTTGTCGAGAGGGCGGGGGTGCGGGTGAGGCGGTGCTGCCCATAGGGGGCGATGGCCACCGGATGCCGCGTCAGTGCTTCCCCAGCGAGGCGCTCTTCGATTCCCGACTCTCGCCATACCCCGTCGTCGAGTGCCGCGCTGTCGACGCCGAAGTCGAGCATTTCGAAATCTCCCCCTCCGATCGCCGCCACCATTGGCGAGTAATCCGCGACGGCACGGAGCACGGAGCGATAGGCAACCGGGCGAAGAGCTGTTCTGATCATGGCTTCGGCGATGTCCCAGCCGACGCCACTGGCTGCCGCGAAAACCGCCCATTCGGTATCCATTCGCCCGACGGCATAGTCGTTATCGCCGTCGAAACCCGCCTGGTGTTCCCCGCTCACCACGAGCACTGCCCCGCGCAGAACCATGAGGGGCCAGAGAGCGACGAGTTCGGCGTCGGTGAGCGGCATGATCGCGTCGAAGGCCTGAATCGCCTCCATGCAGATAAACGGGTCGTGAGGGTCGCGGGTAAGAAGGCAGGCTGCGGTGACGGCGAGCTCAGCCACGAGCCATCCGGATGCCAAGTCGCCGAAGTCGATGACCCCGTCGGGAAGCACCGACCCGCTTGTGGTGTTGGTGCACACCACGTTGTCGTCGGTGATGTCGCCGTGGATGGGCTGCACGCGCAACTCCTGCCTGACCCGCTCGAGCTGTTCGAGCGCCGAGGTCGACGCCGACACGACCCGGGCACGCCGCGCCTCGTCGCCGACGGACGGGGCGAGCAGTCCGATCACGGCGCCGGCGTTTCGCAGATCCCACTGCAGCATCCTGTCGACGCCCGGGGCGGTGAACTCCGCGAGGTGCTTCGCGGTGAGCCCCGCGAGCGAGCCGAGGGCGGCCACCGCGGCGGGCGGCAGATATTTGCGCGAGGCGAGAATATCGCCGTCGAGGTAGGACATCATTCGCACTGAGAAGGCGCGGCCAGCGAGGGTGGCGATACCCACGGCGCTGCCGTCGAGCCCGACACGCGGTTGCGGCACCCGTAGGCCCCGGTGGGAGAGGAAAGTCATCGCGTCGGTCTGGGCGTTGATCTCGTCTGCACCGAAGACTGCGTTGTCGAATTTGAGAAGGTAGCGCCTCTCCAGCCCATCCTCGGCACTATGGATGCGAAAGTTGCGGTCTTGCTGGCTCCCGAGTTCTCGAGCGCTTCCCCTGACTCCGAAGAGTTCTCGCGCGATTCGCTCGGCATCTCGTTCCGTGACGTCTGGCCGCACCAGGTTGTGGTCATCGAAGAAGTTGAAGGGGGGCACCGCTTACTCCCAACTGGCTGGCATCCACCTCGCCGTCTGGTGCTAATTCTGGCAGAAACGCCGACCGCTCCCAGAGACGTGACCTCACCCGATGTGCCTAGTCCTGCACGACAACCCGGCAATAACTCCCGCAGGAAAGCATTTGCGCGGCGGCGCAATTGCTGCGGCGCTATGGATTATTCGTAGAGTTCCGGTCGCCTGTCGGCGTGGACGTCGTTCCGCGGGCTGATCGTCTTGTCGCGGGCGAGTGCGAGGTCGATCGTGGCCAGTGCGATGTGGGTCTTTGCGAGCTGGATCGGCGTAACCGGATACCCGTCCGCGTCGACGATCACTGTTCCGCCGAGCCAGTCCTGGCCGCGCTCTTCCCCGACTCGGCCGTGCGTTCGGCGAACCCGCTCGCAATAACGATTCCGAGCTCGAACGCCATACCGGCGAGAAAGTGCACATATGGTCCGTCGAGTGTCTGGGCCGCTACCCGAAGCTCGTCGGCATCCGCGAACATGTATCCACAGTTCGCGAGCTCGGGCAACACCACGATCTGTGCGCCGAGCTCTCGAGGTTTGGGTTGCTGGCCCCGCGTACCCTCTCTGCTGTGCTGCGACCAACTCCCTCCTCGCGAGGATGGTGTCGAACGTCAGAAAGCCGAACGGTGCTGGTGCCAGAGCGTGCCGTGGCGTTCAGAACTCGGAATGCAGTCGGTCGAATACTGCTCGATCAGGCTTTCGCGATCGGTCGCGTTCGCGATGCCCGAATGCCTCGGGGTCCGGCTCGCGTCCGGTGGTCCGACAGGTGCATTGGGCATCGGCGTCCTCACTTTGGGCCGGAGATCAGATAACTGTCGAGCAAATCCTGATGCCTTAGAGACAACTGCGCGTTGGGCAGCCGGCTCGCGAGGGAGAGCGATGTCAAGACTTGTGCGCGGCGGCCTCCGGACGAGACCGTCGGAAAAATTATGCTGGAGCATGGACCGCGTTGGAGGCCATCCGGTCCCCGACGGGGTACTCGCTCGAACCATCACCGTGCGGTAGCCGACGAAACGGCGATCCTTGCCCACGCGTCCCTCGTCTCCCTCAACCGATCGCCAAGTTTGCGGCGATCTGCCGACTCAGCCACCTCTCGAACTCAGCCGTCGACCAGCCGCTGGTGACGACCAGGGACCGGTAGAGGGCCGGGTTGTTGTAGACCCACAGTGCGTCGATGGCGCGCTCGGCGAACGGCGCGGTCAGCGCCCCGATCTCCACAGCGTGCCGCACGACCATTGCGGCGCCACGTTGCCGATTGCGCTCCACCTGGTTCCACAGGAGGCCAGCTCGGGAGACGAATCCGCTGCCCGTCGCAACACCTCGAAGATCGCCTCGCTACGTGCACCTATCAGCGAGCAGACGGCCGCGTACGCCCGGGAGAGTTCGTCCACGGCTGTCGACTGCAGCACGGGACTGAACCACGGGACTGAACCACGGGCGCTCCGCTACCGGGATCGGCTCATCGTCACCCGCCAGGGCTGCGTCGACGAGCGTCTTCAACAGTGCCGGCTTTGAACCGAACGTTGCTGCGACCGTCGGCCTCGCGACGCCCGCGGCGGCTGCGATTCGGCTCAGGGACGCGGCCGCGCAACCGTCCTCGAGGATCATCTGGCGAGCGGCGGAGAGAATGGCCCGCCGGGGTCGATTCGCCCCCTCGTCCCGGACTAGCGAATCGCAGCGGCGGCTATTGCGACGATCCTTGACTCCCGGTATCGAACGAGTGTCTTTCCGACCACGGAACATAACACTGGCTATCGAATTCATGGATGACCACCGGCCACCGCGAGAAAGCGCGAAGACATGGGTGAGATGGTTCGCACGAAGGCGTCGGTGCTGAAATCCGAAGAGGGCGAGTCGTATTGGTTCCTCGACAGTCTGGTCACCGTCAAGGTCTCGGGGCACAGACCTCGGATCGGCTCACCATCCTCGACTTTCCCAATCCGCCCGCGTTTTCACCACCCACAGGCATCTTGTGGAGGACGAGGTCATTTACGTCATTGCCGGGTCGGCGACCTTCTTCTGTGATGGTGAAACCTTCGAGGCCCGGCCGCATCGACTTCGCTGTGGTCGGCCGGGCGGCAGCCCGTAACAACATCGAGATCCTGGGACCGCCGCCGGCAAGACCCGTGCGAGCTGCGACACAATTCCGTCCACGCACCGGCAGGGAGTCGTGTTGGGCCCCGTGCCACACTGGGGTGATGATCGATCACCCGACTTCCGGAATCGGAGGCGTCGTTTTCGACGTCAATGAAACCCTGTCCGACATGGCTCCGATGGCTGGCGCTTTCGAGGCGGTGGGTGCACCGGGTTCGCTGGCGAAGACCTGGTTCGCCGGGGTGCTGCGGGATGGATTCGCGCTATCGACGGTGGGTGACAGTGAACGCTTTGCTGCGATCGCCAACGACCAGTTGCGGGTGGTGCTTCACTCCGCCCGAATACGCGGGTCGCTCGATCAGGCGGTGGAGTCGATCCTGGACAAGATGAGGACCCTCTCGCTGCACCCCGATGTCGCTGGCGGGGTCCGTGCACTGACCGGGGACGGGTTGCAAGTGTTGACACTGTCCAACGGGTCGAGCGACCTCGCCGCTCGGCTGTTTGCCGAGGCTGGTCTGCGAGAGGAAGTGTCCCACCTGCTCTCGGTCGAGGACGTATCCCTGTGGAAACCCGCAGAGCAGGCGTATCGTCTCGCCTCCGAGGCCTCCGGGCTCGCACTTGGGCAATTGCTGTTGGTCGCAGTCCATCCCTGGGACATCCACGGCGCAGCCCGGGCAGGGATGCGCACGGCCTGGATCAATCGCACCGGCGAACCGTACCCGACATATTTCGCCGCACCGGACCTTGTGGTGCATTCCGTTTCCGAGCTGGCGGACGCCATCCGTTCAACCCGCTAGGCCAGCATCCTCGCCACGGCAGCAATATGGTCGCCACGGTCACCCCCCTAGTCCGCTGGCATAGGGTTTTTCCGGGCGGTTCAGAGGCGGGTGTGGAGGGTATGAGCGTCGTCTCCCGCCGGATCTCGCTCGGAATACCCACCCTCCGTTAGCAGGGGTCACACCGAAGCGCTGTCCATCGTCCACAGTCTCCGCACGACCGCACTGCCGACCGACAGGAACCTCACGACATTGGCTACTCACCATCTCCAACCGTCTCCCGAGACTACGGCTGACGTCTTCGACCGATCCCATCCGCCCCGCCTCGTGGTGCAGCCGGGAGATACGGTCGTCGTGACGTCGCTGGATGCCTCCGGCTATCTCGAGCGCCAAACCGTCCCCGGAGAGAGCCGCCCGCGGCTGTTTCCCGAGCCTCGCGGCCACGCGCTGACCGGGCCGATCCGCATCGAGGGGGCCGAAGTCGGTGACATGCTGGCCCTCCACCTCGTCGACCTGACGCCGGGCGACTGGGGCTGGACGGTGGCGGGTGGCCGCGAGACGCAGGTCACCACGCGACTCGGTGTCGCCGACGTCGACTCGTCATGGCTTCTCTGGGAACTCGACGTCACCCTGGGGAAGGCGACGGAGAGTCGCGGTTTTGCGTGCCTCATGGCCCCCTTCCTCGGCGTCATGGGCCTCGCCCCCGCCGAGGACGGCGAGCACTCGACCATTCCTCCCCGAGCAACGGTCGGCGGAAATATCGATTGCCGAGAGCTCGTCGCCGGGTCGACCCTGTACCTCCCGGTTGCCGTGCCGGGAGCGCTGCTCTACCTGGGTGACGGACACGCTGCCCAGGGCGATGGCGAGGTCGGTGGGACCGCGATCGAATGCCCGATGCGCACGACCGCGACAGTCGACCTCGCGCGCGACCGGCCGCTCGCAACGGTCCACGCGGAGACGCCCGGCGGACGAATCACCTTCGGTTTCGACGCCGATCTCAACGTCGCGATGGGCGACGCCCTCGACGCCATGGTCGAGTGGATGAGTGTGCTCTACGACGTCGATAAGGCGACGGCTCTCGCACTCGCCTCTGTCACGGTCGACCTGAGAGTGACGCAGGTAGCCAATCAGACCTGGGGCGTCCACGCGGTTCTCCCGGAGGGAGCCCTCCTGTGAGCGCAACGTGGCCGGTATCTCAGGGTGTCTTCTCGCTCGGTGACCTCGACGGAGAACCGTGTGGCACGATTCAGGATGCGCGGCTGGCGTGGCAGGCGCACGGAACGCTGAACGAGGCCCGCGACGACTACCCGGCTGCAGTGACGATGGCCGACAAGGTTTGGACGCAGTTCCCCTTGTTGACGGGATTCTTCGGCGTGAGCAGGGTGGCCGCAGCCGACCAGCCCGTCGGTGCCTCGGAGGGAAAGTCAGCCTCGGAGTGAAAACGTCAGCCTCAGGAGGATGAACATCTCATATCGTCTAGGCTGATTTTTGACACGGGGTGCTCGCCGTTTGGTGGGCTGAGATTCATACCCGTCGAACCTGTCTAGTTAGCACTAGCGAAGGGATGTCGCCGATGTTCACACAAGCCTCTGGCCTCGAATTGGAAGCTCTCAAGCCCCAATCCATCGAATCACAGCCTGCCGATTTGGCCCCTGCCCAGCCGGCCAAGCGCTCTCTGTCGGGAGCCCTCGTTCTTCGGGCGATTCCCCGGGTGCTCAGTATCGCCGGCACCGACCCGACGGGAGGCGCTGGCATCCAGGCCGATCTAAAGAGCATCGCCGCTAATGGTGGCTACGGAATGGCTGTCGTCACAGCGTTGGTTGCCCAGAACACGATGGGAGTCCGGTCGGTGCACACCCCACCGGTCGAATTCCTGCGACAGCAGTTGGATGCCGTCAGCGACGATGTCACCATCGATGCGGTCAAGATCGGCATGCTCGCCGATATAGCCGTCATCCGTGAGGTTCGCTCCTGGCTCGAATCGACCGACCCTCCGCTGGTGGTCCTCGACCCGGTGATGGTTGCGACCAGTGGCGACCGACTTCTCGAGCCATCGGCCGAACAGGCTCTTCGCGACCTGATTCCTCTCGTCGATCTCGTGACCCCCAACATCCCGGAACTGGCTGCACTGCTGCAGGAATCGCCGGCAATCGATTGGGCTGCTGCCCTGGAACAGGGCAAGCGACTGTCGACCAGAACCGGAGTCACGGTGCTGGTCAAGGGAGGTCACATCTCCAGTGGCACCTGTTCCGACGCGCTGGTGAACACTCACGGGCTGTTGCCGCAGACGGTGGTGGAGTTCTCTTCCGCCCGAATCGAGACGCGCAACACCCATGGAACCGGATGTTCGCTCTCATCGGCCCTCGCCACAGTGCAGGCTCGAACCGGTGACTGGTCCCGGTCGCTGGGAGAGGTGAAAGCGTGGCTCGACGATTCCCTCGAGCACGCCGATGAGCTCGGGGTGGGCGCGGGCAATGGTCCGATCCACCACTTTCACCGCATCTTCGCCGACCGGCCTCCGGTCGGCGCCGAATTCAGCCGCATGCTGTGGGATGACGTCGAAAGTATCCGGCGTGCCATTTTCGAACTTCCGTTCATCGAGGCCCTGGCTGATGGCAGCCTCGAGCGTCACCAGTTCTCGTACTACCTGGCCCAGGACGCGCTCTATCTGGGTGCGTACTCCCGCGCTCTCGCCCGTGCGAGCGCCCTCGCGCCCTCCGATCTGGAGCAACGGTTCTGGGCCAACGCGGCACATTTCTGCCTCGACGTCGAAGCCGAGTTGCATCGCACCTGGCTTGGCACCGAGCCGGTTCCACCCGTTGGACCGGTGACGAAGAGTTACGTCGACCACCTGCTCGCCGCCAGCGCGCAGGGCAGCTATGGCGTATTGGTTGCGGCGATGCTTCCGTGTTATTGGCTCTATGCCGAAGTCGGCAGCCGACTGCATTCTGAGTTCCTGGCTCGAGATGTCGGCACGTCTCATCCCTACGCGCCCTGGCTCGAGACCTATGCCAACGAGGAGTTCGCCGAGGCGACGCGGGAGGCGATCTTCATCACCGACGCGGCCGCACGGGCCGGTTCCGCAGCGGAGCGGGCCGCGATGCGCACCGCCTTCGCCCAATCGTCACAGTACGAACTGGACTTCTTCGATGCACCACGGCTCCACGCTCATGCGTGAGGGTCCTGCCGCGCTGCTGCGCACAGCCGAGCCTGTTTCAGTCCGCTCGTTTTCCGCCGAGAGGCGGCAGTGCAGCGAGGATGCTTCGCGCTGCCTCAGCGGGATCATCCGCGTCAGTGATTGCTCGCACGACGACGACACGCGAGGCGCCGGCATCTACCACCCGGGTGATGTTGCCGAGGTCGATACCACCGATCGCGAACCACGGCAGCGTGCTGCCTCCCGTGCGAACCAACTTCGCCGCGTAATTCAGGAGTTCGAGGCCCACCGCGGTGCGGCCGGGTTTGGTCGGAGTGGCCCACACCGGTCCGACACAGAAGTAGTCCAGTCCGTTGGCGGCCAGTGCGGCGTCGATCTGCTCGGGGCTGTGGCTGGACAGGCCGATCGATGTCGCCGGATCGACAAGGCGCCGTGCAGAAGCAAGGGGCAGGTCGAGTTGCCCAATGTGGAGCACAGGGGCTTCGGACAGCATCGCAATGTCGGCCCGATCGTTCACCGCCCAGAGTCGACCGTGGCGTTCCGCCACCGCCCTGAGCGTCTCGAGCAGTTCGAGTTCCTGCGCGGCTTCGATGTTCTTGTCCCGCAGTTGGATGATGTCGACACCGCCGCTGAATGCCGCATGCAGAAAGTCAGCGAAGTCTCCCTGCCGTCTTCTGGCGTCGGTGCACAGGTAGAGGCGGGCATGATCGAGGCGCATTCCATTCATGCTAGGGGCGATCGGTGGGGAAACATCTCATGACCGACCTTCGCGATCCAGTCGATGTCGTAGTGGTCGGCGCCGGTGTCGTCGGGCTGGGAATTGCCCATACGCTCGCACAATCCGGTCGATCTGTCACCGTCGTCGATGCCGAACCCGCCTCCGGAGCGACCTATGCCGCCGCCGGCATGCTGGCCCCGGTGAGCGAATTCCATTACCAGGAAGAGCACCTGCTCGAGTTGATGCGGGCGTCGGCAGCGTTGTATCCGGGGTTCGTCGCCTCGCTGGGTATGGCGGATGCTGCTGACGCCGGGTATCTGCGGTCGAAGACGATCAGCATCGGCTTCGATTCGGGCGATCGCACCGCGCTCGCCGATCTTCGCACTGTTCAACTCGCCAACGGACTGACGGTCGAGCCCCTGACGATTCGTGAGGCTCGCAGTCTCGAACCGATGCTGAGTCCGCGGCTGTCGGTCGCGTTCAGCATCGAACACGACCACCAGGTGGATCCGCGCCGGCTCGCGGCGTGTCTGCGGAAGGCGATCGAGATCGCGAACGGGACCGTGATTCTGCAAAATGCGGTCGCACTTCTGCGCGAGCATCCGCGGGATCCCACCTCGACTGTCATCGGTGTTGTGCTCGATGACGGTTCGGAGGTGCTCGCGGGCGAAGTCATCCTGGCCAATGGGCTCGCCGCGGCGACAATCGCGGGGCTGCCGGAGTGGCTCGACCTACCGCTGCGACCGGTCTTCGGCGACATCCTGCGCCTGCGCGTTCCGGAGTCTCTTCGGCCGCTCATCACGGCGACGGTGCGTGGCCTGGTGCGCGGTACGCCGATCTATCTCGTTCCTCGCAGCGACGGTACCGTCGTGGTCGGAGCGACCCAGCGTGAAGACGGTTCACCGGCAGTGTCGGCCGGTGGGGTGTACCAGCTGTTGAGGGACGCGCAGGAGCTTGTGCCGGCCGTCGCCGAACTGGAACTGATCGAGATGACCGCTCGTGCCAGGCCGGGAACGCCCGACAACGCTCCTCTCCTCGGTCGGGTGGCCGACATCCGCGGACTGCTGATCGCCACCGGATTCTTTCGCCATGGCGTACTTCTCACCCCGATCGCGGCGCAGATCTGCCTCGATATCCTCGACAGCGAGGGCGATGACCGATGGACGCAGTTCCGGCCTGACCGCTTCTCGGTCGCTGGTGGCCGCATCCCTCTTCTGAATGACCATCTGCCCAATCGAATCCAGACCGAGGGAGCCCACCCATGACTGAATCACCACCCGCGGGATTCTCGCTCAACGGGGCCGCGCACGCTCTTGTTGACGGGCAGACCACAGCTGACCTCGTCGCCACGATTTGCGGGCGGTCCATCACCGCCGAGGGTAAGGCGACCGACGGCACGCGCCTCGGCCTCGCCGTCGCGCGCAACGGCGCGGTGGTACCGCGGAGCCAATGGTCGAAAACGACGCTCGAACAGGGCGATGAGGTCGAGATCCTGTCGGCCGCACAGGGAGGCTGACTATGAACGATCTGCCACCGGATGACGCGCAGCCGGAGCAGCCGGATATGTTGGTGATCGATGGGGTATCCCTCACCTCACGACTCATCATGGGCACCGGGGGAGCGCCGAGTCAGGAGGGTCTCGGGGCTGCGCTTCGCGCGTCAGGCACCCAGCTCACCACCGTGGCAATGCGGCGGCACAGCGCCACGAGTGGGTCGTCGCTGTTCCAGGTGCTGCTCGATAACAACATCCTGGTGCTGCCCAATACCGCGGGATGCTTCACGGCGCGCGAAGCTGTTCTCACCGCGGAACTGGCCCGCGAGGCCCTCGAAACCGACTGGATCAAACTCGAGGTGATCGCCGACGAGCAAACACTGCTTCCGGATGCCGTCGAGCTGGTCGACGCGACGGAACAGCTCGTGGCACGCGGGTTCAAGGTCTTCGCCTACACGAACGACGACCCGGTGCTTGCGCTGCGCCTCGAACACCTCGGGGCCGTCGCCGTGATGCCGCTCGGATCGCCCATCGGCACCGGCCTCGGCATCCTGAATCCGCACAATGTCGAACTGATCGTCTCCCGGGCTGGCGTGCCGGTGGTTCTCGACGCTGGAATCGGAACGGCATCGGATGCTGCGCTCGCGATGGAACTCGGCTGCGACGCGGTGCTCCTCGCCACCGCCGTCACCCGTGCACAGGATCCGGTGCGCATGGCTCAGGCATTCCGTCATGCGGTAATCGCGGGACGGCTGGCCTCGCAGGCCGGACGGATCCCGAAGCGGCAACATGCGCTCGCGTCATCCGCGATGGACGGAAGGCCCGACCTGTGAGCGCGCTGCCGCCACTCCTACCGCCCCTGGTCGAACCCGGCGAGCAACTCACTTCGCAGGAGATCCAGCGATACTCCCGGCACCTGTTGATTCCACAGATCGGCGCGACCGGACAGCGTCGGCTCAAAAACGCGAGAGTGCTCGTCATCGGCGCCGGCGGACTTGGGTCCCCTGTGCTGCTGTACCTCGCGGCGGCGGGGGTCGGCACCCTCGGAATCGTGGACGACGACACGGTCGACCTCAGCAACCTGCAGCGGCAGATCATCCATCGGGTGCAGGATGTCGCCCGGCCCAAGCTCGACTCGGCCAGGGACGCCATCGCGGCGCTCAACCCGCTGGTGGAGGTACGACTGCACCCGCTGCGACTGACGGCCGTCAATGCGCTCGAGCTCTTCGCCGACTATGACCTGATCGTGGACGGGTCAGACAATTTCGCCACCCGCTATCTCGTGAACGATGCTGCTGCCATTGTCGGCAAGCCGAACGTGTGGGGTTCGGTGCTGCGATTCGATGGCCAGGTGAGTGTCTTCTGGCAGCAACACGGACCGACCTACCGCGATCTGTACCCGGAGGCACCGCCCTCCGGATCCGTGCCGAGCTGTGGTGAGGGTGGTGTTTTCGGGATGCTGTGCGGCACGGTCGGCGCGGTGATGGTCGCCGAGGTCGTCAAGCTGGTGACGGGGGTTGGGCGAACCCTCCTCGGCCGACTGGCCATCATCGATTCGCTCGACGCGTCGTGGCGGGAGTTGCGCATTCCGCTCGACCCTGATCGTGAGCCGATAACCGGGCTCGTCGACTATGACGCCTTCTGTGGCGTGGAGTCGGCGGATGCGGACCCACTCCCCGTGGGCGATCGCACGACCGATACAGAGGGAGTCCTCGCCTCCGTCTCTGTGCACGATCTCGCCGCCAGCCTGGGCGCGAGGGACCGCGGCGAGACTGTATTCGATCTCATCGATGTGCGGGAGCCGGGGGAGCACGAGATCGTGCGGATTCCCGGATCCACGCTCATCCCGCAGGGCGACATCCTCTCCGGGGACGCCGCAGCGGCGCTCTCGGTCGAGCGGAACATCATCCTGTACTGCAAATCGGGAGCGCGTTCCTCGTCAGTGGCCGGGGAGTTGAGGCGGCGCGGGTTCACCCGGGTGACGCAGGTGCGCGGAGGGGTATTGGCCTGGATCGCTGAGATCGATCCGTCGCTGCCCACCTACTGAGGTCCAGCCTCCGATCGCGGGGTTTCTAAAACCGGAGAATGGTGGGGATCGCTGCCACGACAAAAGCCCCGCCGATGAGCACCGAGTCGTTCCATCTCCACTGTGCGGGTTCTGCCCAAGTGCGGGGAACGTTCCCCGCTCTGGCAGTGGAAAACCCTCGTGCGTCCATCGCCACGGACATGCGGCCGGCTTTGTAGAGCGCGTGAACGAGGAGAGCGGCGGTCAGCGCCGCAAACTCCCTCAGGCGAGCGCGAGGCGACCGAGTGCCATCGAGTCCACGAATCCGGCGGGATTGTTTTAGCTGACGCCACTGGTCGGCGAGACTCTCGAACTGTTGCAGCGCTGCGGTTGCTGCAACGACGGGACGGGATGGCAGCCTGAGCCGTTGGGCCAGATGGTCGCCGAGCGTTGACGGGTCGATCAAACCGGCCAAATAGATTCCAGGGATCACGAAGAACGCGACCCGTGCCGCCGCAGCGGCGCCCGTCAGGGGATCCTGGCCAGGACTGAGGAGCCAGGTGGAAAAACCGACCGAGAGCACGGCCAGGAATCCCGGCACGAGACGGCGCCACCGAATACTCTTCGGCGATGCGATGAGCAGAAACAATACGGTCCAGCCCGCGAGACCGGCGACACCGTGGAGCACGCTGGTGATCGCAAAGGATCCGAATAGCAGGGCGAAAGATGCTCCAAGCAGGGAGAGTGGTCCGCACGAGTCGATGATCCGCTGCCGCGCGGGAGAGGGCGTCTCGTCTCGCAGCGGTGCGGCGGCGCCCGACTGAGGGAGGGTGATGATGCGATCAGCCAGGTCAATGAGGAGAGGATCGTGAGTGGTCAGGAGAACAGCCGTGCCAGCGTCCCGCGCCGCAAGAATCACGCCGACAACAGCTGCCCAGGACTCCCTGTCCTGGCCGACCGTCGGTTCGTCGAGCACGAGAATCGAAGGTCCGTGGGCTACGGCCGTCGCCAGCGCCAGCCGCCGCATCTCGCCCCCGGAAAGGAGATGGGGGTCGGAGTCGCTCAACTGTGCCAGTTTCAACGCGCCCAACAACTCCTCCACACGGGTCGCGGTACCGACGGCTGACGCGTGAAGCAGACGGGTGGTCAACTGGGCGTCGTCACGCACTGTTCGCCCGATGATGGTGAGTTCCGCGGTCTGCGGCACCCACCCGATCCGGGAGGCCAACGCCAGAGCCTGCCACCAGCCCGGTCGCCCCTCACCCTCAACTTCGAGAGCGGCAGTGACCGTGACGTCTCCGCTCGTCGGTTTCTCTAGCCCTGCGACCAGAGAGGCGAGGGTCGACTTGCCGGATCCGCTCGGTCCGACAACGGCGACGATTTCGCCGCCTCGAACGATCACGCTCGCATCACGCACCAGGTCGGCTGTCACTGGGCGTCCAGTGTTGCGGAGGCCGACGTCCGTGTGGGTCAGCCCGACGCGCCGAGCCATCACTGCGTCGTCCCCAGCAGGGAGGACACGAGTCGGCGCGCACAACTCGGTGGGCACGCCGAGAGGTGCGGGTGCCGGTAGCCCCGGTATCCAAATCCCGTCATTCTCCAACCGGTCGGTATTCTGCTCCAGGGTCGATCGGGCCGGGCCGTCCGCGTGAAGTGTTCCGTCCCGTGCGAGCACGATGACCCGATCCACGAGAGGGATCCACGGTTCCAGCCGATGCTCCACCACGATCACGGTGGCGGAGGAAGCCAGCACCGCGCGCCGGAGAGCGGTGCGAACAGCATGTGCTGCAACCGGGTCGAGCATCGAGGTCGGCTCGTCGAGGAGCACCAGCCCGGGACGCATGACGAGAACTCCGGCGAGAGCGAGACGTTGCGCCTCGCCGCCGGACAGGTCCGCCACCTGCCGATCGAGCCCGTACGGAAATGTCACTGCCATCAGAATCTCGCGGATGGCAACCGCCATCTCATCCCTTGGAACAGCCTCGTTCTCCAGCCCGAACGCGGCATCGCGGTAGGCGGTACCGGCAACCACCGAGTCGGAGGGATCCTGAAGGAGTAACCCGACGGATGGATCTGCTGCCTGTGACGCGGTCAGTGCCACGGTACCCGCGAGATCGCCCGATTCCGACGTCGTAAGCACACCGGCGAGAGCACGCAACAGGGTCGACTTGCCCGATCCGCTCCCCCCGACGAGGAGAACGTGTTCTCCCGGCTCGATAGTGAATGTGAGGTCCGAGAGGATCGGAGTTGCGCGGCCCATTGGGCGCCAGGTCAGGTGATCGACGTCGACTCGCACCCCGGTGGTGGGCGTCACCGAGCGCTATTCGGACTGTCGCAGCAGTCGTTCGTGAAACTCCTGCCCCGGGGGGAATGCGTTCAACGCGCGCGTACGGCTCAGGGAGCGAACGATCAGCCAGCCGAGGAGTCCAGCGATCAGCGCACCGGAGACTACGCCACTTGCCAGGTAGATGAATTTCCAGGCCCAGGAATATCCAGCGACATACGACCACCATTCGTATCCGATGATCTCCAGGACCGCCGAGAAAGCTCCCCCCAGCATCGCGACCGGGATTCCGAAACGGCGCCAGAGAAAGATCGCGAACACAATCTCGACGCCGACCCCCTGTAAGAATCCGGACAGCAGCACAGCGGGGCCCCACTGATTGCCGAGAAACAGTTCCACGTTCGCGGCGACCATTTCCGTGAAGATTGCAGCCCCTGGACGACGGATGACCAGCGCCCCCACCACCGCTGGCACTAGCCACACCCCGAGGGCGAGTTCCCCGACCGGGGGGAATCCGGCTGTCAGCAGACTGATGCCCGGATACACGAACGTGTCGAAAGCCCAGAAGACGACCCCGAAAGCCACCGCAAGCACGGCCGCCGTCACCAGGTCGACGCCACGCCAGGATCGTAAACGCCCCGATGCTCGAATTGTCGGCGCGCTTCGGCGCCGCGATCCGACCTGAACTTCTTTTTCGATACTCATTGCGTATTTCCTCTCGTGGAATCCGGTGGATGCCTCGAGGAAGTGACTTCGCCGAACAGGCCACATGTGCGGCTCATTCAGCAGAGGTCACTTGAGATCCCGACTCCCTTCGCCGGTGCTAACCGGAGCAGGTTCGAGGGTCTGCGGTTACCCGCACTCTCAGCGCTCATGGCGCTCCCCTGTCGTACTAGCAAAATCCTACAGCCCGCTCTTGGCTGAGGTGCGACGGATCGAAGCGCCGTCCGCAAAACCTCAACGTCGAGGAGACACAGAGGTGGTGCATCTGCAATACAACTGATATATCTATGGGATAGCAGATTTTCCCGATTGTCTTCCCGCATAGAAGGAGTGCCCAACCCATGTCTCACGCGCGTTCCGATGTACAAGCCACAGCCCCCCACGGGTTACAACGCGGAGTCCTCACAATCCCGAACGCGATCGCGCTGTCGGTGGCCGCGATGGCACCCGTGCTCGCGGTCGTGCTCAACGCCCCGGCGGCTGCCGCGGCCGCAGGTGCAGCGTTGCCCCTGTCGTTCCTGATCGCCTTCATCGCCTGTGCCCTCGTCGGCAACACGGTCGTGCAGTTCGCGAAGAAGCTGCCGTCCGCCGGTTCGTTCTACACCTTCAATCGGGCCGGACTCGGCCCCGCCGCGGGCTTCTTCACCGGCTGGCTGTTCTGGATCGGATATGCGATCCTCGCACCCGGATTGTTCACCGCCTTCGGTGCGTTCGTGCACGACTACGTGCTCGCTACTTTTGGCGCCGACGTGCAGTGGTGGATCTTCAGCATGATCGCCATGGCCATCGTCTTCGGCCTCTCCGTGCGCAGCATCAAGGCATCGGTCAACGTCGACCTCACCCTCCTGGTCATCGAGGTGATCGTGTTCCTCATCCTCGGTATCGTGGCCATCGCGACGGCGGGGTCGGGCAACAGCCCCACTTACTTCCTCACCTCGGTTGCTCCTACCGGCTTCGCCGGTGTCGGGCTCGGTGTGGTCTTCGGCATCCTGTCGTTCATCGGGTTCGATGCGGCCGCCACCCTCGGGGAAGAAACGAAGAACCCGCGCAAGAGCATCCCGTTCGCCATCACCGGCGCGCTGGGTGCCGTTGGCATCTTCTATGTGCTCATGATGTACTCGCTCGCGGCGGGCTATGGGCTCAACGACCCGGCGAAGATGGCCGCGTTCCTGAAAGACCCGAACCCCTTCGTCACCCTGGGTGCCAACGTCACGCCCTGGTTGCTGCAACCCATCGAGCTCGCGGCGATCGCCGGCATCTTCAGCTGCTTCCTTGCCATTCACAACACCACCGTTCGCGTGATGTTCTCGATGGGTCGCGACCAGGTGCTGCCGGCTTCTCTTGGACGCATCCACCAGACCTGGTATTCGCCGATTCGCGCCATCATCGCGCAGTCGATCTTCACCGTGGTAATCGGCATCGGCGTCGGGATCTGGCTCGGGCCGGGTGCGACCGGCGCCTACGGCTTCACCGGAACCATCGGCACCGTCGCCATCGTGATCGTCTACATCATGAGCAATATCGCCCTGGTGAAGTACTTCTGGAAACTCGCCGAGCGCAAGCTCGTCACGCACGTGATCGTGCCGGTTCTCGGCGTGCTCGCCCTCCTCTACCCGCTCTACGCGGTCGCCAACCCGGCGCAGGCCTACCCCTTCAACCTCGTGCCGATCATCGTGCTCCTCTGGATCGCGGCCGGAGTGGTGCTGTACTTCTACTACCGGGCGAAGTCACCCGAGAAGATCGCCGCACTCGGTTCCTTCATCACCGAAGATGACCTGCCGGAGGGCGAACAGAACGCTGCGCTCCAGACCGGACGGGCGCCGTCGGTGCAGCATCCCACCGTCGCTGAGGAAGCCGCAAGGCACCCGGAGATCACAGGAAACTGACCCAATGATCACTGTCGACGGCAAGGCCGTGTACACCGAGCTCGTTGAACTCGTCGCTGCGACGCACACCGCGCTGCTCCTCGTCGATATGCAACGTGACTTTATCGATCCGGACGGACTGTTCGGCGAGCTCGGGGTCGACCTGACAATGTACGAGCGGTCGCGACCGCGGCTGGCAACACTGCTCGCCGAAGCTCGCCGGGCGGGCGCCTTGGTCATTCATGTCCAAAACACAGCCCTGCCAGACCGCATGAGCGACTCACCCGCGCAAATCCGATTCAATCTGCGTATGCACGAGAATGCGCGTCGGGAGGGGCCGCCGCTGCGGTACACGGTACCGGGCACGATCGGCTACGAGTTCGTCGACGAATTCCAGCCGATCGCCGGTGAACTCGTGGTCAACAAGTACCGGTCGAGCGCATTCTGGGGCACGAATATGGAGATGCTACTGCGAAGCAACGGTGTCGAGACCGTCGTGATCGGTGGATGTACGACCGAGGGGTGCGTCGAGTCGACGGCACGGGACGCGATGTTCAACGATCATTACGTCGTCATCGCGTCCGACTGCGTGGCCAGCGACGACCCCGCCCAGCATGACGCGTCGATGCTACTGATGCGCCACCGCTTCGACATGGCAACCGCGGCCGAGATCACCGAGGTGTGGGGCCCCTCCTCAGCGAGGGAAGTCCGACCAGTGGCAGAAGAGAACTCAGAGTGAAGAAACTCCAAGGACGAATCGCAGTTGTTACGGGCGCCGCGTCGGGCATCGGCCGAGGCATCGCCGTCGCTTTCGCGCGGGAGGGCGCCGACATCGTCGTCGCCGACCTGGTGGGTGCGGATGACGCCGCCGTCGTCCTGGCCGAGATCGCCGAGGCCGGCACTCGCGGCGTCTTCGTGCGCACGGACGTGAGCGACGAAACCAGCGTGCGCGAGATGGCTCGACGCGCGCTCGAGGAATTCGGGCGGGTGGACATCCTTGTCAACAATGCGGGAATCTTCACCGAATCGCTGCTAGAAGACATCTCAGTGGAGGACTGGGACCGCGTGGTCAATACGAACTTGCGCGGCACCTTCCTTTGTACGCGCATGCTCATCGGCCAGATGCTCGAACGCGGCGATGGCCGGATCATCAACGTCGCGTCGCAGCTCGGCCAGATCGGCGGAATCGCCGTTCCGCACTACGTCGCGAGCAAGGCGGGCATCATCGGTTTGACGAAGGCACTGGCGCGCGAAGTCGCTGGCCGCGGTG
>Ga0209512_1002751_pt1 | contig 17967 bp, 17 predicted proteins | sample frozenSSSSmetaG_FD_184142 | JGI IMG/M metagenome (GOLD analysis project Ga0209512, IMG submission 184142) | Glacier valley bacterial and archeal communities from Borup Fiord, Nunavut, Canada, to study Microbial Dark Matter (Phase II) -... | ecosystem: Environmental > Aquatic > Freshwater > Ice >... | reverse complement strand
AGCACCTCGTTTGCCGACCATTCATCGGGGCTGGGAGAAATACGCAATTGAATTGGTGATAGGGCGGCGGTAAGCGCGGCGAGGCGTGGCGGCGTTTCTGCCAACAAGGTTAGAACCTGCTCAATTGTGAGTAATTTGCCCGACATGTGACCTCATCCTTTCGCGCAGACCAAGAAACTTTGTTAACCCCCACCTTATCATACCTTGCGATTGCCCTAAAATAAAGTTTAACATGTCAGGTTGGGTCAATTATGAAACCACTCTCAACCAACCTCCATCAACATAATAGGCCGAACCCACACTATAACTGGCGCGAGGCGAGCAAATAAAAACAAAGAAATCGGCGATTTCCTCTGGCGTAGCAAAGCGTCCTATAGGGGCGTTTTCTTTGGCGATATTATCAAGATATTCCTCCCAGGTTATATCCTTACCAGCCGTTAACAGCTTGGCAGTCTTCTGCCAGTCTGGTGTAAGGACTAACCCTGGATTTATGGTGTTAACCCGAATGTTATACTTGATGAACTCGTTTGCCAAACATTTGGAGAACATCATTAAAGCGGCTTTGGTAACGTTATAAATTGGTTCGTAACCAAGTGGTTGAGTAGCACAGATAGAGGCGTTGTTGATAATAACCCCGCCACCGTTTTTCTGCATCAGAGGTGTCAAACCGCGCGATAGACGGACGGCAGCCATCATATGTAAATCCCAATAATACTGCCATTTGTCGTCAGGGGCGTTCAGAATGGTTTCATCGCTGCCCGTTCCAGCATTGTTAATAAGAATATCAGCCCCACCAAAAATTTTGTCCACCTGAGCTATAAAGTTATCTATATCGCTTGGGTTAGTGACATCTGCCTTTACGCCAATTGCTTTGACATTATATTTCGTAGCAATCAGGGCGGCTTGCTCAACAATACGGGTTTCGTCACGGGCACATAATGCAAGATTGACCCCTTCCTGCGCCAAACCCTGCGCCACCGCCAGACCAATACCAACACTCCCGCCGCTTATTACGGCAACCTTTCCCTTAAGACCAAGATCCATATTGTACAAGTCCTTTCATTCTCCCTATCCCTCTTTATATATCTCAGCAACAGATATTTCCAGGGGAAGTGACGGGATTTTAATTACTTCCTCAACACCATAAAAAGCCTGATAGCCCCATTTATTATCCGCCAATCTTGGGTGATACTCCACATAAATTCGCGCTTCATCAATCACAATATAATGCTGTAGACTATTCAGGCTCTCATATAAACCGTAGAGGCTGCTCACCTCTAACCTATCAACAGGCGAGGCAATCAGTAAAACCACCAAAAAGGGATTAGTAATAGCCGCGGAGTCCTGATGGGCAAATTCGGGGGCGGCACATATTACACTGGCACAAGCATCCGCATAAAACCCACGTTCCTTGACAAAAATTTTCACTTCTGGCCCGTTTACCTGACAGTCAGTAGTAACTAAACCAGCCTTCAGAATAGAAATTGTATTGGAAATAATAGTTTCAAGTTTTGCCATATTTTAGGTCTATTCCGGGTATCTTCCACTGAAAATATAAGAACAAACTACCAGCACACCAAGAAAAATAAAAGATTACTTGGCGTTCTTGGCGAACTTGACGGTTAAATCTTGATTGACGCTAATATGTCCACCAGGTAGAGGCTCATTTTCTATTCTTTACTAAAATAAACGCGAGCAGGCTGCACCTGCACAAACTCCATTTCGGGATAGCGCATCGCTGAAAGTCGCCCGCCATAGACGCAGCCCTGGTCAAGATTTACGGTATTGTTGCGGATTTCGGGTTCAAGGTTGGTAGTGGGGGTATGACCGTAGGCGATAAAAGGCTTGCCCCGGTAGGTTGCAGCCCAATTCCGGCGTTTGGGATAGCCCTTTTCGTTTAGCTCCCCGGTTTCATCCCCATAAAGGCAAAAGTCAAAAATGCGCCTCGAAAGTCTCCCAAACATATGTTGCTCAAGTCCGGCGTGAACGGCAATCAGCTTGCCTTCATCCAGTGTCATATAAGCGGGCGCACTCCCTACCACCCGCAAAACCGTCGCCCGGAACTCGGCATCATAGGTCGGGTTTAGCTCTTGCAGCCATTTGCGGGGACGTTGATATTTCTTCCCGGCATAGTTCCGCACATTTCCCAGAATATAGTGACAGTGATTGCCGCGCACGTACAGGGCCGTCCCCGCTTGCACCATTTTATCCACCAACCGCAAGACTCCTGGACTATCCGGCCCGCGATTAAACAAATCGCCCAGAAAAACCACCCGCCGCCCCGCCGGATGCCGATAGACCCCAGCTATTTCCTGATACTCCAACTTGCCCAGCAACTCTACCAACTCGGCGGAGCAACCATGAATATCGCCAATCAGGTCGAAAGGGCCCTGTTCATGCGGCCTTTCCAACGAAAGTGGGGCTACCTCAACTTTCAGATTAGATAACTCAGTGTGGCGCAGAGTAATAATCTGATCAAAACCTTCGAGGGGAGCGGCTTGCAGCATCTCCAGATATTTTTCGTATTGCATGCCAATTACGGCGGGGCCAACTGGCGGCGGTTCTACGCGGGCAGCATCGCGCTCGATACACAATTTGCGGGGAGTATCAAAAACCAACAATAAGGTCTGGAAATCCTGTTTATGGGCCACTTCCAACAAGTTCTTGCGGACGTAATCATTTAGGGCGGTGCTATCGGCGACGGTGGTGCGCCCGAACCTCATGCGCCGCTCTATAATGCTGTACATCAGCTCAAAAGCGTCCTTGCTACTTTCCTGATTGCGTTGGTCGTCGGTAATTACCCCCCGCAAGGCATCCGAAGAAACCACCCAGGTCAGCGGGAAATGCTCGGTGGCGAAGCTGCTCTTACCACTGCCACTAATGCCACATAACACAATCAAGGTGGGTCGTGGAATAACCAGCCGGGAGCGGTCAGGGGTTAAATGGGCCTGTTCGTAATCTAAATCCAATTCCCAAAGCCTCTATCGGTTATCGATGGTCAGTTGTTGGTAAATTCCTAGGGATAGACCAATGTTTCTACCCTGATTTAAAAATCGAGATAAAGTATAGCACAAATATTCAGACGTTCAAAAATATTTATTAGTTTCAACATACAAGGGGTTAAATTATGGTTACGCGGGACTGAAGCCACCGCGCTAAAAGAGCCTATGTTTTGAGCAAAATATCCTCACAGCCAAACCCGAATGGCTATTATGTATGCTCTTTGAGCCCGGTGATTTATTACCGGGCTAGTATTTAGGTAGGCTAAGCCCCAATTCTAACAGAATCAGGTTCGGGAGTCTCGATAGGGGAGGAGATAGGGAAAGCGGCTTTGAGGGCAGGGAGGGCCAAGGGGCGTTTAACTGCTAGACGATTAGTGTAGCCACCGGGCAAAGGTTCAAAAGCACTCACCTGAACCTGTCCGCCTTCGCAACGGCGCACCACCGCCGCCCCAGCAGCCAGTTCGCGGATAGTCTTAACCGCTCGACCCGAAATATCCAGCCTTTTCGCCACACTGCTTAGGCCGGGGCCGGATTGTCGGAAGAAAAGATGGGTGGTAGCCTGCTCGAAAAGCTTGCGACCGCTTTCGCTAGTTAACAAATCATCGCAAGTAGAGGTAATAGCCCAGAGGTTTCGATTTTGCTGTGTTAGCCAGATTAGAACCTGAGACGAGGCAGGGTCATTCAAAAATTGCGTTACTTCGTCCACCACCAGAGTATGGTCAGCCAACAGGGGGGCAAGTCGCGAAAATAACCGGGTCAAAATAAGCTGACGGGCCTTCTCCGGGATAGCTGAAATCTCCTCGGCATCAAACCCTAACAACAACATATCCTGTGAGGCAAAAGTTGCATCTTCGGGACGATTAAAGAGCCAAGCCAAATCGCCATCAAGCACCAGCCGCGAAAGCTGGTTAGCTAACTCCTCATTGCCGTCATTAGTAGCTCGTAGCCAGAGTGACTCGGTAGAAATGGGTGTGCCCTCGCCCTGGAGAGCGACCACCGCCCCCAACAGCAAAGCCTCAAGCCCTTCTTGCGAGTCTAGTTTTAACAAAGCACTTAAAAAGGCACTGGTACTGTTAACCCAGGCTTCAATCTGGTCAATCCTTTGCAACTTTTGCGGGTCGGCTTCCAAAAGATTAAGCAGGTGATAGGGGCGGATAATCTGCGAAGAATTAATCCCCACCTGCCGGGCAACCTCCAACCAGTTACCTTTTGGGTCAAAGATACAAAACTTGCCGCCTGTTAAATAGCGCATTGCCACGATATATTTCACCAGATTATGAGCAACTTCGGTTGAACGCAAGGTATTATCCCCGGTCAAAAAGAGGGTAGTGCCCAGCCCGGTTTCAAGCTGAAAAGCTTCCCCAGTCCGACTATAGCCGACCAGTGGGGCAAACGAGTCCGAAACCTCAAAGCCCGCAGCCGTTGCCAGTTGTACCAAACGCCCCGCCGAATGAATCCCAGCCCGACCCACCCCCGCCGGAGGCTGTTCCCCCACCACGAACAGACGAGCCAGTTGTGGCAAGTTCAGGGGAGCGCAATCCTTCCAGGCTAATTCCAGACCAGACAAACCTACTACCCGGCGGGGCGAAAGTTTAGCTGCCAGCAATGCCAGCTCAAAATCGTCGGCTTCTTCCTCAATATCTTCCGCCGAGCAACGCAACGAAACCGTCAAACTCACCTCGTAAAAAGGTTGGCCCTGATCATCCAGCGTTGCCAATCGCCGCTCAATTTCGCCAAGCTGCTCCGTTAGCTCCAGAGTAGTTTGTTTAACTCCGGCAATTTCGGCACTATCCAGCATCTCCTGCAAAGCCGCCTGCCGCCGTTGCAGCACATAGCGCATGGTATTATCGGGCTTGCCAGGGGTCAGGTGGGCCACAATATCAAATTTGCTACTGGCTAAATCTTCGCTCTCTAATAGGCGGCGCGTCCAACCCCCTTCGGCCTGGGGCGGCGGGGCAATCACTGTCCAGTAAGTGCGGGGGTCGCTGGCTTCAAGGTGGTTGTCATAGTAAATTGGCTCATTGGGCAAACCATATTCCGCCACTATTTCCTCAAGCTGACGGGAGTTGAGCGGCGCACTATCACAGGGTAAAGTGGCAAACAGAGTCGCTAACCGTTCGCCCAAATCTTCCTCATCCAGGGCACTAATTAATAAAAGAGCCTGTTGCTCGGCTAACCCAGCGTCTTCCACCGGGTAAATCAGGTTTTCAAGATAATCTTGCAGGAATAAATAGGCCGTTTCAGGGTCGCCAATACGCTGGTTGACCGCCTCTTGCAGGGCTTCATAATGCTTTTGTAAAGTGCTGGGGCGTTTTTGCAAAATAAACTGAACAGCGCAATCCTCCGGCAAAGCTTCGGTCAGAGCATGCCAAAAATCCTGCTCGGTTTGTTCCTCTGCTAACCACAGGTTTAACTTTGGGCCAAAGAGCCGTAAACCCCCGGTTAGCACTGTGCTTTTGCCCGAATATTTTTTACGCCCCTTTTGCTCAAACATTATAAAATCAGCACAGGCCGGGGAAAGTTCAATCGCCCCAAAACGCTCCTCCCCGGCACTATTTAGCACCGGGTAAATGCGGAGATATTCCAGATTTTGAGGCTTTTTTAGTTGTGGTTTTGTAAATAGCAGCATAAACTTAACTTATTTATTAATTGGAGGCGCGCCAGGTTGCCACCAGGTCGTTAACACTTTTGATATAAGCGGCGGGGTTATTGCTATCGGCTGCCGGAGCATACACTGGCACAATCGCCTCTACTGTAGATAATTTCCAGCCATTAACATATAGCTCTTTAATCAGCTTATACCAATCCTCAATCCCGGCTTCCCAGGTCGGATATTTCCGAAAGCCCTGATAATTCTCGTAACCAGAGGTGTAGCGGATGTTCCCGATAGATTTGGTAACAGTCGCAATTCCGCGTGTTCCGGCGGTACTCTCGTGGACAAAAAAAGCCAGGGCATAGGCTGGGTCAATCCCATATTGCAAGCCTTTATCGTACATGGCCTGACCAACCCCAGTAGCGGGTGAGTTATAACTTTTCAGTACCGCATCAATCTTGCTAGGGCTAATACTGGGCTGACCTAACACCCGACTTGAATTACTGTTACCGCCAATTACCGGGGCAGACCCGCCCTGACTCATAGCTACCGACATATAACGACCTGATTGGGCCGCCCCTTTGCTCAGGGCGGGTAAACCCATTGTTATTAGAAACCACCCTACCGCCACACCGAGCAGAATCAAAAGCAATTTAGCATTTGCCACTCTAGGCCAATAGTCAATAACATAATCAAGTAAGGGTGGCATTTTTAGGGCTGGAGCGGTGCGGGCTGGGACGGCGAATTGGTAGGTTATTTCGGCTTCTTTGGGCTGGGAATACTGACCACTAGCGGAATAATGTTGCCACTGTCGGCCTTGTTGGTAACCTTTGTTTTCAATCAGTTCTGAATTTTGTTCCCTTAAAAAAGAGTAGTGCCGAGCAAATTCTTGGTTCGGCACTTCCTTTGTTCTTTGACGATTTGTGGGACGAGGGGCAGGAATTTCTTCCTCATAACTTTCCTCCTCCTCATCCCAATAATCATAAGCTCTTGCTGCCGCGCCTCCCACCTAGTTACCTCCTCTAAGCTTGAATTTAGCCAGTTCAGAGTCAGTAGCTGGGCGGAATCTGCCGCTTTCGTTCAGATAAGCCGACTGGGCACCATCTGCCGTAACAATCAAATCTACATGTCCATCGGCGTTAACGTCTTCCAGTCTGATTTTGATCGGGATTAGTTCAGCATTTTTGGCGAAAAGACGTGGCCCTTTAATAACGACGGTCTTGGAGGAGTCGCCGCCGGGAATTTCAATAATATTTACTTCGCCATTAATATTTTGGGCAATAAAGTTTGTGGCAAAACCTGTCTGTTCGTTATGACCAACCCAGCCGCTCAGTTGCATAGTGCGGGGCCGTCCATAGGTCATATCGTCCTGCCAGGTGTTCCACCAGGAAATTACGTTGGTGACAACCAGCGTAATCAAAGCCATCCCTACAATTGCCCCTCCGATAATTAGCGCAAGTTTCGCCCCGTTAACCCGTGAAAGATTAAGGGAGTTCACGAAACCAGGCCGATTGTTGGGAGCACGGCGCGGGTCAAAATTTGGGGCGCGAGTGGGCAAAGGGACGTTTGAACGAGTTGGCGCAATCGGCATGTTGCCTGTTACCCGCATATTCTGGCCTTGCAACGGGCGTGGAATGTTCACCGGGCGGCCTTGTACCTCAACATCACCAAGCAGACGAGGAGTAGCAGTACGATAGGTGGGCATGGTTGGGCGCGGATCACCAGGAACATTAGGCCGACGCGGCATTAAGTCGTCATCGTCGTCATCATAGTCCGAATATGGACGAAAGTTTCGAGCTGCATTCGACATATGCTACTCCTTCTAATGTTGTTCGATGCTATCTAATTTATTTTGAAACAGTCGCCCGCTTGAAGTTTGTGAGCAGAAGCAGGTGACCAAGCAGAAATACGAACGGTAGTTCAGAACATATAATCTGGACTACTTAGTATTATAATGAACATGTGTTCGCTTGTCAAGGGGTATTTAACATAAATGTTCTGAATAAGGCAAAATTTGTGCCACCAAAAACCCGTTTTGTTACCAAACTGTAATACGAACCTCAGCGCAACAAAAAAGATGGGATTAATCACCCATCTCCTTTGCATTATTCAGCCGAAATCTCCACTACAGAGTTTCAAAACCGAAAGTTGAAATCTTGAAACTAACAACCAAAAACTAACAACCAACAGTTGTTCAAATCGTCAGCCAGGCCGCGATTAACATTCCTAACACATAAAAATTCTGTCCACGCGCGTTATACCAAATAGCACGGGCAAGGGGTTGGGCAATAAAGAAACGCTGGAGATAAAGTTGAGGTAAAAGCAACGCTACGATAATCGCCGAGGCTAACCAATGGCCTTCCAGAAACAGAAAAATTGCCACTGAAACCTGCGCCCCATCCATAAAAATACAGGCTAATTTGGCGGCGGTGCGTGTGCCATATACAACCGGGACGCTCGGCAGTTTCAGGGTAAAGTCGCCGAAAATACTCTTGAAATCATTGGAAATCATAATCCCCATGGCACCCACCGTGTAAATTGAGGCTAATAGCACAGTACGCCAGCCAATAGTCCCAAAAACACTGGTAGCCGCCAGCCAGGGCAACAGAATATAAGCCACCGCGCTGGTCAACGGGCCAAGCCAGGTCTGGGCTTTTAGGCGGACGGGCGGCGCGCTATAAAGGTGTCCAAGAATAATTCCACTTAGTGAAAGTAATAAGACGGTTTGGCCTAAAAAATACGCCACAAACAAACCAAAACAGCCCAGACAAGCAATCACCCGCACGGTTTCGTAGAGGGTTATCCGTTGGCTTGGAATAACCCGGTCTGGCTCGTTCACCGCGTCTACTTCCCGGTCAAAATAGTCGTTGATAGCTTGTGACATCCCGCATAAGAGCGGCCCGGATAACAATAATCCCAACCAGAGTTTACCAATATCATCTACCGTCCACTTCAAGCCGCCCGACCCGATTGCCCCGCACCAGAATGACCAGACGACTGGCACCCAGGTAATCGGCTTCATAATGCTGAGATAGATTTTCAGGCGTGATTTTGGTGGATATACTTTAGCGGTATCAGGTTGAGCCGCTTGAACCACCTTAACCCGGTTATCCTGCGTAATTTCATAATCCAGGGATGGTTCTGGGGGTTGTTTGTCCCGAACTAAATACAAGTGGGGATGCGGACGTTTGGAATTCATGACATGAGCCTTTTTAGAGCCTTGCAAGGCTATAGGTGTGTAAAAAAGAAGTTGGGAAACGTCAGGAGTTAACGCTAAAGTTATGTTAGCACATAACCCTTTGCCTGCCCGTAGTAATTGCTACATGGGTTTAGAGGTAGAAACAGGGATTAGTTTTTGCCTAGAATACGGTCAACTAGAGCGATACTCTGACGAGCATCATCGCCAAAATAGAGATAGCCCTTAAACAACTCATGCAAACCGGGGTCTTCGGTAAAAGCCCTTCCAGCATAAGCAAATACCAGGGTGGATAACCAGTTATCGCGCACCCGACCAATTACTGGGGAAATTTCCTGAGCCAGACTCAAGGCGGTCTCGGTACGTCCTGCCGAGAATACCACCAGTGCGGGGCGCAATCGCCGTAAATCTTTTTCCAAATCCAGAGCCGGAACATTTTGACCCAGATATATCACTCGCCAACCATGCCGCCGCAAAAAGAAAGTGGTCACAATCACCCCTAATTCATGGAACTCATGCGGGCCACAGGCGGTCACAATTAACGGGCCAGCCTCAACCACTGGCAGGGAGTCAATCATAGCGTTGATACGGGTACGGCACATATTGCTGGCAAAATGCTCGGTAGCAACGGTTACTTCATTCCGCATCCAACGTTCGCCAATTTCCCGCATTACCGTTTGCATTATTTCGACACAAACTTCTTCCGGCGAATAAAGACCTACCGCCTCGGACAACAGGTTATCCGCCCGATGCTCGTCATAATCCAGAAAAGAATTTAGCAGCTCACTAGACAACACTTTAAACGAACGAATTTCACTTGATTGCCTACTATTGGCCGTATGACCATTACGTTTAGGGATGGGAGTAGACCAACCTTGTTTTGCTTCGGATTGCAGAACTTCATCCAGATTTTCTTCAGGTTGGGTTAGCAGGAGGGTGCTGGCCTGACTGATGGACATGCCTTCTTTCAGGCGATTTTTTAACCAGATTACCCGGTAAATGTCGCGTTTGGTATAACGCCGATGTCCACTTTCGGTACGCCCTGGGGTTAAAATATTGTAGCGCTTTTCCCAGGCGCGGAGGGTCGGTTCGGTGATACCAGCCATACGAGCTACGGCCTTAATACTGTAGATAGGAAAATCGAGAGCGGTATCAACCATATGTTTAATTCTTTCTAAATCCGGGAAGGTTAACTCTGTTTATTATCTCTTAACATAAATTATACCAAGCCCACACCCTTTGTCAAGCTATTGTAGAACTTTTCTAAGCGGGGGTTAATTAAAAGCGGGAATTATCAAACTAGGATAGCGTACCCGTCCAGTGGCGGCTTCGATAAAGGCGATATCATCGGACAAAGCGGTGGGGCGGGGGCCATCCAGGAACTCGGTCAACAAATCCACAATAATTTGCTGCGCCGCCGGGTACGTAGTCAGGGGTTGTTTTAGCGAGGCCAACAAATCCAGTCCGTGTACGCCCATTTCAACCACTCTAGTAACGGTATATTCATCCAGGCGGATTGGCCCGGAGGCAGTGGTAAAAACTGTTTCGGGGGCAAGAGTTTCCAGCACCACCAGCGCCGCTTCTACCGTCTGGGGAAATTCCTTAATTATTGCCGTCGGGGAAGTTTTGGCAGCACTATCAAGAGCTCGTTGCGATACCCCTACCGCGATACTCCTACCATCAAAATTATAGTAACTAAGGTGGTCTACCTCTGGCGGTACATTTAGCGGTTTAGCAGAATATTGGCTCAACAGAGCGGGCGCACGCATCGTATGAGCCACCAACGTGAGAATATTCCAGCCCTCTAGCCGCGACGGGGCATACCACTGGTCTTCCTCAAGTCCCGCGATAATTCGGGAGATAAAATCCCCCTGTCCCTTGATAGCCTCTTTCAAAAGGGTATAGTTCATAACGTTATATCCAAAATCTTTAAAGGAGTCAGAATACAGGAGTCAGAATAAAAACAAGGAATTCTTGTTCCCCCTTCCATGAAGTAGAAAAGGGGGCTAGGGGGTTAGGTTTTCTTCCGACAACCGACAACTGACGACCGACAACCATTACACCAATTCCGAGATAGTTTTGGCCTGGGTAAATAGCAATAGATAGTCGTTGCCGCCCGCCTTGCTGTCGGTGCCGCTCATATTAAAGCCGCCGAAAGGATGAACCCCCACCAACGCCCCGGTTGACTTGCGGTTGAAATAAAGGTTGCCCACATGAAACTCACGGGCGGCGCGTTCGATACGAGCGCGGTCAGTGCTGAACAACGAACCTGTCAGGCCATATTCCGTGCCGTTGGCGATTGCCAGAGCATGGTCAAAATCGCGGGCAGGGATGTAAGATAATACCGGGCCGAAAATCTCCTCCTGGGCAATCCGGGCATTTTCCGAAACCCCACTAAAAATGGTTGGTTGAAGGAAATAGCCGCCATTTGCCGCCGCTTCGGCTGGGCCACCACCGACTTCGAGTTTACCCTCAGTTTTGCCGATTTCGATATACTCGCTGATTTTGGCAAAGGCACTGGCATCAATCACAGGCCCCATATTATAATTTTCCTCGACCGTATTGCCCACCGTCCATTTTTTGGTCAGGGCCACCACCTTATCAAGTACCACCTGATAAACCGCCTCCACCACAATTGCCCGACTGCCTGCCGAACATTTTTGACCCTGAAAACCAAAGGCCGAGAAAACAATCGCGGCGGCGGCTTTGTCCAGGTCGGCGGTTTCGTCCACCACCACACAATCCTTGCCGCCCATCTCTAACACCGCCCGTTTAATCCAGATTTGGCCGGGAGATTGTTCCGCCGCCAGCCGATTAATCCGCAGACCAACTTCCTTCGAGCCAGTGAAGCTGATAAAACGGGTCTTGGGGTGTTGCACCAACGTATCGCCAACCTCACCACCGGGGCCGGGTAAAAAGTTTACTACTCCGGCGGGCAAGCCGGCTTCCTCTAGCACTTCTACAAATTTGGCGGCAATTATCGGGGTTACGCTGGCGGGTTTCAGCACCACCGTGTTACCCGCCACCAGAGCCGAGGTCGTCAACCCAATCATAATGGCGAAGGGGAAGTTCCAGGGCGGTATGGCAATCCCCACCCCCAACGGAATGTAGCGCAGGTGGTTGCGCTCGGTAGGAATTTTCACTAGGGGTTGCTCCGCTCCCAGACGTATAGCCTCACGACCATAAAATTCCATAAAATCTATCGCTTCGGCAAATTCCACATCCGCTTCGGGCCAGTTTTTGCCACCTTCGTAAACCATCCAGGCGTTGAAAATATGGCGACGCTGGCGCAACAATTCCGCCGCTTTGAAAAGATAGCCTGCCCGTTCCTCGGCACTGGTATATTGCCAGGTCTGGAAAGTCTGGTGGGCGGCTTCAATTGCCCGGTTAGCCATTTCCTTGTCGGCCTGAGCAAAATAACCTACCACCTGGGCCGGATTAGCCGGGTTAAGGCTCTTGCCCTGTTTATCGGTATAAAGTTTCTCGCCGCCGATAATCAGCGGGTAAATCTGTCCAAGCTGGTCGCCCACCATTGCCAGAGCCGCCCGCATCGCCGCCACGTTCTCCGGCTTGCTGTAGTCAATAAAAGATTCGTTTACAAAATCTGGCAGCACAATACCCCGATTTTCCACTTCCAGCATAATTTTGCCCTCCTCCAATTACAAGAATTAAACCTCTCTTACCAATAACGGCACCTCGCTTATTATATCAACCTGAATGAGCAATGCCACCATTTTGTTCCAGGCGGCTATATTCCTTATCCAACCGTTGAGCAAGTTCAAGAGTTAAAAAAATCTGTAGACTTTCGAGCAATTCAAGCGGCCAAAAATCAAAGTCATAGGCTATCTTTGCCCAACCCCCTAAATCTGTATTAGGGAAAGGTTGAAGACAAAGACGATTATAATCCTCATCACTCAACTTTAAGTGATATTTGAAAGCTGGGTTTTGGATTATTCTATGGCCTAAAAAAAGTTCATTATCGCACACTTTCCGGGCATCATCCGTTAAAACCTCACTTTTTAGATGTCCAGCACACAAAATACGCACATCAGGCCAATCTTTTCGCCCCATAAGGAGGATTTTGTTTCCGCATATTTCACAAGCTTGCCACATCTAAACTTAATACCTCCTAAGCCCCTTGCACCAATATTGCCCTGGCCGTAGAAGCTTTGAAGCGTAATTGTTTCAAGGGAGTATATTCCTCCGAATCATACCAACGATGGAAAGAATCCGCATCAGCAAATTCTATTATTACAATACGGCTAGATTGCCAGTCTCCTTCAATAGTCACCGGGCTGCCGCCCCGCACCACAAACTTACCGCCATATTTCTCAATTGTGGGCGCAACCTGCCCTCGATATTCGTCATAACCCGCTAGGTCAGTAACTTCTACATCCACCACAAAATATGCTGACATGAATTCCTCCTATCAAACTATTGTAGAAAACCTCTCTGCAATTTTAGCCCTTTTTACTCAAATTGTCATCAGGATTAATCTTTCAGGAATGGCTCGACCAACTCCGCATCACTGAATTTTCGGGAAGGCTGCCCCTGCTCAAGACCAAACTCCACCCAGGGAACGCGCTCGGCCTCCCAATTAGCCAGAGCCAGCAACGGGACACGCAAAGGCAAGCGGGTTGGGGAAAGTTCCAGTCGCCCCGCTACCCGGTCAAACCTTGCGCCCGGTAGCCCCGCCAGTAACCCCAGCGAAGTAATACCACGTGGATAATAGCGCAGGTGGTTTGGTCCATAAGTATCCACAAAACAGCCGCCCCGCCCTACACTATTTTCGTATTGTTCAAAAGCCCAATAACGTCCGGGCAGGTCCGCCGGGTCAACCCCCAGAAAACCACCTATCAGGTCACGGTGCAAATTCTGGCTTACCCAGATGTGGGAATGGTCGGCACTGCTGTGGGTGCAACCGTACTCAATCAGGCTGGCTTGGCGGGCTTCGATAATATCCTGCTCAATTCGCTCCAGTTTGACGGGAGGCAGCGGGGCAAGGGTTGCTAACAGATACAACAGCCCGTTGGAAGTATAGAGAGTATAGGCATTCCAGCCCTCCAGTTCACCGGGCGGCAGAGGCTCACCCGACCAGGGATTAATCAGGCCATCGGTGGTCTGGTCAAGGCAAACAGCGTAATGGTCGCCCAACCAGGCGCGTTCGTCCAACACCTGACAAATCTGGTTTACCCGCCCCTCAAACTCCGCAATCAGAGCAGGAGGGGCATCGGTAACTATTAGCATATGCACCGCCGCGTGCAGAGCCGACAAAGCTTTTACTGCCAGATAGATTTGCTCCCGCCCAAACTGGACGGCGGGCGAGGCATCATCCACGGTGTTAGCCGTGCCAATGTTGGGGAAGCCGCTCTCGGTAGTGGCACTTGCCAGGATATAGCGACCCAGCTTGATAATCGTTTCGGCGTTGTCGCTGACAATTTCGGGGCGGGCGGTGTATCGCCACAGAGCATAGGCCAAAAGGATAAAGTTCGCGCTTTCCTCTACCTCCATCTCGTGGGGGTAGGCTTGCTCGTTTGCCCCCAGCAACCCCCCGATGTCGTGACTCATCCAGGCCGCCCCATCCTCGGCAGGTTTAAGGTAGTTGCGCCACTCGCCAAGGGTCATTTCCAGCAGTTCAGGCCATAGCAACAGATAAAACCAGGCCAGATTATATTCCACGTCCACCGTCGAATGGAAAACACAGTTCCCCTCCCACACGCTATACCAATCCTTGCCGCCACTCACCGGGACACACCACCAGCTATTGGGGATATAACTCTGGAAACTGAAGGCAATCAGATTGCGGGTAGCATAATCCAACGAACTCTGGCTAAACAGGCTGTCAAACAGGACCGATTTGCGCCGAATTTCCTCCTCGGCATCACGGGCATATCGCAACACCCCCTCCAAACTTTTGAAATAATCCAGATACTTGAAGCGGTAGGGTTGGTGCTGCACTTCCAGAACGGCGTCGGGCAGGTAGGTTGCCAACAGAAATTTCGCCGAAACATGCCGCGAACCCTGAATCCTTAAATCGGCTTCTGGCCCACTCTCATCAATGGCGTTGAGTTCGGAAAGCGGTTCGGTGGGGCTTAGATAGGTCAACGAAACGGTGTTACGGAAAACTTTGCTATTGCTCAAACTGTCGCTGGGGTTGCGCGGCCCCCAGTGACCCGCCACCATCTGATAATCCGCCGAATACCACCAACCTAAATCGGGCCAGGATTCGCTAAAACCCACACTGGTTTCCTGGGTCGGGTCGGATAGCCCTACAATCAGCTCTATCGAATAATTACTGGGTGCGAAAATCTCCGCATCAATATAGAAAAAAGGGGCAGTCGAGAGTTTTGTATCTCTGGGGTAAAAAGGGGCAGTGATAGTAAATTCGGCCCGAAAGCCCAAAGCCCGGTCACGTGCACGCCACTTCACTGAGGTCATGGTTAGTTCCTGTTCCACTTCAGGGAAATAGGAACCATTGGCGGTGTATGGCAACATTTGGGTAATGACCTCCGCCAAGGGCGTGCCGTCCTGATTGAGTTTGGTGGCCTGCAAGCCCAATCGCAAATCCCACTTACGGTCATAATATTTACCAAGCGGGCTGAGATAGATGCATTTTTCGCTAGTACGGGGAAAGTGAATCGTGAAACGGCTTCCCAGTTTCCCAAGCATAGTCTCTATCGGTAACATTCTTTTCTCCTGGACTCAAGTAATCTAAAATCGAATATCTAAAATCCAAAATCAGCTAAAGTTCTATCCAAAAGCGTCGAATCTTGACCCAACCCTCCTCAGCCTTTACCTCAACCTCGTTTTCAAACACCCCGCCGTTATACTCGATAATTTTTTGCGAGGCTGTGTTATTTACGTTACAGGTAAGTAGGGCGCGGATTAGTCCTAACGCTCTGGCTTTGTTCAAACCCAACCGTAGAATTTCCTTGCCGTAGCCACGTTGCCGCAAGGCGGGCCGGACTTCATAGCCGATATTGCCACCTAACTGTAGTAGTTGGGCATTAAGTTCAGGCCGAATGGAAATTCTACCAGCAAATTCAGTGTTAGCAATCAGCCAGAGGGTTGTTTCGGGTACTCTGCCGGGTGGCACATAGGCCAGATTACGCTTTTGCAGGATTTGCCGAATATACCCCTCGAAATCAGTCGTGATTTCTTCCAAGTTCAAGTCAAGTTTTCGGCCTTCGGCTTGATCCTCAGCTAGCCCTGCCAGAAAGCTTTCCCGATAAAGCGGAAAAGGGTCAGTCAAAAAAAGGTTTGTGGTTACCATAAGCTATATCGCCCCCGAATTTCTAAGAGCCTGTATTTCCTCCGGCGAGTAGCCCAGCTCCTCCAGAATTTCGTTGGTATGCTGACCTAAAAGGGGCGGGGGCATGTCAATTGAGGGCGGAGTCTCACTCATATGGAGGGGCGAACCGACCAACTTGAGCCGCCCGATAGTAGGATGCTCAATCTCCTTGACGATTTCCAGAGCCAGCGTATGGGGGTCACTGAAAACGCGGTCAAGAGTGTTAATCGGCCCGGAAGGCACATCCGCCGCCTCTAATAATTCCTGCCATTCTTGAGCAGGGCGACTCAGGAAAATCTTCTCCATAATCGGAAGTAGCTCCCCTCTATTCAGCACCCGCCCGGCATTTTCCCGAAACCGCTCGTCCTGTGCCAGTTCAGGCCGCCCCGCCAGTTGGCAAAACTTGGCAAATTGCCCGTCAGTGCCAATCCCCACCGCGATGCTAATATCCTGCGTCTCAAAGGGTTGGTAAGGCACAACTGAAGCATGGGCGTTGCCGTAGCGGGTCGGCACTTTTCCCGAAATCAGATAGCTACTGGCAATATTAGCTAACCAGGCCAGGGCACATTCGTAAAGCGAGACCTCCAACTTCTGCCCTAATTTTTCGGGGTGACGTTCGCGGGCGAAAAGAGCCGCCAGAATCGCGTTGGAGGCATATAACCCGGTAGTAATGTCAATAACCGCTATTCCTACCCGGAGTGGATCGCCCCCGGCCTCCCCATTAATACTCATAATCCCGGTTTCGGCCTGTATCACAAAATCGAACCCGGCTCGTTCTTTGTAAGGCCCGGTAGAACCATAACCGCTAATCGTACAGTAAATCAGGCTAGGATTAAGCTGGCGGAGTTCCTCATAACTAAGACCCAGCCGCTCCATATCGCCATACTTGAAATTTTCGACAAAAACATCAGCCTCCCGTACCAATTTCCGCACCACCTCCCGCCCCGCCTCACTTTTGAGGTTAAGGGTCAGGCTGCGTTTATTGCGATTGATACACAGGTAATAGGCCGCCTCACCCCCGGCAAAAGGTGGCCCCCAGGCCCGACTACCATCCCCCGCCCCCGGCTGCTCCACTTTGATAATATCCGCCCCCAAATCCCCCAAAATTTGGGTACAAAATGGCCCAGCTAGAATCCGACTCAGGTCAAGTATTTTCACTCCCGCCAAAGCTTTAGCCATTCGCCATTCCTTGAGTTAAAAGTCGAAAGTCAAATATTCACAAAGATGGACAGGATAAACAGGATATTTGAAGAATAGTAGGAAGATGCTCCGTCATCCGATAAATATTACAAGACAGAGCCTGCTCCTACAATTTTTCTTTATTCTGACTCCTGACTCCTATCACCGTTTGGGCAGTTTTGCCACGAAATTGCCGGAAGCCTTTTTATCGCCCGTCGCGTCGGTGGCGGCAATTGTTACCTCAATAAGCCCAAAACCCGGCTCGTCAGCCTCGGATTTCTTAGTTACCGTGCCACTACAGGTAATAACATCGCTAATGCGAGTCATACTCTGAAAGCGCACCCCAAAGCGCGAAAGGGGTAACGGCCCACCCAAATAATCGCTGACGAAATGACCCAAAAAGCCCATAATCAACATCCCATGTGCAATAACCCCACCCGTCCCACCAGCCAGACCTACCGCCGGGTCAGTATGGAGCGGATTAAAATCACCGGATGCGCCAGAATAACGCACAAACAGGTTATGAGCAACGGGGGGCTTGGTCAGCGGCGGCAGAACATCGCCAACCTGGACATCTTCAAAATAAAGTTTAGATTGAGTTTCTATCATTTCGCCACCTCCTGCCGAATTACAGCGGTTTGCCGGGTTTTTAGTACCGCCGCCCCATTCTGGTTAATATAATCAAACTCAAAAGTTACAAACTCCA
>Ga0209512_1002750_pt1 | contig 17968 bp, 16 predicted proteins | sample frozenSSSSmetaG_FD_184142 | JGI IMG/M metagenome (GOLD analysis project Ga0209512, IMG submission 184142) | Glacier valley bacterial and archeal communities from Borup Fiord, Nunavut, Canada, to study Microbial Dark Matter (Phase II) -... | ecosystem: Environmental > Aquatic > Freshwater > Ice >... | reverse complement strand
CTTTTCGGCTTCGGCTTCAGCTACCAACGTCTCGATCGGTTCGCCCTTGCGCAGCCGCTCAAAACGCGTATCCGTGCCAAGCCACTTCAAAATGCGCACGACGGGTTCGCTTGGCTGAGCACCAACGCTGAGCCAATACAATGCGCGTGCTTCATCCAAATCCATCTGAGTAGGGACAGTTTGCGGGTTATATTGACCGATGTGCTCGATATATTTGCCATTGCGTGGGCTTTCGCGGTCGGCAATGATGATACGGTAGCTCGGTTGTCTTTTGTGCCCAACGCGGCGTAAACGGATACGAACCATTTGAACGAACTCCTTCAACTATCATAACGTAAGCGAACACTCTAAACGAACGGTAATCAACTGCTTGGTCACCGTGTGATTAACGATTTACTGGCGAAACATGTTGCCCAGGTTGCGGCCTCCGCCTTTGCCGAGCATTTTCATCATCTTCTGCATGTCGCGGAACTGTTTGAGCAGATCGTTGATTGCCTGAATGCCCTCAAGCTCGCGCTTTGGATTCTTGAGCGAGTTGACATAGCCCGCACCACGCGCCACGCGCTTTTTGCGACTGGCGTTCAACAAACGCGGATCGCGGCGTTCTTGCGGTGTCATCGAGTAAATGATCGCTTCAGTCTGGCGCATCTGCATCTCGGCGTCGGCTTCGTTGATTTGAGCCTTCAAGCCGCTCATGCCAGGGATCATATCCATCAGTTGGCCGATCGGGCCCATCTTCTTGATTTGCTGCATCTGCTTCAGAAAGTCTTCCAGGTTGAACTCTGCCTTGAGGAATTTCTTTTGAAGCTGCTCAGCTTCTTTCTCGTCGAACGTCTCCTGCGCTTTTTCGATCAGCGACATGACATCGCCCATGCCCAGGATGCGCTGCGCCAGCCGATCGGGATGGAACACTTCCAGGCCGTCCGTCTTTTCGCTGGTGCCCAGAAATTTGATCGGTACGCCAGTGACGGCGCGCATACTGATCGCTGCGCCGCCGCGTGCATCGCCGTCCACTTTGGTCAGGATCAAGCCGGTAATGCCCACGCGGGAGTTGAAACCCTCCGCGATACGCACTGCCTCCTGCCCGGTCATGGCATCCGCCACCAACAGCACTTCTGCCGGATTGGTGCGCCGCTTGATCTCGACGAGTTCATCCATCAACCGCTCATCGATCTGGAGACGACCCGCCGTATCCAGGATTACGACGCCAGCGCCAGCATCGCGCGCAAACTTCACGCCGCGATCGCAAATGTCCGGTGGTGAGGCGCTGGTGCCTTCCTCATAGATTGGGATATTAAGCTGCTTTGCCAGCGTTTTAAGCTGCTCAACCGCTGCCGGACGCTGCGTATCAGCGGCGATCAAGTACGGGCGACGGCCTTCTTTGCGCATTCGCAGCGCAAGTTTGGCAGCCATCGTCGTTTTGCCAGCGCCTTGCAAGCCGACGAGCATCAGCACGCGCGGAGACGGCCCGTTGAGCGCCAACGTGCCCGGCTCGCCTAGCGTTTTGAGCAGTTCGTCATGAACGATCTTGACGACCATCTGGCCGGGCCGGAGCGCCTTGCTGACTTCTGCGCCAACGGCTTGTTCACGCACGCGCTTGACGAAATCTTTGGCAACCGACAAACTCACATCGGCTTCCAGCAAGGCCAGCCGCACTTCGCGCATGACGACATCGACATCCGCCTCGGTCAATTTACCGCGTTGGCCGAGTCGATCGAAAATATCCTGAAGTTTGTTAGTCAGGTTTTCAAACATCGTGACTGCTTTCCCGTCATAAATCCATTCTAGGATCGACAGCCTGAGCATTGTAGCCGATTTGAAGCTGAGCGTCAAGGCGCTCTCTGCGGGCTGAGCCAGCCTGCTTATGTGCATAATCGCCTTTGTGCAAGTTGCTATCGGCACGGATCATGCTCACGCGTAAACTGTTGCATCTGAACCAGCGCGATACGCATAGTCACGCCGTACTAGCCTGCACTACCAAAAGAGGCTAACAATTGACAAATCAACGCGCATGTGTAAGATGTATCCGTACATCTTTTTGTCAAACTTCCAGGTTTCAGGAGAATATCAATGACTTATAATCGTCGCATGATGATGCTAGCGGCAGTTCCGCTGTTGGCAATCGCACTTTCGGCGTGCGCAAGCCCAACTGCCACCCCCACCCCTACTGAAGTTCCAGCCGCCACAGTCGCACCAAGCGTTGCGCCCGCAGCAGCAACGATGGTCGCAACCACAGCGTCAACGATGAGCAGCACCATGGCTGCCAGCATGGCCTCGACGATGGCTGCTAGCATGAGCAGCACTACAGCGTCTACAATGGCTGCCAGCATGAGCAGCACCATGGCGTCCACAATGATGGCCAGCAAGTCCGCAACGATGGTCGCAACCACAGCGTCAACGATGAGCAGCACCATGGCCGCGACGATGATGGCCAGCAAGTCCGCAACGATGGCGTCCACCATGGCCGCCAGCATGAGCAGCACGATGGCCTCGACCATGATGGCCAGTAAATCCGCGACCATGGCCGCCACCACGATGAGCGGCTCAGGCTTGGCACTGACAACCGCCGCAACCATGGCCGCCAGCAAATCTGCAACCATGGCGTCCACCATGATGGCGAGTAAATCTGCAACGACGGCATCCACCATGATGGCCAGCATGAGCAGCACCATGGCCTCAACTATGATGGCCAGCAAATCTGCAACGATGGCCTCGACCATGATGGCCAGCAAATCTGCAACCATGGTGTCTACCATGATGGCCAGCATGAGCAGCACCATGGCATCCACCATGATGGCCAGCATGAGCAGCACCATGGCCTCGACTATGATGGCCAGCAAATCTGCAACCATGGCGCCGACGATGGCTGCGACCATGATGGTGACTAAGCCGGTTCCAGCAGTGGTACCGAATGTAACGATGGCACCGACCATGGCCGCAAGCATGGCCGCGACGACCCGCATGATGGCGACCGCCTGCCCGACAATGAGCAGCACTATGGCGGTCACTATGAGCGGCACCAACACTGTTACGCCGACTTCAACCAATACGCCGACCGCAACTGGCACTCTGACGCCGACTGCAACCCCGCTCGTTGGTTGCCCGACGCAAAGCAGCATGATGAGCAGCACCATGGCGGCTACCGTCAAGGCAACTGTTGGTTCAGCATTCAGTGTCACGGCGAACGCAACTGTCAGCGCTACAGCACCCGTTAACCCCTAGTTTCAACCCATTTCAAGCTGTGAATATAGGCCCTCCTTTTTGGAGGGCTTTTTCAATAAGGAATTCGATAACATGAAAAACCGCTTTTTGAGCTTTTCTACGTTGGGTGCGCTTCTATTTGCGATGTTGGCTTTCGGCGCTCAAACGTCCGGCGCGCAGCCCGCCCTACGAGCAACCGCAGCGCTGACCGCCGTCACGAGCGGGCAGGCGACTCCGGTAGCAAGTGCCGTCGCAACGACCGCGAACAGTGGCAGCAGCGTATGCTCCCCGAATGGCACCGTGCGTATTGCAAGCGATGCCAGCTACCCGCCGTTTGAGAATATCAACGCCAAGACCAATCAGATTGAAGGCTTTGATGTCGATTTGTTGAATGCAATTGGCAAGTCGCAAGGCTTGAACCTGACGTTCACCAATGAAAACTTCGACACCATTTTTGCCAAGCTCGCACAAGGTGACTATGAGCTGATCATCAGCGCCGTAACGATCACGGATGAGCGCCAGAAAACGGTTGATTTCAGTAACCCATATTTCCTGAGCAGTCAGGCGATCGTCGTGCGTAAAGCCGACATTGCCAAGTACAAGACCACTGATGATCTGAAGGGTCTGACGATCGGCGTCCAGAAGGGTACGACGGGCGAAGACTTCGCGACCAACAATATTCAGAATACGACGGTCAAGAGCTATACGCTGGCACCTGCCGCGTTGCAAGCGTTGGCGAACAAAGACGTTGAAGCTGTGATCATCGATACGCCGGTCGCACTCAACATCATTGGCGACCAGCCTGAATTGAATTTGGTCGTTGCCAAAGGTGGCCTGACCGATGAAAAGTACGGCATTGTCGTTCGCAAAGAATGCGGCGCGCTGTTGAACAAAGTGAATGCCGGTTTGCGTGCCATTGCCGCTGACGGTACTTACAATAAGCTGTTCCGCCAATATTTCGGTGAGGACGCGCCCGCCGACTTCCTGGCCGCTGCCTCAGCTGTTGGCACGAAAAGCGCCACCATGAGCAGCACGATGGCCGCTACTATGAACAGTACAATGGCCGCCACAAAAGGCGCAACCATGAGCATGACGATGGCTGCAACCGCCTCCAAATAATTTTCAACCAAGCCGGATAGGGAGTGCTCTATCCGGCTTCCTTTTTGAGTCAAGCCTGAATCGAAAAATCTGAATATTGATGAACAATCCGCCTGCTGACCCCAAAGTTGATCCAAACTCATTACAACCACCTGACGCAATACGCTTGCCTGGCTTTTTGGAACGGGCAGCAATGCGCGGCGCACTGCTGCCCTGGTGGCTGATCATCTTGCTGATCGGGCTGGTCATTGCGCTGTACGGCATTGTCACAACGCCGATCTACCATGAAGCGCTCATTTACGTCACTGGCGATCCGGCGGTTTCCACCACTGATTTTGAAAAAGTTAATTATGAAGTGACCATCGCGGGGAAAACACAAGCAGTGGGCGGTACGCTCACCGCCCAGGACGCGCAAAGCATCACTGTTCGCACGGTTGATCCGCAAACCAGCACGATCGATAAAGCGCGCGTCAGCGACATTCAGCACAACGGCGATCAGGTCGTAGTGACGACTGCACCGCAAACGATCGCAGGCATTTTTTATACGCAAACAGCCACCCAATACCGCATTCAGTTAGCGGACGGTCAGATCATTTCGGTGACCAAACTCGACGTGCGTGCTACTCAGAAGCTCACGCCCGATAACTGTCAGCCCGACACGCAAGGAAGCTGTCAGATCAGCGTGACTGTGCCATCCAGCACGATCAGCGGCAAATTGCTTGCGGATACGGTCACCTCGTACACGATCCAGACCGTCGATCCGGTGTTCGTGATCATTCAGCGCGCGGCCATCACCACCATAATTTCTGAGAAATCGGCTAAATGCGCGCTCAATAACCTGGGAAGCTGTCAGGAAGGCATTTTCTTGACGCTGTTTTTGACGCTAACTTCCTACGCGCTGGCTTTAGTGATCGGTTTGGTGATCGCACTGATGCGGATTTCATCGCAGCCGGTGCTCAAAAACTTTGCAATCCTGTACGTCGAAGTGGTGCGCGGCATCCCGATCCTGGTCATTTTGCTGTTGTTCTATTTCGCGATCGGGCCGTGGATACGCGATAACTTGAACGTGCCCATGCCGGAAGTGCTGCGCGCGATTTTGGGGTTATCTTTTGCCTATGGCGCATTCTTAGCCGAGATTTTTCGAGCGGGCATTCAAAGTATCAGCCGTGGGCAAATGGAAGCCGCGCGCAGTTTGGGCATGAACTATTTTCAGGCGATGCGCCATATTGTTTTGCCACAAGCGATCCGCGTGGTGCTGCCACCGATCGGCAACGATTTCATCGCCATGTTGAAAGATACATCGCTGGTAGCCGCTATTTCACTCTCAGAAATGACGCTGCGCGCTGAACTGTTGGCAGCCAAAACATCACGCCCGTTTCAAGCCTTCATCACGATCGCAGTGCTGTACCTGATCATGACGCTTATTTTGTCGTTCATCGTGCGCGTGATCGAAAATCGCGTGCGGCTGCCCGCCTGATTGAGTGAATGGTGATAGCGTGAACGCCAACAGATTTTCAAAGTCATTTGAACTCACAAGTAACATGTGGCAAGACGAAGCAAAATTTGATGAGCACACGATAGCTAAATCCTTGGCCCGTCCAATTCACTTCATTGATGATAAAGGTTATAACGACTCAGTTTGGGCGGCTGCGACGCATCTTGAATTCGGATGGATTGGGTGGGTACATTGTCGAGAAAAGCTTGTGCAAAACTGGTTATATACAGTGTATATTCTCAAAGTGACCCATCACGATAAGCTGATGATTCAATGGCCTGTTAAAACTTACAATCCGGCTTTTGGATGTGTTGTGGGCTATCTGAAATGGCATGATGATGTATTATCAATAGTATATACTGAAAAACACCTGATTTATGCTTGCACTTTACAGGTATCGGGTGAGGTTAGATTAATTGAAATTGGCAAATTAGGGGATGAATGGGGCATTTATGGAAACGTATTAGCTTGTTGGGACAGAGGAAAAGCGCAAGTCAGACGATACATGCTGCCAAATTTAGAATTTTTACCCGCTCTAAATGAATCTGAAGCTATCCAGAATAATTTGCTTCGCCCCATTGAGTAAATTTTCTTTAGCCCGTTAACGTACAAGCTTATTTTTGAGGACTCAACCGATGCAAACTGCTGTGCCCACTATCAACACGAACAACACTGATCCGATTATTCGCGTCAACAATATTAAAAAGCAGTTCAAAACGACGCAAGGTGTCGTCCATGCTTTGCGCGGCGTCAGTTTGGATATTTACCATGGCGAAGTCGTCACTGTGATCGGACCCAGTGGGTCGGGCAAATCGACGTTATTGCGCTGCCTGAATCGGCTCGAAACGTTTGACAGCGGCTCAATCGTGGTAGATGATATTCCGCTGAATGGCGCGAAAAACATCAACAAAGTGCGTACCGAAGTCGGCATGGTCTTTCAAAGTTTCAACTTGTTTCCCGACCGGACGGCGCTCGATAATATCGTGTTGGCGCAGCGCGTCGTGCGTAAGCGCAATCCCAAACAGGCGCGCGAAATCGGCCATGAGCTGCTGCGCAAAGTTGGCATTCCCGATAAAGCGGATGTGTTTCCCGGCCAGCTATCGGGCGGCCAGCAGCAGCGCGTCGCGATCGCGCGAGCATTGGCGATGAACCCCAAGATTATGCTGTTCGATGAACCCACCAGCGCGCTCGACCCGGAAATGATCAAGGAAGTGTTGGATGTGATGCTCGATCTCGCCCATGAAGGCATGACGATGGTCGTAGTCAGCCACGAAATGGGCTTTGCGCGCGCCGCGTCCAACCGTTCGATCTTCATGGATCACGGTGAGATCGTAGAAGTCGGCACGCCCGCCGAGCTGTTCGGATCGCCTAAGCACGAGCGTACCAAATTATTCCTGAGCAAAATCCTGAAAGGCTAAGCTGCGTATAGCAAAATCAACCGCTTTCCGTTAGAATAGATGTTCATCCTCCTCTGCGCGAAAGGTTGATCTATGGGCTTTTTGATGGATGGCCTCGACGCCGAAGCATACGATCGTTCTTACGATGATCGCCAACTGGTAGGCCGCATTTTCGCCTACTTTCGCCCTCAGCTAAAGCGTATCGTCTTGATTTCCGTCGTGATCGTGATCGGTTCGCTGGTGGATACCGCGCTTCCGATTTTCATCTCGTCTGGCATCGATCAACTGCAAACGGCTCGCGAAACTATCAATCTGACCTTCATCGGCGGCGTAATCACGCTGTTTGCGGTGGTAGCCTGGCTGCTCAACTTCACACGGCGCACCCTGTCTGCCCATGCGATCGGTGATGTGGTGCTGCATCTGCGCGAAGATGCGTTCAACGCGGTGACTGAACGCGATTTGTCGTTCTACGATACTTATCCGTCCGGTAAAATCGTGAGTCGCGTCACGTCCGACACGCAGCAGTTTTCGCAAGTTGTCACGCTGGTGATCGATCTGATCAGCCAACTTTTATTGGTCGCGCTGCTGCTGATCTATTTGTTTCACATAGACGCCCGCCTGACTTTGCTGGTGCTCGCGCTGACGCCGTTCATCATGGGCACGGCGCTCGGCTTTCGACGGATCGCGCGCTATACGATCACGCAGTCGCGCCGCGCAAGTGCGGTGGTAAGCGCCCACGTTCAGGAAACAATCAGCGGCATCAGCGTAGCCAAGACATTCCGGCAAGAGCACGTCGTTTATCAGGAATTCGAGGAAGTCAACGCCCAGTCGTTCTGGATTAACCTGCGCACGGGTTACGTGTTCAGCGGTATTTTCCCGATCCTCAATATTCTGGCCGGAGTCGGCACGGCGGCACTCGTTTATTTTGGCGGCCAAACGGCGCGGGCAGGCGTTCTGACGCCGGGCAACTGGTATTTGTTCATTCAGGGGTTGGCGCTTTTCTGGTTCCCGCTGACGAGCATCGCCTCGTTTTGGAGTCAATTTCAGTTGGGCTTAGCGGCGAGTGAGCGCGTCTTTGCGTTATTAGACGCAGAACCCAAAGTGGTTCAGACCGATCATGTCAAGCTGCCTGCCATTCGCGGCGAAATTCGCTTTGAGCATGTTGATTTCCGCTACAACGATACCGAGCCGGTGCTGCAAAATTTCTCGCTGACCATCCACCCCGGCGAAACGTTGGCGCTCGTCGGCCACACCGGATCGGGCAAATCCAGCATCGGCAGATTGATCGCACGCTTCTACGAATTTCAAGGCGGCCAGTTGACCATCGACGGGCGCGATATTCGCACGCTGGATTTGAGCAGCTATCGCGGACGGCTCGGCATTGTGACGCAATCGCCGTTTTTGTTCGATGGAACGGTGCTCAACAACATTCGCTATGGCAAAGCGGGCGCGTCGGATGCGGAAGTCGAGGCGGTGGCGCAGCAAGTCGGCGGTGGCGATTGGATCAAGGGCTTGCCGAACGGCCTGCAAAGTGAAGTGGGCGAACGTGGTGGAAGCCTGTCAATGGGTCAGCGTCAATTAGTGGCGTTGGCGCGGGTGCTGTTGCAAGCGCCGTCGATCTTCATTCTGGATGAGGCAACCGCCAGCATCGATCCATTCACCGAAACGCTGATCCAGGAAGGGCTGGATGCGCTGCTCAAAGGGCGCACATCGATCGTGATTGCGCACCGCCTCTCCACGATCAAAAACGCTGATCGGATCATCGTGCTGCGCAAGGGTGAGATCATCGAAGAAGGCAATCACGACGCTTTGCTGCAACAGGGCGGCTACTATGCAGAGCTGTATAACACGTATTTCCGGCACCAGAGCTTGGAGTACATCGAAGGCGCAAAAAGCGTGCTGAATCAAATATAGAAATAACAGGCTATTCGTCAATCTCTAACCAGCCGATTTGGTGCGGCATATCAATGTGGAGGATCGCGCGATCCAATGACTGAGCTGCTGATGAACTGGCGTTACTTCTCCCAGGTCGGGTAATAAATTTCGCACCGCGTCTTGTAAAGCCGCCGCATAGGTATCCCCTACACCAATAACTTGCTTTTGGTAGACAATGATAGAACATTCACCATATTTATCGAGAAGCTCTTGCTGATGTTGATGAATCCAATCAAAATCGGTAAAAACGCTGGGCGGTGTCTGCCCATATGTATCTGTCATGCGAATTGATGAGGAACTCATAAGCTGTTACAATCCATATTGTTCGTGGCATAGGCTTGAATTGTAGTGGTTGATGGCTTCTGTGTCCAGTCGATTCAGGTGTAGAGGGCGCACGCCGCGCGCTGAGTCCGCTGCAAAGTCCGGTTAACATTTATGCGAGTTGTACAATGACTACCAATTTTCCTATCGATGTTCAAATGCAATCGATTGACACGCTTTGTTCTGTTTTTCACTATAAAAAGGATTTTGTGCGATTCTTAAAAAGCGCAGATTTACCTAAATCAACATTAAAAAAATTGGAAGTTGCTGTTGCCGGAAATACTACTAAAAGAGATGCTTTGGGCAGTTTATTTGATGAGGTATTGAATCTGCCTGATAATCAAGGGATGGGTCCAATAAACCAAATGCTTAAAAAACTTGTTACTTGGTCAAACTTTTCATCAAGTATTGATCCCCAAAAAGCTCAAAAAGATGTACAAACGTTGGCAGCTATGCTTCAAGCAAGGTCACAAAAAAAGAATGCACTTAAACAAAAAAAGGAAAAGCGAGAACAAAAATTTGAAAGTCAGCAAGCATCAATAAATAGAGTGGCTCAACAAGATCAACTTAAAAGCCGGTATTTTGATTTGTTCAAATCTACTAATCCTCAAGCACGAGGCCTAGAATTTGAACGAACATTATTACAAGACATTTTTCAGTTTGAACAAATAAAATCTGTTGAACCATTTGTGTTGCAAGGTGAACAAATAGATGGGGCTATTGAGTTTGATACTGAACATTACCTCATCGAAAGTAAATGGACACAAAACAAAATTGGTCCTGAGCATGTGTCGTGGTTCAATACCAAAATTGAACGCAAACTGAGGGGTACAAGAGGGTTAATAATTGCAATTAACGGTTTTACAGACGAGGCAATACGTACAGCTACCGAATCGAGGTGCATTATTCTTATGGATGGAGACGATTTATATTACGTTGTAGAAACATCAAACAGCTTATCGTTCAAGGATCTACTTCAAAGGAAAATTGCTGAATTTGCTCAAAAAGGCAATCCTTTCATTAAGGCTCGTCAGATTATGAACGAAAAACAGTACATAGCAAATCAACTAGAGCCTGTCATGCACTTTCAAAATTCGGCTTATAATGGGTCAAGATAGCTCATCGTGAGACCAAAGAAGGCAAATTTCGCGCTTTTTAGATGTGAATGAGTAAGCCATTGAACTGTTTTAAGCCATTGTTGAGCGCAGATTCCAAAGTGCATGACAGGCTCTAGAGAGTGGAAAAGCACTTTGGTATCAATTTTTCAATCGGGTAAGTGATAAATAGGCCAATGTCCTCCATGATTTCAATCCAGCGCATCGCGATGATCAGCTTGCATACATGCCCATTGGCAACGCTCGGCGGCAAGAAAACGGGCGGCATGAATGTGTACGTCCGCGAACTGAGTCGCGAGTTCGGGCGGCGGGGGATCGCGGTAGATGTGTTCACGCGTTATCAGGACTCGTGCGCCGGGCATATCCATCAGGCGTTAGGCGACAATGCGCGCGTGATTCACATCCCCACCGGATCATCAGCGGCGCTTGACCCCGATGCGCTGTACCCGCATGTGCCGGAGTTCGTCGCCAACGTGCGCGCCTTTGCCGACCGTGAAGCGATCCGCTATGACGTGATCTACAGTCACTATTGGCTCAGCGGCGTGGCAGCGCACGACCTGCGCGCAGCATGGAATGTGCCCGTTGCGCAGATGTTCCACACGCTCGGCCTGATGAAAGAGCGCATCGCGGGCGACCCACTCGGCTTGACCACGCGCGACCACGCCGAAACCGATATTATGGCGTGGGCAGATCGGCTGATTGCCGCGACGCCTGCCGAACGTTCGCAAATGTTGTGGCTGTATCGCGCGCCACGCCGTGCCATCGAAGTGATCTCGCCGGGGGTTGATCTGGAGCGTTTTCATCCGCAGTCAATGGCCGCCGCCAAAACGCGACTCGGTTTGCGTCCTGAGCAGCGCATGTTGTTGTTCGTTGGCCGGATCGAGCCGCTTAAAGCAGTCGATACGATTTTGGAAGCGCTCGCGATCCTTAAAGCCGATCCGACTTTCACAGCGGCGCACCTGTTGGATGGCCTTTGCGTGAGCATCATTGGCGGCGATCCAGACGATCCGACGCATGAAAACGCCGAAATGGAACGGCTCAAAGCGATGCGGCTGACGCTCGGACTGGACGCGCTCGTGACTTTCGTAGGTGCTAAAGATCAGGACGCGCTCAGTGATTATTACGCGGCGTCCGAAGCGCTGATCATGCCGTCCGATTATGAGAGTTTCGGCATGGTGGCGCTGGAAGCAATGGCAAGCGGCACGCCTGTGATCGCGTCGCAAGTTGGCGGACTGGCTTTTCTGGTACGCGACGGCGTGAACGGCTATCATGTGCCGGTGCGCGAACCCGCCGCTTTAGCTGATAAGATCAGGCGGTTGTTGAGTGATCCGACAGAACGCGAACGGCTTGCCACCAATGCCGCACAATCGGCGCGCGCTTACGCATGGCCGTGTATCGCTGATCGACTGCTGACCACATTCGCCGCTATGCACATCCGTTGAGCATATCGAGTCCGATGGTCGTTAACCCACCATCTGAGTCGCTGACGCCACGTTGGTTTTCTATCAGACGCGCTCGAATCTTCCTGTTGACGACGCTTTCGGTATTGCTCGGCATGAGCTTTTACGTACTGCTCGGCTTATGGATCGCACCGTCAGTGCAGGTGCTTTATGAAGGCAGTACTAATGTGGTGTTCGCGCCTACTCATTTCAACGACGCGCGCCAATATGTCATGATCTGTGTGCAGGGCTACGATGTGGCCTATTCGACGCTGCCGACGCTCACCCGCAGCCGCATCAACTGGATGCCGGTGTACGCCGTTTTGCAGTGTGCTGCTCATCAGATCGGCCACCTGTCGCTGATCTATACGAGTTGGGCGATCTCGACTTTGGCGATCGGGTTAGTGCTGTTAGCCGGGATCGGCACGCTGCGCAACTTGCAGGTGCGGCTGCCACTGCTGAGCATATGGGCGGTGCTGTTTCCGCTAATCGGCGGCGCGTGGCTGTATCTGGCGAGCGTTGAAGCGACCTATTTAGCGGTGGGAATGGTCGTCATGTGGCTGATCACGCTGCCGCTGCCGCGCTATGCCGTTGGCGAACTCGCGTGCGTGGTCGGTGGCGTGGCGCTTGGCTGCACTTTCTTTCTGACCAAACCGAACGCGCTGGCTTTTCTACTGCCGTTGACTTTCGCGTTCGTTTATCAGAGCTGGCGTTATTCGCAGCAAATAGGTTATGCGGGTGGCTTCTGGACTTTCGCCGCTGATGTGGTGATCGAGCATGTGCGGCCATTGCTTGCACCATTGCTCAGCCGAATCGGTACGCGCTTCAAAGTGACGGTGACGCTTGATCCATGTCCGATCGTGTACGCCTGGGCACCGCTCGCGGTTGGGGCGGGTGTGATCGTCGGTTTGGCGTACTGGCTGATGTTCACCAGTCGCTTGAGCGGCGTACCGTTGTACTTTCTGCAACAACAAACAACGGTTTGGGGGCGCGCCTGGCCGAGCGGCAACGTTCAGCAGATGGTGTATTATTTTGCACAGGCATTTTATCGCCTTCAACCTTTTGGCGGAATCCCACCATGGCGTATGAATGCCGCCTGGAATCTGGCTGCCAACGTTTCTGCACTGATTCCGGCTGCTTCCCGCCGCGTGCCGGGGTTGGTGCGTGGGATGTTACCGTTGGTGCTGATCTTTTTGCTGTACAGCGGCGCAGTCCATGGCAGCGATCGGTATATCCTTTCGACCGCGTTGGTCGCGATCGGGTGGGCGTGTTGGCTGTCACCAGCGATCAGCACAAAGCCGGTCAAGGCACGCACGCGGTTTATCTGGGGGGCGCTGCGTTGGCTGTTCGTGTTGAGTCTGTTTGGCATCACGGCGGCCTTGCTGCTGAATCAAATGCTGCCCATCGGTGAGCCAAACGCCTGGGGTGTGCTGGATTTTTCCTGAGTGGTCTGTCTGCCAGACATTGCGAATAGTTCTGCGGATAGTTTTCCTGCCCGAAAAGCATTATAATCGCTGCTATGATCCTTGTGACAGGCGCAGCAGGCTTGATCGGGCGTCACCTTGTGGCGCGGCTGCTGGCAGAAGAACTGCCGGTACGGGTGCTCTTGCCTTTGCGCGGCGGACGCGCCCCGCAGCCTCCGTGGACAGCGTCCGTGCCGATCGTGCCGGGCAGCATCGATGATCCGACTGCGCTGCATCAGGCCATGACCGATGTGCATACCGTTTATCATCTGGCAAGCGCGCAGTGGTGGGGCCGCCGCCGCGATCTGGAGCGGATCGATTTGCAGGGCACTCACGCTGTGATCGGCGCGGCACGATCGGCGCGGGTGGGGCGCATCATCACGATGAGTCATCTGGGCGCGTCGCCTTCGTCGGCGTATACGCTGATGCGCGTCAAGGGTCAGGCTGAGGAAGCGATCCGCGCCAGCGGCCTGGCATATACCATTGTGCGCAGCGGCATCGTGTTTGGCCGTGAAGATCGTTTCGTCAATGGGATCGCGACCGCTCTACGCAGCAATCCGGCGATCTTCATCCAACCGGGTGACGGTGAAAACCTGCTGCACCCGATCTACATCGATGATCTGATCGACGCACTGGTACGCAGCCTGGAAGCACTGAGCACGGTCGATCAAACGATCGAAATCGGCGGGCCGGAGTACGTTACCTACAATGAGATGGTGCGAACGGTCATGCGCGTGACCAATGCGCCGCGCTCGATCTTTTCAGTGCCGCCGTATGTGCTGCGGACGCTGACGAACACCATCCGCCGGGTGATCCCGCGTTGGCCGATCACGTCGCAGTGGTACGACATCCTGGCCTCAAATCGGACTGCGCCGCTTGGTAACATGTATGAACTATTCGGAATTCGTCCGGTACGCTTTGAAGATACGCTCGTGACTTATATGCGCACGCGACGGTACGCCCCGGAACTTTTCCGCGCGGTACTTCGGCGGCGCGTGGGGCACGCTTAATCAACACAACCAAGAGGATTTATGGCAGCTATCGAGGGCATACGAATTCGCCCGCTCAGCAGAATCGATGAAATTGACGCGGTCGTTGCGCTGCAACGCGCCATTTGGAACGATCCGACGACCGTTATTTATGCCCATATGCTGATCTCGCTGGTGCGCAATGGCGGCTTGCTGCTTGGCGCGTTCAATGGCGATACGCTGGTGGGCTTCTTACTCGGCTATCTGGGCACGGACAGCACCGACTCGGATCGTCCGGCAATGGCAAATTTGAAGATGGTTTCGCAGCGCATGGCCGTACTCCCCGAATATCGCGGCGGTGGCCTGGGCAATGCGTTGAAACTGGCACAGCGTGACTATGCTATCAAGCTCGGCATTCGGCTGATCACCTGGACATTCGATCCGTTGAACAGTCGCAACGCACATTTGAACATCCGCAAATTGGGCTGTATAGTGCAAGTCTACGAGCGCAATTATTACGGTACGCAGGAATCGCCGCTGGTCAGTTTGGGACAATCCGATCGGCTGGTAGCAGATTGGCGGATCACTACACCGCGCGTTGAACTGCGTCTGAGCGGTACGCGCGGCCCGTTGAGCATCGATCAATATCTGAGCGCGGGCACGCAAATCGTCAACCCATCAGTGATCGGCGCGAACGGGCTGCCACAGCCAGGGACGCCTAATCCGACGCGCAGCATGTTGGGCTTAGTCGAGATTCCAGCCAACTTCGATCAGATTTTGCACACCGATGAAGGGCTAGCGCGGGCATGGCGCGCACATGGTCGCGAAGTGTTCACGCAAGCGTTGAGTTCCGGCTACATCGTGACGGATTTTATCCGCGCAGCGTTGGAAGGTCGCGATCGCAGCTTTTATTTGCTCAGCGCGGCGGATGGCGCTACGCCAAGCGGCTTCAGTGCAAATTGATAATTAAAAGGACTCACTTTTCATGCCCGAATCGCAACCTCTGATCGAACAAATTATCTTGCATCCGATCGCGATGCAACTGGTCGAGTCGCTGCAAACCAGCGGCTGGCATGACTCGTTTCGGCCTGCCGTATTAGTCGAGATTCACGCGGGCGGCCAAATTGGTTGGGGCGAAAGTGTGGCCGGTTGGACGCCCGGTTACAGCTACGAAACGATCGGGACGACGCTGCACATCCTGAGCGATTTCATCATTCCGGCGTTGATCGGTAAACCTATCGCTCAGCCGTATATCACCCCTCAGTTTCGCGGTCACCCAATGGCAAAATCGGCGATCGATATGGCACTTGCTGATCTGACGGCGCGATTGGCGGGCAAAGCGCTGGCTGATGATGGCGAAAAGCGCCGCCACAATCGCGTTGAAGTTGGCGTCAGCATCGGCATTCACCCCACGATCGACGAAACGATCGCGATCATCGATAAGCGGCTGAATGAGGGCTACCGCCGGATCAAGCTCAAAATCAAGCCGAAATGGGATATTGAACTGCTGCGTGAAGTGCGCCGCCAATATCCGCACATTTTGCTGATGGTCGATGCGAACAGCGCTTATACTTCTGAGCACATGACGACGCTGCAAAAATTCGATGAATTCGGCTTGCTCATGATCGAACAGCCACTCGGTTATGATGATATTTATCAGCACAGCCTGTTGCAGCCGCACTTAGATACGCCGATTTGTCTGGATGAGAGCATTCACAGCGTGGACGACGCGCGGCTGGCGATTGAATTGGGCGCGTGCCGCATTATCAACCTGAAAATATCCCGTGTGGGCGGCATTCACAAGGCGCTGGCACTGCACGCTTACTGCCTGAGCATGGGCGTCCCGATGTGGATCGGCGGGATGCTTGAAACAGGGATCGGGCGCGCCGCAAACTTGATCGTAGGCGGGCTGCCCGGTGTGACGCTTCCGAGCGACATCAGCGCTACCAGCCGCTACTATGACCCGGACATTACCGACGAGGTGTTCACGCTTAACGCTGAGGACAGCACGATCGATGTGCCGAGCGGCCCCGGACTCGGCGTGACCGTCAACCGTGAACGGCTGGCCGCCGCTGAGGCTGCTTTCAATGAATTTCCGAAAAGCGCATTTATGGGACCATCCGCATGACCGACCAAACAACCCTATCAGCTTCAAACGTTCCAACGCCGATGTTCAAAGATGTGATGATCGGCTTCATCGGCAGCGGCGTCATGGGTGAAGCAATGATCGCCGGGTTGCTCAAACAGCAGACAGTGACGCCTCATCAGATCATCGCCGCCGATCCGTTGGCTGAACGTGGTCAGGAGCTGCAAAAGCAGTATGGCGTCCTCACCACGACCAGCAACCTTGAAGTAGCCCATACCGCCAACATCATGATCTTATCGGTCAAGCCGCAGGTGCTCGACAAAGTGATGCACGAAGTGCGCGGCCAAACGGATACGGTGCGGCTGGTGCTCAGCATCATCGCCGGGGCGGGTATCCATAGCATCGCGGACGGGCTGGCGAACCCGCATGTTGTGCGCGCGATGCCCAACACGCCCGCGCGCATCGGTCAGGGGATTACGGTGTGGACGGCTACCCATGAAGTGCCCGAAATGCAGCGCGCGCAGGCTGCCGCCATTTTGAACACGCTCGGCCAGGAAATCTACGTGGAAGACGAAGATTATCTGGACATGGCGACGGCGCTCAGCGGCACAGGTCCGGCGTATGTGTTCCTGTTCATGGAGGCGCTGATCGATGCGGGCGTACATCTTGGCTTTTCGCGACGCATTGCAGAACAGCTCGTGATCCAAACGATGCGCGGATCGGTCGAATATGCCGCCATCAGCAAAGAGCATCCGGCGGTCTTGCGTAATCAGGTGACCAGTCCGGGCGGCACGTCGGCGGAAGCGATTTATCACCTGGAGCGCGGCGGCTTGCGCACGGTGATCGGGCGCGCAGTGTGGGCAGCCTATCAGCGCAGCGTAGCACTCGGCGCGGGCAAAAAGACGGCAAAACCGGCGCGCAACCCGGAAGATATGAGCGGCGATCGCTAAGTCAGCGCGCATCCGTTTGGAGCACTATAACGACATGAGCGCTATCTCGCTACGAGACGTAACACAAAATGACCTTCCTGTGTTTTTTGAACATCAGGTAGACCCGTATGCGATCCAGATGGCCGCTTTTCCAGCCAGAAGCAGAGCAGCGTTCATGGCACATTGGAACAAGCTGTTGAACGATGAGACAATCCTCAAAAAAAGCATTCTTTTCGATGGGCAGGTGGCGGGCAACATAATGAGCTTTGGACGCTCCGCTGAGCGAGATATTGGCTATTGGCTTGGACGGCAATACTGGGGCAAAGGCATTGCCAGCAAAGCGTTAGCAGAATTTTTGATGCATGAAAAAACACGCCCACTCTATGCCCATGTTGCCAAACATAACAGCGCTTCTATCAGAGTTTTAGAAAAGTGTGGTTTCAGCATATCAGGCGAAGAGAGCGATGAATTTATCCTGAGCTTGTCGGCTGACAAGTAGCGCTAAAAGAACGGCGCGGGCG
>Ga0209512_1002749_pt1 | contig 17969 bp, 14 predicted proteins | sample frozenSSSSmetaG_FD_184142 | JGI IMG/M metagenome (GOLD analysis project Ga0209512, IMG submission 184142) | Glacier valley bacterial and archeal communities from Borup Fiord, Nunavut, Canada, to study Microbial Dark Matter (Phase II) -... | ecosystem: Environmental > Aquatic > Freshwater > Ice >... | reverse complement strand
CGGGCGCACATGGAGAATTTGAGCCGTTCAAAACCTCATCAATCTTCGATGGCACTGCTCAAAATCCTGATTGGTTAGGCGAGGAGCCAGAGCGAATTCAGCAGTTAATGTCAGCGTAAAGCATGAGTAGTCAGGAGCTTTGACCATCTAAGATTCAAAGCTTCTGACCCATTAAACTTCTTGCAAAAGTCTGAAGATGCCCTCATCCCCCAACCCCTTCACCCAAGCTGGAGAGAAGCGATTATCTTGAATGTCAGGGCGATGATGCTGGTTGTGCAGCAAATTGTTTCGGAGGTTGCCAGTTTGTACCATTTTTAGTCAGGGCATTGAGGATCGTTAAGAGTTTGTGCGTACAGGCACCCAGAGCGACCTTGACGGGTTTACCTCGCTTGAGCAATGGGTCATAGCTTGAAGGACTGGATTACGGCGCACCGCGACTAAAGTTGCCATGTAGAGCATCTGTCGAACTGCAACTGCGACCCCCAAAGATCGTGCGCTTACCCTGCATCTGTCCACTATCGCGATTGAGCGGAGCCACGCCCACGAGGGTACTAATCTGGTTATGTCGCAAGAATGGTAGGGTGAGGAGGCTCATTTTTCTCCGAACTTATGCTAAATGACTTCCCAATCCTTGTTTAAGTAGCGACACTTTTTGCCAGAAATCATCTTGCTAAACGTGCATTGAAGCGATAAGGATGATCAGAAAAGGACAAGTGAAAGGAATCAGTCAAAGGGACAGTGGGTCTCAAATGAAGTTCATCAAAGAACTTTTTGGAGTGAGCGCTTAAGAAAATACAATTGGTACAGATCGTTTGTCACTTTAAAAAGTTTGCGACAGAACTGGTTCACGACGGTTCAGCACGTCATACCAGCAGCCATTAAATAAGTTGTCTAACACAATGCGTTGAAAGCAGTGGTTGAATCGAATCAGAAAGCGTCGCTGCTGGGCAAGATCAGGTAGAACCCGATTAGTGAGATCGAGAGATTGGTTGCGTAGTTGGGTGAGCCTTTCCATCTGGGGAGCTTGAAGGTAGGGGATACTCAGTTTGCTGGTGGGCAGCACGCCATTCGTTGGCTTTTTGACGAATCAGTTGACGTTCTTCTTCAGAGAAGCGTGCCAGATTGAACATAATCTGACCCATGCGGTGATTCTTTTTTAATTTATCCTGATGGCGATCGAGAAAATCCCAGTAAAAGAAGTTGAAGGGACAGGCATTTTCACCGATGCGATCGCGGCGATCGTACGTGCAGTTCTTGCAATAATCACTCATATTGTTGATGTAGTTTGCTGAAGACGCATAGGGTTTAGATGCCATTAACCCGCCGTCTGCAAATTGCCCCATACCAATGACATTGGTTTGCATCACCCAGTCATAGCCGTCAATAAACGCCGTGTGAAACCAATCTTGCAACTCTTGGGGTGAGACTCCAGCGATCAGTCCAAAGTTGCTCAACACCATTAAGCGTTGAATGTGATGGGCATATCCGGTTTCTTTAACTTGAGTGATCACCTGATGCAAACAATTCATCTGAGTGTCACCCGTAAAATAGAAGCCCGGTAATGGTTGAGTGTGATTGAAGTAGTTGAGACTGGGATAGTCTTCGCCCATGTGCAGATAGATGCCGTGCATATATTCACGCCAGCCTAAAATCTGTCGCACAAATCCTTCAACGCTGTTCAGTTCCCATTCACTTTGGTTTTGATAATAGGCTTGTTCAGCCGCTTCTAACACTTCTAAGGGGTGAAGCAATCCTAAATTTAGATAAGGAGACAGCATGGCGTGCCACATGGTTTGTTCGCCTGTCACCATTGCGTCTTGATAAGGACCAAATTCTGAGAGCCGAGTTTGCACAAAGAATTCGAGCACCTGGAGGGCTTGCTGTCGCGTCACCCCCCACAGAAATGGCTCGATCTGCCAGTAATGTTGGCTATCTTGAAATGCGGGAGATTCTTTGACCCAATCAATGACTTCTTGCGTGATGCGATCGGGTTTGAACCACAGTGCTTCGGGCAACGTGAGTTTGCCTTTGGGCGGTTTACGGTTTTCTTTGTCAAAATTCCAGCGACCCGTGATCGGTTGGTCGCCTTCCATCAACACGTTAAATCGTCGCCGTCCTTCGCGATAAAAATCTTCCATCACAAGGCGTTTACGAGAATTTGCCCAGTCAATTAACGCTTGATCGTTCCAGATAAATCGATTGCTGGGAGTGAGAGTAATCGGGCACGGCAGATCCAAGTGTTCGATCAAATTGGCAAAGGGACGATCGGTGGGAGTCATCACCCGTAACTCGGTGATCTGATGCTGCTCAATCCACGCTAATAGGGGCGTTTTGAAGTCTACATCCTGCTTGTAAGTGACCTCCCAACCGTCTTGACGCAACTCGTCAGCAAAGTGGCGCATTGCCGACCACACCATCACCAACTTTTGCAAATGGTAAGGCAACTCTTGAGCATGATGCAGCGATTCGATAAAAATGACAGGCGTTGATTGAGTGCGATGACCCCCAGGGGGAACTGCAACGCGATCGCAGCTTTGTAGTGCTGATTGCCCTGCCCAAAGCTGATCGCCCAACACCCAAATTCCAACCGTCATACGACTAACCTTTTACGAATCTCGATCGCTATTTTGACACCCTATCACGCAAATTCCGTCTTTCTCAAGATGCACTCAATGGCTTTTCTAGCACCGTCCCCTTCTGACTCAGTTCCCTACGGAGGGAAACCCTTCTTCGGAGCTGGACGCTGACAACAAGATTTCGTCCCTTGATTCCCGTGGGATGAGCGTGCGAGATATCCAAGCATAACTGAACTTCAGAATCGCGGACTCAAAGATATCTTTACCGCCTGCTGTGATGGACGGACGGGCTTCCCAGATGCCATTGAAGCGATGTTTCCTAAGACTTGGTGCAGTATTGACATACCCTATCTCTTTGCCAGATAAGACAATGCTAAGGAGCGCTCACTCCTTCACTAGGCTCGGAGCATCTGAGAACGCTAGCAAATGGTCTGGTGAACTAATCGTCTGTCTAGGGAAAGGTTTACTTTACCCCTCACGCTGGTACAACTGAATGCAACAGACAGATCTCGGCAACTACTAGACGAGCGCTGCCCGAAACTCTAATCCGAGTGGGTCTGAATCCTTCAACTTGAGAGATGCTGATGAAAGCTGCCCTGATTCACCGCTATGGTGCCCCGAATGTGTTCCAGTACACAGACCTTGAGCGACCCGCGATCGAGCGTCATCAACTGCTGGTCAAGGTTCATGCTTCTAGCGTCAACCCGATCGACTGGAAAATGCGCCAAGGCAAGCTCAAGCTGATTACAGGCAATCGGTTCCCGATGGTGTTGGGATTTGATGTTGCCGGAGAAGTCGTAGAAGTGGGCGAAGCAGTGACTCGATTTCAGCGAGGCGATCAGATTTATGCACGACTCGATCAGATCACCGGAGGCGCTTATGCAGACTATGCGGCAGTGTCTGAAACGGTTGCCGCCCTCAAACCGACGACTATGACTTATGAAGAGGCGGCTGCCGTGCCCCTCGCGGCGATGACGGCTCTGCAAGCGCTGCGGGATGAAGGCAAACTAGACGTGGGGCAAACGGTATTAATCAATGGCGCATCAGGCGGAGTCGGAACCTATGCGGTGCAGCTTGCCAAAATCTTGGGAGCCGCAGAGGTGACTGCCGTTTGCAGCCTCAAGAACGGAGGCTTGATGAAGAGTCTGGGAGCCGATCGGGTTATCGACTATACTCAACAAGATTTCACCCAAGGCTCTAGCCATTACGATATTGTGTTTGATGTCGTTGGCAATCGCTCACTGGCAGAGTGCAAATCTGTGTTGCAGCCCAACGGCGTTTACATCACGACCCAACCTTACCCTAGCAACTATCTTCAGAGTTTTCTTACCGCGTTTTTACCAGGTCAAAAGTACAAAGTAATATTGCTGCGATCGAAGGGATCTGATTTAGCTTACCTTGCTGAACAAATTGAATTAGGCAAACTTCGCTCGGTCATCGATCGCACCTATCCCCTCTCCGACATTGCTGCCGCTCACGAGTATAGCGAAGCCGAACACACGATCGGGAAAGTTGTCATCACGATTTAGGGTCTTGCAACTGTCGTTAAAGAGTAGCCGTCCCATTTTTGAACACGAGTTCTGATATTGCATATGCTTCAACTGCTAGAGAGATGACTTCTTGAAAGCGTTGAGGAACTCTAATCATGCGACTCAAAAAACTTGGATTTACTGCCTGTCTGTCTCTCCTTGCAAGCATGATGCCCCTGATCGGAATGTCTGCTGCTCAAGCTAATTCGCCTCGTCTACTAATTGCGTCTGAGAACCGAACTCGACAAGTAGGACAAACAGACCAAGTTGAGCGATGGTTTGAGGAAGGTAAGCAGCGACTTGGTGCAGGAGGCAAACCCGCAGAAGCCTTGGTGCTGTTTGAAAAGGCTCTCAATGCGGATGCAAGTTATGTGAACGCGTGGATTGGCAAGGGCTATGCACTGTATGACCTGGAACGATCTCCAGAGGCGTTTACCCCAAAGGGGAACTGCTTCGCAACGCTGCCTTTCAACAAGCAACGAAACTGAATCCGAATGCAGTTGGGGCTTGGATTGGGTTGGGCAATGCGTTAGATGATAATGAACAGCCCGACAAGGCGCTGGCTGCTTATGATCAGGCGTTGAAACAGAGCAATGCGCTATTTGGACTGGAGCGATATGAACAGGCGATCGCATCCTACGACCAAGTGATCAAGATTGCGCCAAAAAGTGAGTGGGCGTGGTTTAACAAAGCAATGGCGTTGTGGAATCTGGAACGCTATAAAGACGCGATCGCATCTCCGGATGAATCGCTAAGGATCAATCCAAATAATCAAGAGGCGAAACAGGCGAAACAGGAGTTGTTGCAGTTGGTGGCAACGCGATAGGGAATGGCAGACCTTACATCCTACAAATGTCCAAGATGTTTATCTTCTTGCCAAATCTTCTGGTCAATCAACGACTCTCGTATCATCTTCTATGAATGCTGTGTCGTTTGAAGTTGCTGGATCTGCTCGATCGACAACCCAGTCACACGAGCGATCGCTTCAACATCCATCCCTTCGAGCAGTAAATTTCGGGCAACCTCCGATCGTCCACGCTGTTCGCCGATTTGTTCGCCACGCTGTTCGCCGACTTGTTCGCCTTCTTGCCAGATTTCTTGGTAAATCACAGACTCTCGCATAATTCCCTCCCGGAAGATACGACGGACTTCGTTCTTATCGTATTTTAACCCTGCCATCAGTTGCACGTAGGCAGAAATTTCTTGGCGATCGTCCGCTTCGTCAATTTCAGCGACTTGTTGAGCGACCTGGTTAAGCAGTTGGCTTGGGTTTTGAGTCTGGGTGAGAGTGGCAAGGGGCAACAAAGCGGGATCGTTGAGAAATCTCTCTGGGTCTTGCTCCCACATTTTCACCACTTGATATTCGTGGCGTGTAGATTCTAACTCGAAGGCGGTTTCGATCGGGGTTTCTTCACTGGGAGGGAGGAGAAGGACGACCACTTGCGTGACGGGCGATCGATAGAGTCGATGCAGCCTGACCCAATAATCAAGCAGGCGTAGAGGCATGGGTGGATTGGATTGCCACTGGGTTTGAAATTCCAAATGGAGGATGCGCCCAGTGGTTTGCAGAAAGGTTACAGAGTCGGCGCGAATGGGTTCGATGCTCAACTCGGTTTTGAGGACTTCGATCGTGTCGAGTTCTTTGCCCAAAATCCAGGTGGCAAAGCGTTGAGGGTGTTTTTCTGCCAGGAGTTTGCAGAGATTGTCAAAGCTCATGCGATATCTGGAATGTCGCTGCCTCAGTGTATCAGCAGATCGATTCAAAGCTCGATCGCGCTTCCAATCTGTCGTCAATCTTGTAAACATTGTGGGATTGCATAAGGTTCGATCGCTCAGAGAGATAAATTACTCGGTAAGGATTTTCTCTCAAAGGAGTCTCTGATGCGCCCTCATCTAAAGTCGGTTAGTCTGGCGATGGCAACGTTGAACGCGATCGTGCTTGCTCTCAAAGCCAGACCCGGCTGACCCAAGCCTTGCGCCAGGTCACTCGTCCATATTGCGAAATCATAGCCACAGTGCCCCGGCAACGACAGTCCGGCTTGGGCAATTTCTAACGCTTCTGGCACCGCGTTTTGGTCTCGTAACGTCTTGGCAAGCGCGGTTTTGAACGAGTTGAGCTAGACGCACGATCGCGTCCCCGGCGCGAGTCAGTTGCGATCGCACACTCAGGTAACTTCGCGCACAAGCGATACTTTTCAGGCAACGGTTTTGGCATTACTGACTCCGCAGCGGGGCAAGCAATTCATCGACCCACTGCTGATCCACGCTAGATAAGGCGGGGGGAGGAACGGGACGACGATAATCGATGCGTAGATCGTAACTGCCGCGATCGTAGACCCCCATCAGAATCGCTTGCAGATCGACGATCGCGTCCCCATCTTCCAGCTTCAAGGGCAGTGGGAAAGCAGGAATCATCTCTGGCAACCCAAATCCATAGAGGTTTGCGGTCGGACGGATGGCTTCCGGGCTGACTAGGATTCGGTAAAGGGATCGAGACACTGACCCTCGCATCGCCATCGGCACCCCTGCCCGCAATAAATCAATCTCGACTAAATGAGACAGACTCTTCAAGACTTGCTGCCGCTTTTTCTCATAGGCGGTTCTGCCTTGACCCTTGCGCTTATTTTTGGGCGATAGCAATTCCACCACTGTGACGACGGCATCGGTTCCAACTTCTCGCACCTCCAGATAGCGCTCTCTCACCGATTCCGGCATCGGCAGAGTGACCTGGACAGGACGAGATTGAACAGCTACAGCTATTGAGCTTGAGGGCACCGGATCGCTCACCGCCGGAGTCGAGGAGAGTATCAGAGCATCCGGGACTCCGACCAGTAGTTCCTCATCCGCTTCGTCATCTAAATAGGTTCGAGTTTCGACCGCTACATAATACTTGGGGCGCAACTCAGGCGTGAGGGCATCCGAAATCGCCACAATCAGACGGTTGTGAAATTCTGACCAAAACACAGGCGGTTCTAGATACGGATTCATTCCCGGAAACGGCGACGGCATGAAGTCCTCCTCAGCCCTGAAGTTGCTTTGATTTTACCGTACTTCTGATTTCGCTTCTCAATCCATATCGTATGCTAGTCATGTTCCAGCTAATGGTGATCGTCTGTAGGCAGAAAGGAGACAATCTTGAAACCGAAGCTCAGAGTGATTCCAGAAATTCAGATTATTCCGGTCGATCGGGCGCACCCCAAACCGCCACTCTAGTTTTTTGGCGGATCGAAGCGAGGGCGCAAACCCTGAGGAATCTGTTGAACACCAGAACCTGTACAAATGAATAGTTTCAAGGATCTCCTAAACATCGCAGCGAAAAGGTTTTGGCTAAAACTGACGTTTCAGTCGAGGTTCGCCAAAATAGACTGTAAAATTTCCTCATAGAGTAGAGTTCCAAAGGGCGGGGTTTCACAACCACTAATCCCGGCAACAGAACTGAAACATATTGAAACTCGATCGGACTCATGACCACAAATCAGCCAAACCGCGAGCACAAACGTGTGAAATATTAGCTGAGGAAAGCACCCTGCTTACTCTAGCGGTTAGCTTTGTGTAGATCGGTCAGAACTGTCGCTGATTGGCGACAGAACCACTAGAATTATGACTACACGCCCCCGATCGAGCGGCTAAAACGTTGCCCACACCAATTTTGGTTTAGGAGATTATATGGTGATTCGCCCCTCTCATGTTCAGCTTCATCACACTTCTCAGCTTGGGAGACGACACTTTTTTCGATACTTGGCGGGTGGTGCAACGGCAGCACTTGCACTTGGACAACTCCGACCTGCGGAGAGCCTTGAACCAACCTTAGAAGAACTTTGCTCCGCCTCGCCGCTCAATTCGCGCTGTCAAAACTACTTACCTGGCGTACAAGCTAAAGACGAGCAGGGGCAGCTCATTCAAGCCAACCAACTTTTGTCAACCCCCCAATCGGGCAATCGGATCGCTGTGAAAGGACTCGCTGACCCCGCGATCGTCTATCTCGTCATCACTAGCCCCCCCCAAATTGCCGAGTATGCTATTAGTTCGGTCTGCACTCATTTGGGCTGTACTGTAGCTTGGAAGGCAGATCAAAAGCAGTTTGTTTGCCCTTGTCATGGGTCGCGCTATGACGACCAAGGTCGAGTGGTTCAGGGACCTGCTCGGCGCAGTCTAGGACTGGTCACGGTAGTGGTTAAGCAAAATCAGGTTCGCCTAGTTGCCCGTCCACCTGCCTTCGACCCCAGAAGTAAGACTCTCGGATTCCCCAGATAGTTCGGTACTCAGTCTCTCGTGGGCAGCAGTGCATCTCTAACCGCACATTACTAGCTGATGCAACTGAACCAAAATTCTAAGCGCTTCTGGCTCGCCCAAGCTGTTGAGAAAGCGGCTGAGATTTTAACAGGGGCGCAGGTCGTCGTCGAATCTCTTCCGCGATGGTTGCTATTTGGGTCTTTCGTTGCTGAATGCAGGTATGAAATGCCCTCCTCACGAAGTGGGGCAAGCCCTCGTCAACCCTTCTCCCTGGGGAGGAAGAAGCCAGAAATCCTGTCCCCTCTCCTTTTGGGAGAGAGCTAGGGTGAGGGTAAAATCTATGCTTCATCGATCGATTCAGCAACGCCCAATGTTCTATTGTGACATTCCTTCACCTAGTCAAAGGCGATCGCGCTGTCACCGCAGCTACTTAAACACCGCAAATTTTCTTGTGTAATAAATCCTTTGTTTGGCTAGTTCTTACACAAGAAAATTTGCGATGTTCAAAAGACCAACTCCTCGCTGCCCAACTTAGCTCAAGACATCACTCATCTTTAGATTGAACTGCATCCAACAATCTGCTCAGTCGTGAGTCTCAAGCTGGGAAAGGTTCTACCCGCACGCGTTCCGTGCATTAGTGAAGCAGCAATACTTTTCCTGTCTCTGCCCCAATCGGACTCGCCCACCGTCTCATACAGTTCATCAATCAATTCATCAATTGATGAATTTCGGTCGTCACCAATGCCACGATCGTGTCACGGCGCATCAGTCATAAGCGCTCTTGAGATAGATGCTGTTGGATATCAGCCCTGAGAATTGAGTCTGCCATAGCTCTATGAATCAGCAAAAAAGTGTTGAGTCAACTGTAGTGCGAGCTGGGTAAATTCAGTGGGAGCATCATAGCCGAGATCAGCCGCGCTGGCACACTTCTGAACTCCTAGCGGGATGGAATTGGAGATAGAACCAAGCTGTCGCTTCTGCCACCAAAATGGGATCGCCAGACTCCAAGAATTGTTGCATTCGTGCCAGTTGCTTCAAGCTGCGCGGCTGCGTTTGCGGTTGTGCCATTTGAATGGCTTCTTGATGCACAGCTTGCCATGCATCATCGCTGATCAACAACGCTTCAGGAATCACAGGAGTGTCACGAACCGAATCGGTTTTCTCTACAGACTGATGCTCATCCGTTGATGGTTGGATAGACCCTTTAGAATTGCTAGAACCATCACTAGAAGTATCATTACCGCCATTACCAGGTAATAAGCTTGGATGACATCTAGGCTCTATTGTAAGACAGACTTTCTCACTGATGCTATTTGTCTCACAGTCTTCAATCCTCAAATAGTTAGGATGCCAGAGGTCTTTATGGCGATACAGTGATCCTCCGCCAATTCGATAGCCGAGCAAAAGTTTAAATCGGTGAGTTGCAGAACTAGGAAGTATTCCTTTCTCAAGCAAGTCCACGATCGCACTTCTGATCTTTTCTCTAGCAGACTTCGACTGTTGCCTATTCCAATCTGGTAGGTTCTCGATCGGACTCTCCACTTCTTTCGACTGAGCTTTGTATTTCCCTAAAGCACTCCCATAGTGAAAGTAGTGACTTGACTCAACACATCGCGCCCACTCCTCCGCTCGATGATCAATTTCATGTTGGTGTCTACACCAGTCTGAGTATCCCGGCAGTGATTTTGCTACTCGCACCACTTCGTTTACTAAGGCTGCTCCTGTGAGAGGAGTCCCACTGGTCAGGATATGATGAAAGACATACGATCGCATCGTGATACGTCCCAACAGTCGATTGGTTTGTCCGGCACCCGTCCAGCCTATCTCGATTTCAGCATTCAAATCGTTGAGGTATTTGTCTGCTTTACCTGAAATGCGAAACGGATGTCGTTTGAATTGTTTGATGACACGCCTGATGGTCTTCGCGTTGACATCATTGCGCGATTTCACAACGTTCCAATAGCGCAGAAAGGTGTGACGATCGCTCCAGACGGGCTGAAAGTCATCATCGAGCAGATAGGAGCCAATCTGAAGCGGGAGCCGATGCGCGTTGAACAAGCTAAAGGTGCCGTCACCGCGATAGGGTTTAGGGTTGGGAAAGATTTCTAGCTGTCCTGGTTTAAGAATAAATCCTGCGTTTTCGAGCAAGGTTGAAATGGCGATCGACAGTTGCCAAGAGCTTTGAGAGTCTTCAAACGGCAAATAGAGATGAATCCCCCTGCTATAGCTCGACGTGCAGGCAAGGTAGCTGGCGATGCCCATCGGTTCTAAAGCAGCGATGATTCGCTGGATGGCGAATGGGTCACGTTGAGGGTGATACAGACTTCCTGCGTCAATATCGAGCAGGCTGTACTGGGTTTTAGAACCAAAGCGCACCCCATAGAGCGTGCTGCCTTGATCGATGAGGCGATCGCTGAGAGGATAGCGTCGCTCAGTCTGCCACTCAACAGTTTCTCCAAAATTGGAGTGATTTGCCCAAATAAAATCGTACCGATGGGGAAAGAGGGTAAGAAATTCTTCACGTTGGTCGCGGACATTCTCAAAAAGCACTTTATCGAGGTCTCTCATGCTGGCTTCCTAGTGATTCCAGCTCTCGGCTACTTCTGCCTACTCTCTAAACTCAAGTTGCAGAACAAGCACGTCTCCACAATTTTTCGCAGAGATTAAGCTGTGTTGTTGACGGTCTGCGCTTTCACAGGATGATGGTTGAACGCACTTGAGCATTAAACAACCCGTTTCTGCCTGTTTCGAGTTGAGTCAACAAAAATTGCTAAGATTGCCTTTAGAGTTGGCAATAGATGCTGAAAGGGCTTGTTTGCCTGAGTTACAAGGATTCTTTTGTTAGTAGATTCTAGACTTCAAGAGCTATCAGTATTTTTTTTTCGTAGCGCCATTCTAGAGTGCTAGCAGGAGTCAAATTTGTTTTGTTGCGGGATGCTAGTGAGTTTGGCAATCTTGTCAACGCAGCCCGTTAGGACAATTCACAGATAGTAGACTTCCTGCGTGAATCTGGACAGCCCTCCTCACGCAGTGGGGCAAGCCCTCGCCAACCCTTCTCCCCACAGCGAAGAGAGCTAGAACCTCTTGTTCCCTCTCCCTAGGGAGAGGGCTAGGGTGAGGGCAAAGGATTCGTGCAGGAGGTCTAATGTGTTGAGATGCTATGAATTAGCCACCTCTGGGAACCTCTTCCGTTGAATGTTGCCGCATCCTAGAGCCTGATGTCAATTTGTCAACCCACTCTTTTTAGGTCAAGCTTTGTTTCTCTAATCTAGTTCAGGAGGCAATTCTGTCAACACCGCCGCTAGATTAGGTGTGCCTTCTTCTCAGAAAGACAGACGGCTTATGGGACGACAAGTCGCTGCTTTCAGGCTAGATTACGCACAGCCGAGAATGGAATGGCTATTTAACGTTGTAGCTAGATTCTAGAGATGTTGTCAATTCTGTCAATTGTTACAGCACATTAACTTTTGTACGGGATCATCTAATGCCTGTGGTTATTGCTTCTAATCTCTAAGATGACTGCCAGTTAAGAGATTGAACCTGAAGAAGCAGTCAATCAAGTTGCACTATTGCCGCATAAACTCGCGGTATGTTGGTAGATCCTAGAGGCGAAGTTGCAAGATTCTAGTCTCCCTTGGCAAGACAAACCCATCTGAGCGACCTCTAGATATACGCATCTGATTACACTCTAGACTTTTTAAGCTCTGAACCTGCTTAACCATTTAGGGAAAAGCTGAGGTAAATTGACAAGATCAAGCTGCCGTATCCCAGTTCTGTGCTCGTAAATGTATACTGCTTTGACGTACATGGGCTTTAATGGGACTCCTGTGACTCAAATCAAAGACATTGCTTCCGATCCATCTCTTTTGACGAACCTACCTTCATCTGATCCTGTGCTGGTTTCATCGGATCAATTCCGAGTGCAGTCCTATGTCACAAAGTTGAAAGGGAGTAAGTCATTCTTGAACCTGGTGCTGGTTAATGTCGCGATGGGAATTAACCAGTTCAAACTGCATCTGGCACAAACACAGTCAAACGATGATGTCGATGTGATCAATCTCTATGACGAGACCGAAAAGATCGGCGCTTTGCATAAGCAGACCATGCTGCGACTTGAGCGGAGGTTTCGCTCAGTGTTGAAAACGGATGAGTTTTGGAATCAAACGGCGACCTGGATCTTAGTGCGACTTGAGCAGTGGCAACAAGAGAGTCTTATGCCGTCGGATTGCTCTGTGGTCGGAATGCTATCGGTTAAATCTGGGAGCAACCCAGCCCACAGTGATGAGTGGCGCGAGTCTTTGGTGACGAGTGCCTGTGCCTTTCACACAGCTAGCCAGTGGCTTCGGCATCTAGACTTATCAGGATACAGCGCTGCCGAGATTGATAAGCTATTAGGGATTAAGTCTCTTAATGCTGCGGCAACACGAGAACCTCTGTTTCAGGATACAGAGATTGAGCGGATTGCTACTGGCTACCCAATTCTCACAGGCGCTCAAGCGCTTATTAATTCTCAGTGGGAAGATGGAGAATATCCCTATTGGAAGAAACTGGTTGGAGAAGGGTTTATTCAGCACCAAATCGTGCGCCAAACCCCTTCAAACCAACAGATTGAACTGGTGCCCGGTAAAGCGGCATGGGAAATTATTCAGCAGTTTGGTCCTGAAGCAGCCTATGTCTTTTTAATCTTCTCCTCGTATGCCACTGACTCAGAGGAACCTTGGGCGGAGCAAATTCGATTGAAAGGGACTGATTTGATTCGGCTCTTTGGTTGGGATAAGCGGACTGACATCACGATCGCTCAAAAGCTCAAGAAGATCGGGCATTTGGTAGAGCTAGTCTGTAGCCTTTCCGTTTTGGTGAGTAATATCAACATTGGTGCAAAGCGTTATAACGTTGAGCGAGGCGCGATGTGGAATTTAGAGGGTCTAGGGTATGCAGGTCAGCTAGCGCTGACAATGGATCTCAAGAAACTTGACTCTCCGACCTATGAAGCGGGAGAACCCGATGAGCTATATATCAAAGTACGTCCTGGTGTTTGGACGGAAAAGTTTCTAAATGCAGGTGACATCCATGCAAAGGAGGCGCTGTTTCAATATGGCTATTTAGCGAAAAGCACGCTTCAAATCAATCCCTACCGTCAACGATTAGCTTCAAAACTTGCCATTTTTCTGACTATTATGAGTCGGATTCGAGAGGATGGTCGCTATGAGGTGCGAACCTTGCTAGAGCGACTAGAGCCGAAAGAACTTTTGGAGGGAGTTCAGGACGATCGCTTACGCCGCGTGAAATTGATCAATCAATGGGATAGCGCTCTGTTGACTCTTAAAGAACTGGGATGGGAAATCGATTTTGATCAGGCAACTTATCCAGAGAGCATCCGACCGGATTGGTCGGTGAGTGATGATTTTGATTCTGGATATCGCCCCCGCAACTGGCTAGCAACCTGGCTCAAAGCGATCGTGATTATCAAGCCCTCTGTGAAAATTCAGGAAAAGCTGGGCGGTCAGGCACCTGTAGCACTGAAGCCTGCGCGGGTGCCTATTCAAACGTCTCTGCTAACAGGTGATGCAATTCAAGCAGCGCTTGACGTGAAAGGTATGACCAAAGCGCAACTAGCAGATACATTAAAGGTTGACCGATCGTTAGTCACTCGCTGGCTTAAAGGGCAAAGAACAATTCAGCCGAAACATCAGGCTCAAATTAAAGCGCTGCTAGGAGAGCTTGATAAAAGCTGAGGTTCATTGCGAAATCAAACAACTGTATTAGATTAAATTTTTCTTGTGTAAGAGATCGTGAAAAGACTCATTATATTACACAAGACACTGAATCTTTCCTTTTTGCAACTGAAGTCAAAGGGTTGAAAAATGGGCTGTGACTGCGACTGGAGCCAGCAAAAGGAGTTAGGCTACGCTATGAGTTGAGGTAGAGCAAATCGTGCAAGTCCGATCGTGACAGTGTGAATTCTATTCGTCAGGACTGGCATTCAATTTTCTTGTGTGAACTGGGTGCTGTTTCGCAAGACCTACACAAGAATTGAACGCTCTATTGAGTTTTCTATGTCTCGTCAAGGATCGACCGCCGTATCAATGCGGCTGACTGAAAGCTGTGAGACTTCTTGTGTAATCAGTGGTAGAATGAAACGGCTTATTACACAAGAAAAAATGCCGAGACGATCGACGATCAGTTCGCTTCAGACCTCTATTTATTGCCTCAGTGTAGATGAACAGAAGCAGCTTCACGAATGGTTGGGCAAGCACTTGGAGGAACAAGCGTTTGCGGAGGTTGGAGTTCACAGAAGTGAGGCAGAACCCCGCAATTACGAAGGCAGAACTTACGTTCTTCAGAAGAGACGCTGTGGTAAGCTTCACTGCTCATGCATGGACGGAGAGATTTTAGAAGTTGGGCATGGACCGTATTGGTATGCTTATTGGAACGATAATGGAAAAACCAAAAATAAGTACGTCGGCAAGCGTGCGCCGTGGCAGAACAATCAATTGAAGAAGACTTCATGGAACCAGACAAAAGATACTTGAATAAGGCATAAAGTCAACGACGATCTGCTTCAGAAGTAAGGTCAGACTGCTTTCACTATTCTTTCCTAAATGGCATTATCCTCAGTGAAACTGACTGTGGCGATCGGCGATCACTGCATTGTGTACACCAATCACGATCCCGTCCTAGATATCCCCTAAGAGTTTAAGTCGCGATCGCACTCGAACAACCCGGTTTGCAGCAAAGGCTCAGGTACTCAGCTAGAGTCTGTTCATATCGCGTCTGTTCAAAAAATGTGTAGCGACCTGGATAGACTGAGATCTTGCACCTGATTAAAACCCCCCATTAGCCCGAACTTCAGTTCAGGGCGGGTTGTCGGGCTGACTGAGAATGCTGCAAGACATCAGCAGGTGGTCTCGATCGAGACCACCTGCAATCTTTCATAGGGTTCAACAAAGATGGGGAGGCAGCTACAGTGCAGCTCATTAGTTTTCCATCGTCAATGAGACCCCAGAAAATAGGTCTTTGACGAATAGATCATAGAGGGCAACGCAGCCCGAAGGGAGTCTTTTTTAAGATGGTATTCCGACCAAACCCACAAGCGCGAATACCAGTATTCGCGCTTGTGGGTTTGGCGAAGCAGGAGAAGTGTGAATACCAGTATTCACGCTCCTGAATCTGAAAAAGTTTGTAAGCTTGCTGCTTAAACTTTGCGATTTGCGAGTATCATTCTCTCATCACTTCGGAGCGCGCCTTCTGAGATCATCTTTGCTTACTGGCAATAAAGGGTATGAACCAGCGTAAATCAAACGCACCCTAGTAACGCGACGACATTGAACTTTGAAATTGTCCCTTCACTAAATTATGACCGTCCTAACTGCGTCCCAAAAGAAAACTTTCGCTAAACCATCTGCTTCTCAACCCATCAAACCTCTGTTGATCTCAATTCTGAATCAAAAAGGAGGTGTTGGAAAAACCACGATCGCGGTGAATCTCTCCTACGCGCTAGCGAAACGCGGCATTGAGACAATTTTAATCGATGGAGACCCAAACCGCAGTACCTTAGTCGGGGCACGATCGATTGTTTATAGTGAAAGCGTCCCCCTGCGAGTCATGAGCGAAACCGCCTCGGTCGGGCAAACTGGAAACTGTCGTCACTTCTTCATTGACACAAAAGCCCGACCAGAACCCCTTGATCTTGAAGAGATTGTACATCGCTCTACCTTGATTCTGATTCCTAGCTCAACGAAGCAGGATGAGCTGCGCGTGACCTGTTCTACGGTAAAACTTTTAGATTCCGTGAGCAGTAAAAAGCACCGAGTGGTGCTGAACCGCATTCATCCAAACACTGGGGAGGAAACGCTATCAGCGTTCAAATCAGGATTGAGATCGCAGGGCATTCCGGTGTTTGAATCTGTGATTCGAGACTATGCAGTTTATGATGAAGCCTTTGGTCGAGGGCTATCCGTTAGTCAACTTCGAGGCAAGACGGTCGAAAAAGCTTGGTCAGATATTCAGCAACTGCTAGAGGAGATTCTCAATGGCTAATCGGCTTGCAGCGGCTCTTCAAAACATCGGCTCAATGATGCCTACCGCAGATCTAGACAACTTACCTGCTCCAAAAACTGAGCAGGGCAGGGAAGTCGTTGTTCGATTGCAGCTATCTGAGATCGAAATTAGCGATCGAGTTCGGCAATCTCATGATGAAGCATTGGTTCGCTCCTTTGTTGAGACATTCCGCACCTCTGGCTTTCGAGGCGTTCTTTGGGTGCGTCCGACCAACGCGGGACGCTATAGACTGATTGCGGGTGGAACTCGCTATTTGGCGTGTCAACAGGCAAAGATTGAATATGTCAACGCTTTAGTCTTCGAGGTGGACGCAGTTGAAGCCCTAGATCTTGAGCTTGAGGAAAACCTTAAGCGGCGAGACTTTAATGATTTAGAAACCGTTCACGGCATTTTGCGTTCGCTAGAGCTTGAGTTGTCACTGTCTCGCGAGCAAATCATTGTCCTGTTTAGCTGGAACTCGCGAAATCGCCAACCCGATGGCACCCATCGCTCTCCTCGGAAAGACAGCGTGCTGGCTGAGATCCCCTTAGAACAGCTTGAAGCCTACTGGTCAATCATTAAGCTCAAGTTTGAGCGGTTAGGTCGCTACAGCCCTGAAGGATTTCGGGTTAACTTTTTGCCCCTGATTAACCTGCCCGAATCGGTTCAGAGTGCGATTAGGCAGGGGCACTTAGAAGGTTCAAAAGCACGTTTATTTGCCCGAATCACCGACGACGAAATGCGGGATACCTTGCTCGATCAAGCCATTGCAGACGATTGGTCACGGGATCAAATTACAGAAGCCGTCAAAAGCTGGGTTGGTAACCACGCTCCGAAAATCACAAACCAATCTGAAGAAATACAGTTCTCAAGCCGCGTCAAATCAGTTTTAAAGCGCCTCTCAAAAGCGTCTTTGACTGGACGATCTCGCACAAAAGCAGAACGTCTCTTGAAGGAACTAGAGTCGCTGTTAGAGTCATAACCCATCGTCTATTGGGTCGTCGATTATGCTGGGCTGGGAGGGGTGCGATTCATTGGTAAACCAAAGCAACCTACGCTTACGGTTTATCAGTTGATTGACGGAGAGTATCAGCCTCAGCAGTTCCGAGGAGATGACCCAATTGAATCCTCTGTCCTGCAAACTTGAATCTCACAGCTAATCAAGTCTTTGAAGCAGGAAGCTAGGACAGTGGCTGTGTATCTAGATGAATCATCTCTGAAACCAATGGAAATAGAAGCTCTGAGAGGACTGTCAAAGAACCAAAACTTAGACCTGAAAGTTAAAGACTACACATGATCTTGGTGTAGAAGCTCGCAGTCAGTTGAGAGCCTCAAGCCGTCTGTGTAGCACCCTTTTGGCTTGATAGTCGCGGTATTAAAAGCCGATACGCGAGCAGTTTTACGCGATCGTTTACCAGAAACCATGCCAGCGCATAGCCCCAAACAAACAGTGCCCAGCCCCAACCGAGGGGTGTCATAAAGAGACCATACACTGCGATCAACGTTGCCACTGTTTGCGTCCCGAAGACTGCCATCAATAAAATCCGTGCGGGACGAATCGACCAGAACGGACCGCGTGTGCGCGTCAGGA
>Ga0209512_1002748_pt1 | contig 17970 bp, 14 predicted proteins | sample frozenSSSSmetaG_FD_184142 | JGI IMG/M metagenome (GOLD analysis project Ga0209512, IMG submission 184142) | Glacier valley bacterial and archeal communities from Borup Fiord, Nunavut, Canada, to study Microbial Dark Matter (Phase II) -... | ecosystem: Environmental > Aquatic > Freshwater > Ice >... | reverse complement strand
TTTTTCATAAATTTGTGTGATTTTATTTGTAACATTATTTAATCAGCCCTTAACGGGTAATCGGGAAGGAGGTGTTAGAGCACTTCCTTTCTTTGTTTAGTTATTTGACTTTCGAATCATAGGCCTTCGCTTTTTAGTTTTTTTTGCTGAATATTACTTTTGATTTAGTTTGAATATGATTTGATTTATTGATTGTTGCCGGTATGTATTTTATTTCAATTGGCGATGATAACCTAAGCAACTCGAGCACCTGATGTAAGGATTCATTATCAAATGTTGTAGTAATCCGGTAGTTGTTTATTTTGGGATCTGCGATCACTACATCAACGCCAAACCACCGACCAATCTGAATTGCAACTTCGGGCATCAACGTTTCGTCAAATACCAGTTTCCCGTCATGCCATGCAATATATTTTTCAATTTTCTCATTCGTAACACTGGTAAGGTTTGAAGTTTTGTCAAATACAGCCCTGTCACCAGGTTTCATAATGACTTCATTCGTTCTTTTCTCCCCATCAGTATTTAAACCAACTTTCCCTTCTACAAGAACTATTTCTATATTATTATCCCCCTCAAATGCTCTGTAATTAAACTTGGTTCCCAATACCCGCACATTTACGCCACCTGAGCTTACAATAAAAGGAACACTCGGATTTTTCTGAACATCAAAGTACGCTTCGCCCGATAAAGAAACATTACGATTTTTTTGATCAAATGGCACTTTAAACTTTATAGTACTCTCAGCATTCAGCCAAACATTCGAGCCATCGGGCAGAACAATTTGGGAACGAACACCTGTCGGACTCGTAATTTCCTGCATGGCAAATTGCTGATTTTCTTTCAGATTCAATTGCCGATAAATAAGTACACCAGAGGCAATCAGTAGTGGGATAAAAAGTACAGCAGCTATTCTCGACAAGGAACTAACGAACAGCATGTATCTACCTTCCTTTTTAATTCGATTCTGAACTTTAAAATAAGCACTTCTGCTATCAACGCCCTCTATTTCAGAAATCGCAGTTGCCGCTTCTGCGATCTGGTCTTCAAAATCCTGGTTTAAACGACCAGAAATCAGTTCCTCTATTTTATGATTTATAGAATTCTTGTTTGTCATGTTGGATCTAAAAGAATTGAAGTGTGCTTTTTCCTCCCTTCCGACATTAAAACAACTGAAAAGGAAAACACACGTATGTGAAAAGTAAAAATAATGGATAAGCTTGTTAAAGGTGCTGGATACCCAGGAAAATTAATAAGCCTGCATAGTCCTTTAATTCGACCCGGAGTACTTTTAATGCATTGCTAATCTGCGTTTCGACTGTTCGTTTGGATAGGTTTAATTCAATGGCAATTTCCTCATTTTTCAGACCGCGTATCCGGCTCATCATAAAAATCTCACGACATTTTTCCGGTAAAAGATCAATCGAACTCTTTATTTTCTCCTGAAGCTCAGATATTACATACAGATTAGTATCGTAGACAAGATGTTCATTTGAAAGGTCGTAAATCTCTTTCAGGTAACTGGCTTCAATTTTTTTGTGCTTCAAGTAGTTCAGGCTGCTATTCCTTACTGAGGAGAAAAAATAATTTCTCAGGGAATCGGAAAGTAAGATTTGCTGGTGCTTTTGCCAGAACCGTACAAAAAATTCCTGCACGATCTCTTCTGCTTCAGCTCTGTCGGCAGTAAATTGAGAAGCATAAATGACCAATCCAGGGTAATAAAAATGGAACAACAACTCAAAAGCAGTTTGGTCACCTTCTTTGAGCCGAACAATCAGATCTTTTTCAGATATTCCATGAATAGTTAGCATGTTGGCAAAAATAGGGAAATTGTTGAAACTTTAATCTTTATCTATTTTAATAAAAATGGAGATTACAGATTATATAACGAAATTTTAAAACTTATGATTTGACTCAATCTTTCATTCATACAAATGACCTTCAGTCCTTTTCTCAATAAACTTGAAAACATTTTTTAATATAACCGAGATAGGAAACTGATAAGGGAGATTAGGGGCAAGTTAGAGAAAATGAAAGGAAAATAACCGGTGCAGCTGACAATTTTGAGTAAAACGACATTCTGGGGCTATACAGCCCACAAAACAAGACTTCAAATCGAATCAAAAGATAAAACAATCAATATCAATAAAGAGGATCAAATGAAATATTTGTGGGGGATGCCAAAACCCATCGCAGGATGAAAAGAGTGCCACATGTAGAAACAAGAAGTTTTTATGGCCATAATACATCTTGTATGCCCCTCTCCGCTCGTCCTCTTGTCTCTCCGTGAGAGGCTATTTTTAAATGATGATTCATTTATTTTCAGTCCACGGACTTGCCTATGATTTTCACTATAAAGTCCTTAAACCCGGGAGATTTTGCTGTCACTGTAATAGTTTCTGAAGTACCAGGTTTGAAACCGACAATTACCATCGCCAATCCATTAAAAGCTTAACGCTTATGGGACGAAAAGGATTTCAGGTTATACGAATCTCCATTATCAGTTGCTACGATTTCGCCGGGGCATTCAGTGCTGAATTCAATCCGATCAGTAGTATGAATATATTAACAAGTCCTTTTCCCATCGATGTCTTTAAAATCAATTTCATATTTCTCGTTATTATATAGGGTAAGTATTGCGCCTAAAGCCGAATAAGTGGTCGTAATATCCATGATTTTGATATCCTTTATGGGCGATAATTCTGCTTCAGTCCACTCATTGTCATCCATTTTATGCAACATGACCGTGATCATCAATTCCATCGGCGGGTTTTTGGCCATTCTCTTTTTATAAGCGAAGATCACAGTACTTTCATCAGCCTCTGCATTTCGGTTTTTATGGACTAAACTATCCAATGTATCCCAGCCATTATAAGTGATCATGGCAATTCTTCTTCCGGGAATGGAAGCAGTCATCACCTTTTTGGTTCCATCTTCAAAGTGATTAATTACAGCCTTCTGGCCATTAATGTGCGGCATGCCGAAATGTCCGAGTGTTAATTCATATTCAAAAGCAAGCCTGGAACGGTCAACCCGGATAACTCCACCGGGAATGGTTATTTCAGCCAAATCAATGATATATCCTACCCCATTGTTTGGAGGCCTTCGCATGATTGCCTGCCGGTATAAAACATCCTTTCGAACTCCATTAAAAAACATGCTTTGCGAAATCGTAAATGACCTGTTTTTTTCAGAATCGTTTTCCACTGTTTTACCGGTAAGGTAGAAATTGACATCGTCACCTCTTAAATCTCTCGGGTCCTGACTGCGGAAGCAATATTCCATCGATGTGCCACCCTGTGGATTGTGGTCTTCCCATGGGAAATGTGTGTTGTATACAAGCTTGGAATAGTTTGGATCGTCATAGTAAACCTTTCCCGGAATTATTTCAGATGTGCCCGTTTTCCCGTGATTAACAAGAACAAGTCCAGGATTTTCAAGAACAACTTTATGGGAATTATTTCCCAGCGTTTCCCAAATCCCCTCATTTTCTTTGGCGGTCCAAAAGGGTGAATCATCCGGGAGTGCAAGGCAGATAAAGGGTAGAAACATTAGAAAAGGACTTCCTGCGCAACTATAGTTTTGCACCATGTATTCCTTCTGTCCGTAAAATCCAAGGCTCGGGATATCATTGCAATAGAAATCTTCACGTGTAACAAATTGTAACAGGGATCCTGAACAAAGCCGCCTGGCCCAACCTGCATCCACAAGGGTTTTATCCTTCAACATAAAAGAAACAGGGAATGCTCCTGAAACCCATGTCCGGTAGCAAATACTTCTCGACCACATATTGATATAGCCATCTCTTCCAAAAAAGCTGGTGAGCGATTCCATTAATTTCTGTGCCGACTTCTCAATAGTTTCAGCGATCTCCGGGTAGTATTCATCGCCAAAAGTTCTGTTCCAAATAGTTGTATAAACGATGAAAAGACTGATCGAATAGTAATTATAGGTTTGCTCGAGGTACCAGCCATTGCCCGAATGATAGGATGCCACCCATAAAAGATGATTTTTCAGCAAATCATCATCTATCTCATATCCATACTTTTTAAGAAACGAAAGGGTGATAATATTAAAAATCCGCCAATTGTTTTGAGTGGTTCTGTGGTGAGCCCATTTTGAAATGGTATTTACCATCTCATCTCTTTGCTTTACAGTAAAGTGAAACCAAATGATGTCTGGCATCAGTAGCAACGTTTTAAACAATCCCCCAAACTCGCAGGTAAACTGGTAGTTGGAGTCGGGCAAATCTTCAGGTAATGGCAATGAATTAGGATGCCCCGGAGTAAGGGCATTATAGATTTGCAAGGAATAGTAATCCCTAAGATTGATACCCTTAATCGTCGTTTCAGGGTCGATATGGATCAATGGGCCAGCAAGGGTAAAGGTCCGTTCAAGGGATTCAAACTCAAGTGAGCGATAGCGCCATTCCGGAGCATTTGGCTCAGGATATGTTTTGCCGGGAACCGATGGAAATGTCAACGTTGCATCAATGGAGTCAACATGGACGAAAGCCCGCTCCAGTAAATACTTTGCCAATTCTACATAATGTTTTTTTGTCATCCCGGAATAGGGACTTAACGCAAAGTCGGGATTCTTAACTTCAAATGCTTTTTTCATTTATAAATTCATTAATGATTGCACGGATTACTCGGATTACCCAAGGATAAAAATGATAAATTCTTTTTCATTTATTTTTCTGCTTCTGTCAGCAAATCTGTTGTAAAACTTTTGGGTTGATACTTTCGATCAAAAAGTAGCGGATAGTCAGTCCTTCCAGGAACAGGAAAATTGTTTTTCCATGATTGGCCATCCTGAACTCCCCAAAAAGTTACACGGCTTATATTGTCCTGGTGTTTCAGGAACAAATCAAAGAATTCCTTGTACCGTAAGGCATGTGCTTTTTCAACTTCTTCGGGTAAACCATTGGAATAAGGATTCAGCTCATTTTTATATTCGACCCGTGAATCAACATCTGCGCTCTGTCTATCTTTTGGACTTGGCAGGGCCGATAAATCCATTTCGGTAATCATCACCTTAACACCCAGACTGGCGAAAGCAAGTATGCTTTTTTCAAATTCTTCTATCTTAGGAAAGTCCATGCTGCAATGGCCTTGCATCCCTATTCCATTGATCTGGATTCCGTCTTTCTGAAGTTCTTTCACCATTTTTACTACCCCTTCACGCCTTCCGGGAAGTGCCATCGAATAGTCGTTGTAATACAGCTCAGCATCCGGATCTGCCTCATGAGCGAACTTGAAAGCCAGCTTTACAAAATCAGGACCAATGATTGTGAATAGCTTACTCTGGCGCCATGAACCATCGTCCAGAATGGCTTCATTAACCACATCCCATCCTTTTACCTTGCCTTTATATCTGCCAACGACCGTTTGAATGTGGTTTTTCATTCGGCTGATCATCACTTCCCGTGAAACATCGTTGCCCTTTTCATCCGCAAAAAACCATTTGGGCGTCTGCGAATGCCACACAAGACAATGTCCGACAATGAACATTTTATTTTGCATGCCGAATTCAACAAACTGGTCTGAGAGCTTAAAGTTAAACTTTCCTTCTACAGGCTGAAGTGGTCCGCATTTCATACAATTTTCAGCCGTAATACTATTGAATTGTTGCATGATAATCCGGATAGAGGCGGTATCTTTTCCAGTTATTTGCCCGGTATTCATGGCTGTTCCTATGTAAAACTTTCCATGGAAGACATCTTTCAGACCTTTACCTTTGTTTGTTGAAAATGCTGACAGGCAGATCACCAGGATCAGAACGGTCAACGAAATTTGCGGTTTTAACTTTAGATTCATCTTATGTTTTATAAAAAATTCCATTGGTATCGAATGGTGAAGCTGGTACCCATCTTCATTGTACAAATTGGCTCCTTCGGGATTGTCGGCCCAGGCATAACGCACAGACAACGGATTCGAAATTTCTTTATTCCAGACAATAACCTTGTTGCCCTCGATTTTGGCTTGTGCCCAAACAAATTTACTGTCTATTCCGACAATGGCAAACTGTTTCAATTTTTTCCATCTTTTGTCGCTAATCCGCTACCGCAATTGGTGAAAGTGAGCTCAACTTTATTTCCTTTCTCGCTCATGGGCTCATAGATTGGGCCCGAAGCTACAACTTTTTTATCGTGATAGGCTAATCGTTCAGCAGCCAACGACAATCGTCTTCCTACCTCTTCTTTATTTTGCGGATGGACATCGTTCAAATCACGCGCAAAAAAATAGGCGACTACCGAATAATCGAGAATGGTTTTAGGGGTGACTGCAACCCAATTTCCTGAGGAATAATCGTCTTTCGGTGCATCGAAATCGTATACCTGCGAGACCTTAAACTGCCAGATCTTACTGTTTTCGCACCTGACAATAACATCAGCATACCTATCGGTTAGTCGGTTCATGGGGTATTCCATGTTCGACTGTCCCGAGCAAAGCCACACATCGCCAAACAAAATATCTTTCAGCGAAATACGATTGCCTGCAACGATTTCCATCATAAATGGACCGCCAGCTTTTTGTGCCGGAAGTGTTATCTGCCACTTTCCGTTCGTATCAATTACATTATCAAATGATTGATTGTTAATTTATTCAATAGCTTTTGTTCTTAATCTCAAAAAGTTCTCCGGAATAGTGGTCTTCAAGTTTTAACTCAAATCCCTTCGTTTTAAGTTCATTTCCTGAAAAACTTGATACTGCCTTTCCTTCCATTGATACCACTTCATAAAGTTTAGTAGAATCGAGTCCATCAACAGTGACTATTCTTTTAGATTCTACGGCGCCATGCCGGAACACGCCAATAATCCCACCTGTTTTAGATTCCGTATTAATACGCTGGAAACCATCCCAGCTCCCTTCTTTGGGTTCGCCAAAACAGCGTAAATCCTGGCGATAGCTCATGATATCGTATTTGGATTGCATTGATTGAAGCCAGTCTGCATAACTGCGGTATTTTTTAAGATCTTCCGGGGGCAGTTTCCGGGGATCGCCCAGCATAATTGGCAAGGCACCCGCCAACGATTTAATGTGCATTTCCCAACCTTTATCATCCATTCGGGGGTTACCAATCACCAGCGCGGTTGCAGACATTGCCGGCGAACGCCACCATGCCATATTCCGGATACGAAGATCACCCATTTCATCCGGACCCTGAAAGTTTGAAAGCCAGTTACCCTCGGCGTGTTTCTGCATAGCGTAATCAATAAGTTGCAATCCGCCCATCGCTTCAAAAGTACAGTCGATAAACAGGTTGGGTTTCGCGGCATGCAATTCGTCGAATAGTTCCCACATCCGTTCGTAATTCACGAACAACGACTCATTGTGATCCTTATGCCCGGGATGATAGGTAGCGTAACACCCCGATCTTTCATGATCAAAAACATAGGCGCTTGTAACCACCGAAAAATCGAGTTTCATATATTCAAGACCGTAATCCAAAGCCAGTTTCAGTAAAATATCTTTGATATAATTCTTCCATCCTGTAGAATAACAGGCCGATCGTATTTCATCATTTGCATTATCGATATGAAGATTGGCAAACTGCCCGTTTTTATCGCGCACAAACCACTCCGGATGTTCCTTATAAACTTTACTTGCTGATGACGCGCTCCCCACACTTACCCATAAACCGGGTTTCATCCCCAACGATTTGATATAGTCGAAAACAGGTTTTAAACCATTCGGAAATTTTGTTTTATCGATGCCCCAGTCACCGTAGTTATCCTGCCACCCATCGTCAATCACAAATTCCTTCATCCCTGCATCGGCGGCGGCTTTGGCGAGTTCCATGATCAGCTTCTCATCTATTTTTTTCCCAAACGGGTGCCAGGTATTGTACACAAAAGTTGGTTTCTCTTTCAGTTCCGAAAGCCGGATACCCATGTGCTTGCGTATAAAATTGGGAACAGCGGTATTCAGGATTTCTTCGGGATCTTTTTGATGGTTGTAAACCATCGTGAAAACCTGGGGTGTCTCAAATGATTCACCTGGCTTGATCCATTTACGGAACGGAAAACGACTGTTTTTATGGGTGAGACCACTGCATATCTCGGGTGCTTCCCAAAAAACAGCTGTACGTTTCATTACACCCGACGCTTCGTTGCCAATCACGATGCCCGATTCCCAGTCCGCGTTGTGCACAATCACAAGCGCATCCTGCATATTTCCTTCGTAAGGACCAATTGATTTCCGCCGTCCATAATCGCTGTATATCCAGCTAAAAGTGGTCGATTCATAGCCTGTAACATTAAATTTTTCCACATCAACTGACTCCAATGAAACTTCCAAACTGGCAAGATTTTTCACAACCAGACTTTTGCGGATCACCGGTAAATTGGGATACAACAGGAATTTCAAAGTGACTTCGATTTTCTTGTCTTTACTTTGAAGCGTGATAGCAGCGCCGTCACCTTCGCGCGAATCGGAAATTGATATTACATCCACCAGACTCCAATCGCTTTTCCCCGAATAGAAAATACCGTTCACTTCAAACTGAAAATCGGTATTCGACGGCAGGAAATACTTAAAATCACCAACGACCGGTTTATACGAGGTTGTCAGAAAATTCCCTTCAGAAGAAGGTAATGAAATGATTCTTTGAACAATTCCGTTATTCAGTGTCAGTTCCGTTTTTGTCCACCTGGCAAACGGAGCTGCATCCACTAATTCTGAGGTTAAAACACAAAAGAGTAAAACATAGAATATTTTTCTCATGAGTATCCATTTTAAGCGTTAGTACAATTTACCACCTGATATTCTTGTCGATAAATCCAATCAAATCGTCGGCCATCACCTTCTGTTCAGCCACTTTCGGATGACCACCCGTATTTTTGTAAGGAAAGAAATGCGTATAAATTTTAGAATCTCCTAACCCTTTCACGGCAGTTTCGATGTATCCGGGCCAGCGCGAACCTGTTTGAGTGGCGTCCATACTTCCCAGTGCACAAATGATGGAAGCCTTCGGATATTTGGCCCTGATCTTCAGCGCCAGATCACGATAGGCTTTAATAATTGTTTGCTCGTCGGGACGAGTTGTTCCAAACCTGGCTTTAAATTGTTCGTGTGCGGGATTATTGATCAGCCAGCTATCGTTTTGAAACAGGTTAATGACAACCACACTGGGTGTATACTTCGAAAAATCCCATTTACTGTTGGGATCACCCGGATTCAGCCGGTCGTACATTTCGGGCATGATGATCGGGAACCAACTCAGCATCACTCCTATCCCACTCCTTGAAATATTTGAATATTGTGCATTGTAATGACGTGCTGTTATGCCTGCATAGGTCAAATAATTATTGAAAAATTCTGGTGCACCCGAATCATTCTGACCATCGGGAACATCAACCCCATGCCCGGCAGTAATTGAGTTTCCGTAAAACTCAATTTTCTTTTTCCCCGGAAGGTTGGGGTTCAATACACGGGCATCCTCATTCAGTTCGAATCCGTAAAACGAAGTAACCGTTGTATTATCAGTCAGTTTGTAGATCTGTACCGAATGTTTTCCCTTTTTCAAACCCGAAGCCAGCGCATAACTTGTTTTAATGGTATCGGGCTTAATCTTCTTTGCATGTTCTGAATCGCCATCAACAATTGCATAAAAATAAGTAGTACCATCCCCGTTTTTCAGGATTGCCTTTGCGTCGGTCCCTTCGAAATTGAGCGTGGCGGATGTTCCAGGCCAGAAGATGTTGACACATTGGTTTTCAACGGTCTCGATCCGCCCCATATAAGCGATATTTTTCTGGCTGAAAGGAATGAATGTTTGTCCATAACTAAAAGAAACAAGGACAACCAGCAAAAAGGTAATCAAATGATTTTTAAGCATTGAATGTATTTAAGGTTCAATTTATAAGTCGATTCACAGTTGAGAACAAACAGGTATGCTATGGGTGTTTATATTTTCCGCGGTAATCTCTTTTCAATAACACAGATGCTGCTTTATTATCCACAATTTCATTTTTTGCCGGATCCCACTTCACGAGTGATCCGGTGTAATAGGAAATCATCGCCAGCTGAACAGTGGCAGTCGATTGGAAGGCGTCTTCAGGAGGACAGTCGATGAGGCTTTTATTCTTGTTTTTTACCGCATTCAGAAAATTCGCAACATGTTTCTCCTGCATCATTTCGGTTGGAATTAACATCTCCTCTCTTTTCCCGTCCTTCCCTGCATGAAACAGAACGACTTTTGAATCCTCGGCAAAAAGAGTGGCCTTGTCACCATGAAAGAATATGCCGTTGTTAAACTCTTTATTCGGATCTCCGGTGCCCCAGAGCCGGTGCTGCCAGACGACAGGTGCTTTATTGAAAGCCATATTTGCGGTAAGCGTATCAGGTGTGGTAATCTGGTTCTTTAATTCAAGAATACCTCCCTTTGTATAAAACTCGGACGGCATCGATTCCCCCATGATCCGGCGGATAATATCAATGTGATGAATGCCCCAGTCAACAAGGTGTCCATTCCCATACTCCTTCTCAAGTCGCCAAGCCTTGTGACCAATGTTAGGCCGGTAGTCGAGTTTCGGAGCCGGCCCGCACCATTCCTCCCAATCGAGTGATGCAGGAGGCAACTGGATTTTTGTATCCTGAGAACCCACCACATAATGAATCTGCGCCGTTATCTGGTGGACATTCCCGATTGTTCCATCAGCAATCAATTCTTTTGCCTTTTTAAATGCGTCACTCTGACGGCGCTGAAAACCAATCTGCACAACATTACCTGCCTTTTGAGCGGCATTCACCATAGCCAAACCTTCCTTAATGTCGTATGCGAGTGGTTTTTCACAATAGATATCCAGCCCTTTTGCACAGGCCGCAATAAACTGAAGTGCATGCCAATGAGGAGGCGTGCCAATAAATACCGCATCCAATCCCTTGATATCAAGTAATTCCTGGTAATGTTTATAGGTTTTTGGCCTGGTGCCCTGAAGCTTTGCCAGCTCATCGGCGCTGCTGTTCAAATGTTCACTATCAACATCGCAAACCGCAATCACCTCAAGCCCACCGATCTTTAATGCCGCGGTTGTAATAACCATACCGTACCAGCCGGCACCAATCAATCCGATTTTTAACTTCCGCTCCTGCGAAAAGGCGGGGATACTAAAAGCAGAAACAAGAGCGGCTGAACCAACCGATGCATTTTTAATAAAATTTCTTCTTTCCATAATTTATCATTTTAATTTCAAATAAGCGGTTACCGCTTCATCACCTTTTAACGCATTTGCAGGAATGGGATTCTGATCATTAAAAATCATCAAATCCTCCTGAGGTAAAATAGTCACAAAGTGCTCGTCGAAACCATATTTATAAGGCAATTTTCCGGCATCCATGCCCAGATAATGATCGAAGAAATTATAAACGGGAAACCTTTTAGTCGGGCCATAGTCATGCCGTTCAGCAGGAAAGTGGGCATTATCAAATTTACTTTCGGCACTGTACAAAGCATAAACTTTCTGAATATAGGGAAATTCAATGCGCGGTGTATTTTTGGTCCAATCGCCGCCATCCGAAATCAGCAACATGGGTCGGGGTGCACATAGGGCAGCAATTTCAACATTGTTGGTCTGATGGTTTTTGCTTTGATGAACCGGCATTCCGCTTTCGCAGGTGCAACCGCCAAAGAAATAAGCCGACACCATAACCACAGGGACTGAAACTTTGATACGATTATCAAGGGCAGTAATCATGATGGTTTGGGTACCTCCACCTGATTCGCCAGTGATCCCAATCCTTTCGGGATCAACATCCGGACGAGAGACAAGATAATCGATAACGCGTTTGCTGTTAAATGTTTGCAACAAAAGAGCAATTGGAATTTTATGGTTTACTTGCTTTGAGTCGCCAAACCCAACCATATCATATGCGAAAACAACGGCACCCATGCGTGCAAAACTGGCACAGCGTGTCTGAACATCAGGACTCATGCGTCCATTGACCCAATGGCCATGTGGGCTTAAAATTGCCGGACATTTTTTTCCAGCCTGAAGTGGCCGGTAGAGGTTTCCCGTGATGTAAAAACCGGGAAAGCTCTCAATCGCGATATTTTCAACAATATAGCCATCCATTGAACGGGTATTCCTGATGATGGCATTAAACTCGTTACCAACTTTGGGCATCTGGTCAAGTTTCATCCCTTTGATTATTCCCTGCCGGATAACTTCAGCACGTTTTTCCCAGTCAGCCTTTGTTTTCCATTCTCCGGCCCATTTTTTCATAAAAACGTTTGCCTGATCCTCTGTCCAATAGCTTCCCTGGCATAACATTTTATCCTGGGGAAAACCATTGATTGCAAAACCAATAAGAAAGGCAACAATTAAAGTATTCTGAATCACTTTCATTTCGATAAGTTTTATATTTTTGAAAACATACTCATAGATTTTATGAACCTGAACATGATCTTTATCGTAGGATATTGGGAGTAAAGATTTAAGCGCTAAATTCTCAACAAAGTGATGCGAATATACAATATAATTTACTGTGTAGGCTAATCGAGCTCCCGGCTTACAAAAGGAATTAATTGTGCCATTTCTATGATGGGAATTTGCAACGATTATGTAATTTTCCCATTTCGCATATTTGAAGGTGAAAACAAGAAAAAAATAGCACAATAATTAACCAATAAATAAACCGACATGATACACTTGAAAGAAAAATCCATTGCAAAGAAGTTTTCCAATTTGTTGTATTTCAAAACTAAAACTAACCGATATTTGATTTACCTAACGACGATGATAACATTACTTGCAATTCCAACTATCCTGAATGCTCAGAAAAACTGGGCCGATAAACTTGGATTCCCGCAAGGGAAAAAGGTGCTACTTTTTCATATGGATGATGCAGGAATGTGTCCGGAAGCCAATGCAGCGGTAGAAAGCTACATCGAAAATGGCCATATACTTTCAACAGCAGTGATGATGCCTTGTCCAAATGCTGTGTCAATGATTGAGTGGGCGAAAAGCCATCCTTCCGCTGATATCGGTGTTCACCTTACCCTAACAAGTGAATGGAAAACATACCGTTGGGGACCCGTGTCCGACCCCACTAAAGTGCCTGGTTTAGTCGATCCCGATGGAAAATTCTACCACGAAGTTCCCGAAGTTGTGATGCATGCTTCAGCAAAGGAAGTCGAAACAGAAATCCGGGCACAAATTGATAAAGCCATCGCCCATGGGCACAGACCAACCCATATAGATACATATATGGGAACACTTTATGGTTCTGCGGAATACGTCAAAGTATTTTTGAAAGTTGCTGAAGAATATCATATCCCTGCCAACGTAATCAATCTTTCAGTACCGGAAGTTGCCGCCAAATTCAGACAAGAAGGTTATCCGATTAATGCAGAAGTAATCGAAAATATAGGAGAATATCGTTTACCAAAGTTGGATAACTTTACAAGCGTTCCTGAAGGATCGACTTACGAAGAAAAACGGGCTAATTTTTTCAAACGAGTAAAGGCATTAAATCCAGGATTGACTGAAATTATTTTTCACCCTGCAACGTTAACCGAAAATTTAAAAACCATCACCGGTTCATGGCAACAGCGAGTGTGGGAAAGCGAAATATTTGCAGATCCGGTTGTTCTTCAATTTTTTAAAGATGAAGGCATTATCATCACAAATTGGAAAGAGATCATGGATCGGTTTGAAAGAAAATCTTCTAATCTTTAAATAACATGACTACCAGACGTGAATGTATCAAAAAAACAGTGGCAGGATCAGCAATGCTTTCAATCGGAGGCATCCTGCCAGGCTTCAGTGCCATTAGTTATAACCGGATTGTCGGGTCAAACGAGCGGATCAGGCTTTCCGTTATTGGCGTAAACTCCCGCGGTTATGCCCTTTCTCAAAATTTCTCCAAACTCGATGCTTGTGAAGTAATTCATATATGCGATGTAGATTCAAGGGCCATTGAGAAATGTACAGCAAATATTGAAAAAATAACCGGGCGGAAACCAACCGGATTTAAGGACTTCCGCAAATCGCTTGAAAACAAGGATATTGATGCTGTAGCTATTGCGACTCCCGATCATTGGCACGCTCCTGCAGCTATGCTCGCAATGAAAGCAGGCAAACACGTTTACCTCGAAAAACCCTGTAGTTATGCTCCGGCCGAAGGCGAAATGCTCGTTCAGGGAGCCACCAAATACAAAAGCGTGATCCAGATGGGTAACCAGCGTAGATCGTGGCCCAATGTAGCTCAAGGAATTAAGGAGCTTAAAGAAGGAGTGATTGGCAGAGTCTACTTTGCAAAAGGTTGGTATGCCAATAACCGTGCTTCTATTGGTATTGGTAAAGAGGCGCCTGTCCCTGAGTGGCTGGACTGGGAATTGTGGCAGGGTCCCGCAAAGCGTAAAGCATTTAAGGACAATTACCTTCACTATAACTGGCATTGGTTTTGGCACTGGGGAACCGGCGAAGCACTCAATAATGGAACCCACATGGCCGACCTGATGCGTTGGGGATTAGGTGTGGATTTTCCCACAAAAGTGAACTCTGTTGGTGGACGATACCGTTTTAAGGATGATTGGGAAACCCCCGACACACAGGTGATCAGTATGGAATTTGACAACAATACTGCGTTGACATGGGAAGGACGTAGTTGCAATCCTCATAACATAGAAGGAACGAGTGTGGGGGTTGTTTTTTATGGCGAAAAAGGAACCATGGTCATGCAGGGCGGTAACGATTATACAATCGTCGGCTTAGACAACAAAGTGATTAAAAATGTAAAAAGCGATGTTGAAATAGATTCTTCGAACCTTATGAATCCGGGAGAAAAGCTTGATGCATTGCATCTTCAGAACTTTTTTGACGGGATCACAAAAGGTGAAGAGTTACATTCAGGCATAGCCGGAGGACACGAAAGTACCTTGCTGATGCAACTGGGAAATATTTCTCAACGCACAGGACGAACTTTGAATATTGATTCAAAGAACGGACATATATTGAATGATCATGAAGCTGCGAAACTCTGGTCACGTGACTATGAGAATGGCTGGGAGATGACACTTTAAGAAAGCATTTATAACCTATACTTATGAAAACGAGAAGATCTTTTATTAAAACACTTGGAGCTGGTACAACCCTGTCTGCTTTTGCTTTAACCGCAACTGGAAAAACCACTGCCTTATTTATAAACGAGGGTTTTCCAGCGGATAAACCGATTCGAATCGGGATAATCGGTGCAGAAAATTCACATACAATCGGTTATGGAAAGCTTTTCAATATCGATAAAAAGTTCCCCGGAGTAGAGGTGAAATACGTTTGGGGCGAAACAGAAGAATTTGCCAAAACCGCGATGGAAAAGGGTCAGATTCCCAACATGGTAAAGGACCCGCTCGAAATGCTGGGCAAGATCGACGCATTAATTGTTGATCATCGTCATGCCAAATATCACCTGAAAGCAGCGGAACCTTTCGTTAAGGCCGGGATTCCGACCTTCATTGATAAACCTTTTTGCTACAGGGTTTCAGAAGGAAAGGAATTTCTCGAAATGGCCCGCCATGTAGGAACGCCCGTGTCATCCTATAGTTCCGAGGCCCATAAAGATGGAACGTTTGACGTCAAAAAACAGGTTGAAACGATGGGCGCCATCAGCCACGTGACAATCAGCGGACCAGCAGATATTGAGTCGCCCTATGGAGGAGTTTTCTTCTATGGCATTCATATGGTTCAACCACTTATGTACATTTTCGGAGATGACATCCGAAGAGTTCGGGTTACCCGAAGCGGAAAAAGCACCACTGCATCCCTCGTCTTCGGAAACGAAATGATGGCAACGCTTATTTTTAAAACGCTTTCGTATGGATGGCGGACTTTTGCCGAGACTAAAGAAGGGACTGTCGAACTGAAATCGCGCATCGAAGACAGTGTTCCCGGGAAAAACTATACCGACATGGTCGAGATGTTCAGGACGGGCAAAGAACCACTTGCACATGAAAGCATCCTGAAATGCATTGCCGTTCTTGAGGCGCTTGAAAGGTCCGGGACTAATGAGAATTGGGAAGAGGTAAAAATGTAAACCTTAAAACATCAGTATGAAGTGCTCTTTAGAACTTCTGTTTCAAAAATTAATAGTTTTTATCTTGGCGCTAAACATGAACATTTCATTTGCCCAAACCAAAATCGAAGGGTTATCATACCTTGACAATAAACCTGTTTCAGTTGAGATAAAAGACGGTAAGATCGTCTCCGTTCAGCCGATTGACAAATTATCCGATGAGAGCCATCCCCTTTTCATTGCACCGGGACTGATCGACAACCAGGTGAACGGCTTTGCAGGTGTGTCCTTTTGCTTTGGCGGAGGGGAATTAAACAAGGAAGGCATCTTGAAGGCAACCCGCGAATTATGGAAAAAAGGTGTAACCACTTACTTGCCAACGCTTACAACGAATAGTAAAGAAGTACTGCTTCGGAATTTTACACTTCTTGCCAATACAAAAAGTGATGAAGAACTGCATGGTTCCATTCCCGGATATCACCTTGAAGGTCCTTACGTTTCACCTGAAGACGGCTACCGTGGCGCCCATCCGCTTAAATATGTTCATAAACCTGACTGGCAGGAATTCATGGAGTTCTACAAAGCTTCCGGCCGGAACATTCTGACAATTACGGTTGCACCCGAACTTGAAGGTGCGATGGAATTTATCCGTAAATGCAATGCTTTGGGTATTATCGTTGCAATTGGCCATCATAATGCATCGAAAGTCATTGTTGACGAAGCAGTTGCAAATGGCGCCAAAATCTCCACCCACCTGGGGAATGGTTGTGCCAACCTGATCAACCGACACAATAATCCGCTTTGGCCTCAATTGGCAAACAACCAATTAATGGCCAGCATTATCTGTGATGGTTTCCACCTGCGCGATGAAGAGATCGTCGTATTTTATAAAGTGAAAGGTCCCAAAAAAACGATCATCACCTCTGACGTTACAGGTTTTGCAGGATTACCTCCGGGTAATTATAAAAACGAAGAAGGTGAAACAATCGAATTGACAAAAGAAGGGATGCTCCGCTACCCGTCTCAAAATGTACTGTATGGCTCAGCATCACCAATTTCAAAAGGCGTCAGGCATATCATGAAGGTAACTGGCTGCACTTTAGGTGAAGCCATTCAAATGGCAAGTACAAACCCAGCAAAACTATACGGATTAACCGATCGCGGCAGTATAGAACCAGGAATGCGTGCCGACCTGATCCTTTTTGAATTAAGAGATTCTGAATTAACAATCAGGAAGACCTGGGTTGCCGGAAATTTGGTTTATGAAAGTTCAAAATAAGAATTACCGAAATGAATGTAGTAAAAGAAACCATTGGTAATTACCGCTACCGGATTCTGGCATTGGTGTTTATGGCCACAACGATCAACTACTTCGACCGGAGCATTGTCGGCGTGATGGCTCCAACGCTGCAAAAACTATTCGACTGGACCAATAAGGACTATGCCGCCATCATAGTTTCCTTTAAAATTGCCTATGGAATAGGATTACTGTTCATGGGTAGTATCATTGACAAACTTGGTACAAAAATAGGTTATACGATTTCGATTGTAATATGGAGTATATTCGGAATGTTGCATGCTGCTATCCGGCCGGCATTTAGCTTAGTTGGTTTTATGGTGGCACGTTTCGGACTCGGAATTGGCGAATCGGGAAATTTTCCGGCAGCAATAAAAACGGTCGCAGAATGGTTTCCTAAAAAGGACAGGGCTTTTGCAACAGGAATCTTTGATGCATCAACAAGCGTTGGGGCAATCTTAGCCCCGTTCGTTGTTGGAGCAATTGTTTCTGTTGAAGGCGACAACTGGCAAATACCATTTCTATTTACTGGTGTACTTAGTGCACTCTGGGTATTCCTTTGGCTGAGAACTTATCAAAAACCAGAGGTGCATCCAAAACTATCGAAGACAGAGTTGACGTATATAAACAGCGATTCCGATGAAGAGACATCAGAAAAAA